>Ga0208140_1000151_pt1 | contig 13476 bp, 11 predicted proteins | sample SF_Rice_5C_0N_40_FD_185616 | JGI IMG/M metagenome (GOLD analysis project Ga0208140, IMG submission 185616) | Rice paddy soil microbial communities from Twitchell Island, California, USA - SF_Rice_5C_0N_404 (SPAdes) (version 2) | ecosystem: Environmental > Terrestrial > Soil > Paddy field/soil ... | reverse complement strand
GCCGGTCGCTGATACCCAGGATTTCGGCCGCCTGCCACCAGCTGATCTTCTTGGCCATCGCTTGCAACATCACTTCCTGTACTTTCATCGCCCGCTCCATGGCGGCTTGTGTGTAGGAGTCCATGCCAGGCATGGTCTCCTATCCCCGCAGGCCGAAAAGCGGACATTTCACTCGCTATCTCAACCGGACATATCATGTGCTACCGACACCACACAAACGGTTACTTGCACATGGGCACTTCTGAGCGTACTCTGCGCCTCTGGAATGCGGGAGTTGCTGTTTATTGCCACAGAGTCACAGAGCCGCAGAGAAGAGAGAATGGCGGAAAAGAAGATTCGGGTGCTGATTGCGAAGCCGGGGCTGGACGGGCACGACCGCGGCGCAAAGATCATCGCGCGGGCGCTGCGCGACGCGGGCATGGAAGTGATCTACACCGGGCTGCGGCAGACGCCGGAGATGATCGCGTCGGCGGCGGAGCAGGAAGACGTTGACGTCATCGGGCTTTCGATTCTATCCGGCGCGCATAACACGCTTTGCCCGCGGCTGCTGGAATTGCTGCGCGAGAAGGGAATGACGGATGTGACCGTGGTCATCGGCGGCATCATTCCCGACGCGGATATTCCGGCGCTGAAGCAGGCGGGCATCGCGGAAGTTTTCCTTCCCGGGACGTCGACGCAAGCCATCGTCGATTTCATTCGCCAGCGGGTTTCGGCTGCGCCGCGCAGCGCGTGAAGCCGAGTGGCGACGCAGCTGCGGTCCACATCGCAAGGCAAACTACTCATTTTGAAGCTGGAGAGCGACGACGGCCTGCCGCGGATCGAGCGCAGCGTGCTGGCGGGCATCGACTCGCAGGTCCGCGGGCTGGCAGCGGCGCGCGAATTCGACGGCTGCGTTGGCTGTGTGATTACAGGGATGGAGCGGGCGTTTGCGGTTGGCGCGGAGATTGGGGAGCTGGCGCGGTTGACGCCGGGCGAGGCGCACGAGTTTTCTCGGGAAGGACAGCGCGTGATGCGGGCGATCGAGCGGTCGCGCGCGCCGGTGATCGCAGCGATTCGCGGGTACTGCATGGGCGGAGGGCTCGACCTGGCGCTGGCGTGTCACGCGCGAATCGCGGCGCCGGACGCCGTCTTTGCCCATCCGGGCGGAGCGCTGGGAATACTCACCGGCTGGGGCGGAACCCAGCGGCTGGGGCGCCTGATCGGCCGCGGGCGAGCGCTCGAAATGCTTGCCACGGGACGAAAGATCTATGCGCCGGAAGCGCTTGGCGCCGGACTGATCCGCGAGATTTGTTCCGCGGATGGGCTATTGGTGGCGGCGCAAAGGCTCGCCTGCGGGCGGGCCGGATGATTCCGGGAACGAAAGCAGATCCCTCGCAACCGCACGCGAACAAGAAAAGCGGCAGCAAGCTGCCGCACGCCTACCATGGCCGAGAGGCACGGGCGCGGCGAGCCTTCGAGACTCAGGCGAAGGCGGCGCCCGTACGTCCTGAAGGCGCAACTTAGAGGGAGCGATTCAGTGCGACGTCAAAATGAAATTCGGATGATACAATCGCGGTTTGCGGAAGAAGAGCCAATCCCGGCATGCAGCGAAGCCCGCTGAAGCGGCGAGCGAGGCTCAAACCACTCGATCCAATAGCGCGGCGCAGGCTGAGCCGGCGGCCGGCGCGGGCGCTGCTCGCGAAGCGATCGAGACGCGCGTCGACGTCGATTCCCCCGCCTTCGAGAAAAACAGCCGGGAAATGATCGACCGGCTCACCCAAATCAAAAACGAAGAAGAAGACATTCGCCAGGGCGGCGGGGCGAGAGCGATCGAGTCGCAGCACAAGAAGGGCCGGCTGACCGCGCGCGAGCGCATCGCGAAACTGATCGACGCCGGGACGGAGCTGTTCGAGCTGGGGCTGTACGCCGCCTACGAGATGTACGAGGAGTGGGGCGGAGCGCCGGCGGCGGGAACGGTGACGGGGCTGGCGCAGGTGTGCGGGCGGCGCGTCATGATCATCGCGAACGACGCGACGGTGAAGGCCGGCGCGTTCTTCCCGATGACGGCGAAGAAGGTGATCCGCGCGCAGAACATCGCGATCGAGAATCGCATCCCCACGATTTATCTGGTGGACTCGGCGGGCGTTTTTCTGCCGCTGCAGGAAGACGTGTTTCCGGATACGGACGATTTTGGGCGCGTCTTCCGCAACAACGCGGTGATGAGCGCGATGGGGATTCCGCAGATCACCGCGATCATGGGCATGTGCGTGGCGGGCGGCGCGTATTTGCCGGTCATGTGCGACCACATTCTGATGACCGACGGGAGCGGGCTGTTTCTCGCGGGGCCGGCACTGGTGCAGGCGGCGATCGGGCAGAAAACGTCAGCGGAGGAGCTGGGCGGGGCGAAAATGCACGCGCAGATCAGCGGGACGGTCGATTTCCGCGAGCCGGATGATGAGGCCTGTTTGCGGCGGCTGCGATCGCTGGTGGAAAAGATGGGCCATCCGGAGACGGCGCGGTACGATCACACAGCGGCGCGCTTGCCAGCGCATCCCGCGGAGGACATTTACGGAATCTTTTCGGCCGATCCCTCCAAGCAGTACGACATGCGCGAGATCATCGCGCGGATCGTCGACGCGAGCGAGTTCGAAGAGTATCGCGCGGAATACGGCGAGACGGTGGTGTGCGGGTACGCGCGAATCGGCGGCTGGGCGGTGGGCATCGTGGCCAACAACCGGCAGCACGTGACGGTGTCCGCGCCGGGAACGGGCGAGCGGCGGCTGGAGTTTGGCGGAGTGATCTACACGGAATCGGCGGACAAGGCCGCGCGATTCATTCTCGACTGCAATCAGAACCTGGTGCCGCTGGTGTTTTTGCACGACGTGAACGGGTTCATGGTGGGCAAAGAAGCGGAATGGAGCGGGATCATCCGCGCGGGCGCGAAAATGGTCAACGCGGTGGCCAACAGCGTGGTGCCGAAGATCGCGGTGATTTGCGGCGGGAGTTTCGGGGCGGGGCATTACGCGATGTGCGGAAAGGCGTACGATCCGCGGTTCATTTTCGCCTGGCCGAGGGCGCGGTACGCGGTGATGGGCGGAGATTCGGCGGCGGGAACGCTGGTCGAAATCAAAGTGAAGCAGCTCGAGCGCGAGGGCAAAAAGCTGAGCGAGGAGGAGAAGAAGGAACTGTACGAGTCGATTCGCGCCACCTACGAGCATCAGAGCGACCCGAGGTATGCGGCGGCGCGCTTGTGGGTGGATGCGATCATCGATCCGGCACGAACGAGGGAGGCGTTGATCGAGGCGCTGGAGAGTGCCGCATTGAACCCAGATGTTCCCGAATTTAGGACCGGCGTCTTGCAAACGTGATGCGAAAGCGGTCGATTCCCATGCTGTTGTTTGCTGTGGCCGCCTGGCTTCTGGCCTGGCGAATGACTGAGGTTGTGATGCTCACGGCGGTTGGCTATAAGACAGGCGGCGCGTTTTCAGCGGCAACCACTCTGAGATTAACTGGCCTACTGGCGCTGCTGTCGTCGTTTGTTGGATTGTTCTGGCTGGCCGCGGACTTCTTGCATTGGATCAAGGGAAGAGGACAGTGACTCCAACGGATTCAGTCATTATTGTGGAATGCCCGCGGGATGCGTGGCAGGGGCTTGCAGAGATCATTCCGACCACAGAAAAGATTCGATATTTGAAAACACTGGTGTCGCTCGGGTTTTCCCACATCGACGCGGTGAGCTTTGTTTCGCCGAAGCATGTGCCGCAAATGGCGGACAGCGAAGCGGTGATGAAGGAACTGAGCGGCGCGCGGCTGCCCACGGGAGAAACGCCGGAGATCATCGGGATCGTCGTGAACGAGAAGGGGCTGGAACGCGCGCTGGCCACGCCGGGAGTGACGACGATCGGGTATCCCTACTCGATTTCCGCGTATTTCCGGCGGGCGAACGCGAATATGTCGCGGGCGGAATCGCGCGAGCTGGTTGAGAAGCTGCGGCGGGAGACAAAAGCTGCGGGACGCAAGCTGGTGGTGTACATTTCTATGGCGTTTGGCAATCCTTACGACGAGCCCTGGGGTCCGGAAATCGTCGAGGATACGCTGGTCTGGCTGAAGGATATCGGCGTGCGGATCGTTTCGCTGGCGGACACGGTGGGCACCGCGTCGCCGCACGATGTTGCGGAACTGTATCGAGCGGTGCAGGGCTGCGTGGCGGGAATCGAGATCGGCGTGCACCTGCACAGCCGTGCGGAGGGCGCCGCGGAAAAAGTGCTGGCGGTGTATGAAGCGGGCTGCCGGCGGTTTGACGGCGCGCTGACCGGCCTGGGAGGATGTCCGTTCGCGGGCGACGCGCTGGTTGGAAACATTCCGACGGAAACGGTGCTGACGACGCTGGCGGCGCGCGGCGTGTCCACGGGAATCGACACGAAGTCGCTGGCGATTGCTTGCGCCATGACGCATGAGCTGCGCGAGCAGTACGCGCATGCAGGCAAAGCGGGCGCGGCGGAAGCATCGAAACCGAACTGAGGGGGAACGTACAGCAGAGGCGTTGGAGACGCCGAGGAAAGCAAGATGGCATACGAGACGCTTACATTCGAGACAGCGGGTGAAGTAGCGACGATCACGCTGAATCGTCCGGAAAAGCGCAACGCGATCTCGAGCAAGATGATCGAGGAGCTGGTGGCCGCGCTCAACGAGGTGGAGACGGGGCCGGCGCGTGTTGGCATCATCACGGGCGCGGGGAAGGCGTTCTGCGCAGGCATGGATCTGGACGGGCTGCGCGCGATCGCCACGCAGTCGCCGGAAGAGAATGTGGAAGACTCGCGGCGAATGGCGAAAATGTTCTACCGCATTTACAGCTTTCCGAAGCCGTTGATCGCGGCGGTGAACGGAGCGGCCATTGCGGGCGGCTGCGGAATCGCCACGCTGGCGGACTTCACGCTGGCGGTGCCGGAAGCGAAGTTCGGCTACACGGAAGTGAAGATCGGATTCGTGCCCGCGCTGGTTTCGGTGTTCTTGCGGCGGCAGGTGGGCGACAAGGTGACGCGCGACCTGCTTTTGAGCGGGCGGCTGATCGAAGCGGAAGAAGCTCGCCGGCTGGGGTTGGTGGGCCAGATTGTCGAGCCGGAATCGTTGATGGAGGAGGCGCGCGCGCTGGCCCTGGATATCACCGCGGCGAGTCCGACCAGCATCCGGCGCACGAAGCGGCTGTTGCTGCGCAGCGGCGAGGCGCAATTACAAACGGAAATCGAGAACGCGATTCACGAGAACGCGGACATCCGCTCGACCGATGATTTTCGCGAAGGGCTCGCGTCGTTCCTGGAGAAACGCCCGCCAAAGTGGACGGGGCGCTAAAGTTCACCGGGTGTAAGTCGAAGGGCGAGGCGCGGACAATTCAATCCTGCTCGGGCTGCAAATGAGAACAGCTTTTCGTTTGCAGCGTCCCGCGGCGCTCCGAAACCTGCGCCGCGATTTGGCGTGGAATGGCTGCCTTGCTATCGCGGCCAAAAAGCTCTTGCAGCAAGGAAAGGGCCTTCCGCTGCTTGTGTTTATGAATTGAAAATCGGCGGGGTAACCGTGTCCCGCCGGCTCGCAGAGCGGAATTCGGAGCGCAGATGGAGGCTGCAAATCCAAGACGGCGTTAGCCGATTCACCTCGGCCAGACCAGAGACCCCATGACGGCTCACAACGAAACGACGATACGGGTGCGGTACGCGGAAACGGACCAGATGGGCGTGGTGTATTACGGGAATTATTTCACCTGGTTTGAGGTGGGGCGCGTGGAATTGTGCCGGCAGCTTGGGTTCGAGTACAAGCGCATGGAAGCGGAGGATGACAGCTACATCGTGGTGGCCGAAGCGTCGTGCCGGTACAAGCGGCCGGCGCGGTTCGACGATCTGTTGACGATTCGCACGCGCGTGATCGGAGCGCAGCGGCGCACGGTGCGTTTCGGCTACGAGATCTTCAACGACGGCGAGCTGATCGCCACGGGCGAGACCACGCACGTCATCTGCGACCACAACGGCCGGCCGAAATCGCTGCCTGAAAAATACGAGAAGTATTTCCAATCCCACCGGGAAGAGCACGCCGGCGCACATGGACACAGTTCACATTGACGGCGAGCATCTGACGCTCGAGCAGTTGCTGAGCGTGGCGGAGCGCGGCGCTCGCGCCGAGCTCGAGGCGCCGGCGCGCGAACGCATGAAAGCGTCGCGCGCGGTGATCGAGCGGGTCGTCGAGTCGGGCGCGACCGTCTACGGCGTGAATACCGGGTTCGGCAAGCTTGCTTCCGTGCGCATTTCCCGCGAACAAATCCAGGAATTGCAGTTGAACCTGGTGCGCAGCCACGCGTGCGGCGTAGGCGCTCCGTTGAGCGAAACGGAAACGCGGGCGATGCTCGTGTTGCGCGCCAACGCGCTGGCGAAGGGATTTTCGGGCGTGCGCCCCGTTGTGGCGGAAACGCTGTGCGCCATGCTGAACGCGCGCGTGCATCCGGTGATTCCGTCGCAGGGATCAGTGGGAGCTTCAGGGGACCTGGCGCCGCTGGCGCACTTGGCGCAGGTCACCATTGGTGAAGGGGAAGCAATTTGCGAGGGCAAGAGAAGGCCCGGGGGCGAGGCGCTGCGCGCAGCGGGCATTGCGCCGCTGACGCTGGAGGCGAAAGAAGGGCTTGCGCTGCTGAATGGGACGCAGGGAATGCTTGCGCTGCTGGCGCTGGCGCTGCGCGGCGCGGAAGTGGCCGCCGATACCGCGGACGTGGCGGCGGCGCTGTCGCTGGACGCGCTGCGCGGGAGTCCCGCGGCCTTCGACGCGCGCATCGCGAGGGCGCGGCCGTTTGCGGGGCACGGCGTCACGGCGCGGAATCTGGAGCGGCTGAATCGCGGGAGCCAGATCCGCGAATCGCACCGGTCGGCCCAGAAGGATCCGCGCGTGCAGGACCCCTACAGCCTGCGCTGCGCTCCGCAGGTGCACGGCGCAGCGCGCGACGCGCTGGCGAACGTTCGCGCGACACTCGAGATCGAACTGAACAGCGCCACGGATAATCCGCTGGTCTTCGCCGATTCGGGCGAAGTGATCAGCGGAGGAAACTTTCACGGGCAGCCGCTGGCCATGGCGGCGGACCAGCTGGCGGTTGCGCTGGCCACGCTGGGTGGAATTTCGGAGCGGCGCGTCGAGCAAATGACGAATCCGGCGACCAGCCAGCTTCCGGCGTTTTTGGTGCGCGAGCCGGGTGTCAACTCAGGATTCATGATCCTGCAGATTGCAGCGGCGGCGCTGGCCAGCGAGATGAAGGCGCTGGCGACGCCGCATTCGGTCGATTCGATTCCCACGTCGGCGAACCAGGAGGATTACGTGTCGATGGGAATGGCCGGGGCGCGGCGCTTGCGGGCGATGCTGGCGAACTTGCGGCATATTCTGGCGATCGAGCTGCTGTCGGCGTGCCAGGGGATCGACTTCCTCGCGCCATTGCGAACGGGGACGGAAGCGCAGCGCGCGTACGAGATTGTGCGCTCGCTTTCGAAGGTTGTGGATCACGACCGGTCGCTGGCGATGGACATCGAGGCGGTGGCGCAAGCGATCGCCGAAGGACGTTTCAGTCACCTCCTATAAGGCGGGTATTACCGCAGAGGCGCGGAGAACGCAGAGAAATCCCACCCAAAAGCTTTGCCACAGAGGACCGACGAAGTATTGAGGAGAAAAGCCTAAACATTACCGCAGGCGCAGAGGGCGCTGAGAACGGCTACGAGAGAGACTGAAAGAGGAAAGTGCCGAAGCGGAGGCCGACCGCGTATTTGAACGGAGCGGCGCCGAGCGAATAGTGCCCGCAGGGAAGCGAGAGAGATTCGGCGTGCAGGCCGTCGCGATGGATTTCGCGCAGAAAAGAGTCCGTGAATTCGGGCCAGAACGTCGGATCGTAGCGGCCGCTGATGGCGAGAATTTTCTTGCCCGTCCCTTCGAGTCTTGGAATGTAGGCAAACGGGCTGATGGGCGACCAGAAGCGCTGCAACTCCTCCGGCGTCACTTTTTGGCGCAGCGATTCCCAGACGTTCATGGTGGTGAGCCCGTTGGCGACGACGTCGCCGAAGTAGGTGGCGACATGCAGAAAGGCGCCTGCGCGCAGTCCCGGTTCGTGGCACATGGTGACGAAAGAGATGGAGGAGCCCACGCTGGTGCCCACGATTCCGAGGCGGTCGTAACCCTCGCGCGCCAGCCACAGAAGCGTGCGCCGCGCATCGAGGACGGCCTGGCGATTGGCCTGCAGCGTCAGTCCGATATTGGGGCCGACCAGATGGTCGGCGCGCGGATGCCCGGGAATGGCGTGTCGGTCGTGGTACGGCAGGCTCAATTTGACGGCGGTGATGCCCAGGCGATTGAGCCAGCGGCAAATATCCTGCTGTTCTTCCCAACGCGAATTCCATTGCGCCAGCACGACGACCGCAGGGCCTGAGCGGCGCGCGCGAAAGAACTGGCCACAGACGCGGTTATTTTCAGGCCAGGGCGAGGCGATCTGGCTGGTGAAGGTGAGCAGATTGTCACGCAAGTGGTAATCGCCGGCGGGCGTGACCGCAAACCAGTCATCGCTGTGCGCGAGAGTCTCGTCGACGAAACGCTGCAAGAATCCGCGGGGATCGCGCTCGTTGGCGCTGCCGCCGATGTGCTCGAGTCCCCAGGCAAAGGGAAGCACGCGGCGATCGGGCTCGCGGGCCCAGCGGGCGTGCTCGTAACGGCGAATTTTAGTTTCCAGCCAATTCATGAGGAAAGCGCGAAAAAGTTCAGTCTACAGTATTTTTCGCCGTGTTGAGCGGCGGCGGCCCCGACGGCCCCGACGCCGTGGCGCCTGGTGATGGCCGTTACATCCTTGCGCAGCCACATTTGCTAACTTTTCGGGTGGCACGACAGCAGCAGTTATGGCTTAGACAGCCTGGCGCGGGCGCCAGCGGAGGAGCTCATGAAATGGACCGAGTTGCTGAAGGGGGAAATGAAAATCGCATACGCATCGACGGAGAAGCTGCTGGATAAAGTCGATCCCGCCAGTTTTTCGTGGAAGCCGTCGAGCGGGGAGAATTGGATGACGATGGGGCAGCTGCTGAAGCACATCAGCGAAGCTTGCGGGACGGGATGCCGGGGATTTGTCACCGGCGACTGGGGTTTGCCGGGCGGCAAGAAATATGAAGAGCTGCCGGTGGAGGAAATGATACCGCCGGCGGAAAAGCTGCCCACGGTGACCAGCGTCGAGGAAGCGAAAAAGCTGCTGGCAAAGGATCGCAGCCTGGCCTTCAAAATGGTCGATCGCGCCGGCGAGCGCAATCTGGGGAACAAAATGATGGCGGCGCCGTGGGCTCCCAAGGCGCGGGTCGTTCTGGGAGCGCATCTGCTGCACATGGTGCAGCACCTGGAAAAACACAAGAGCCAGCTCTTCTATTATCTGAAGCTGCAGGGAAAGCCGGTCAGCACGCCCGATCTGTGGGGCTAGATAGAGACGTCCTCGCAGGACGGCGAAGGAAAGGCAAATCAGGCGCAGGCGGCGGGAATTCGAGCCTCAAAATCTGTTGATTCCGCCGGCAGCGGCGTCTAGAATCCCACCCACGTTTTTCTCCCGTCAGCGAATTCGATCAAAGTGACTTGAAGTAGGGCCCAAGCTTGTGCGGTCGGATTCAGCGAAAAGGAGCCCAGCCATGCGGAACCTTGGGAAAGCGATTTTTTGCCTGGCAACGTTGTTGTTGCTTGCCTTCGGGATTGCAGGAAGCGCGCAGGGTCAAAGCCGTCACGCGCAGCCGCTGATTACGCAGAACATCGATGAAAGCAAGCTGGTCACGCTGCGCGGCAATACGCGTCCGGAAGCGGTCACGGCCAACGATCGAGGGGTCCTGCCAACCGATTTTCCGCTGGATCACATGCTGCTGCAACTGCGGCGGTCGCCCCAAAGCGAGCTGGCTCTGCAGCAATTCCTGAACGACCTGCAAAATCCACAGTCGCCGGTTTTCCATCACTGGCTCACCGCGCAGCAATTCGGCGAGCAGTTTGGCCTGGCGCCGCAGGACATCGACACCATTACAGCCTGGCTGGAATCGTACGGCTTCCGGGTCAACGTGGTTTATCCCAGCCGCCTGCTGATCGATTTTTCAGGTACGGCAGGGGAGGTGGAGCAGGCCTTCCATACTTCGATTCACCGGCTGGATGTGAAAGGCGCCAGTCACATTGCGAACATGCACGATCCGCAGATACCGGCGGCGCTGGCGCCGGCCATCATGGGAATCGTTTCGTTGCACGATTTTCTGCCGCATCCGATGGTGAAGGTGCGCGGCCAATACACCTTCAGCGGGTCGCTAAGCAATGTGTACGCGGTGGTTCCCGGGGATCTCGCCAAAATCTACAACTTCACGCCGGTGTTCAGTTCCGGAAATACGGGACAAGGACAGACGATTGTGCCGGTGGAAGACACGGATTTGTATTCGGCGAATGACTGGAGCACGTTCCGATCAACGTTTGGACTCTCGGGCTATTCCGGGACGTTGTCGCAAGTGCATCCCGCCCCGCCGAGCGGATCGACCAATTGCAGCGACCCGAAGGTGAACGCGGATGACGTGGAAGCGGAGCTTGACGTCGAATATGCCAGCGCGGCGGCGCCGGGCGCGGCAATCGAGATGGCCAGCTGCTCAGATACGAACACGACGTTCGGCGGGCTGATTGCGATGCAGAACCTGGTCAACAGTACGACCCCGCCACCCATCCTCAGCGTCAGCTACGGCGAATGCGAAGCGGTGAACGGGGCGGCTTCGAATGCGACTTACAGTTCGACGTACCAGCAAGCTGCGGCCGAGGGCGTCTCGGTGTACGTGGCGGCGGGAGATTCGGGCGCTGCGGGATGCGATCAGAACCAATCGGCCGCGACGCACGGAATCGGCGTGAATGCGTTTGCTTCAACGCCATACGACGTGGCCGTGGGCGGCACCGATTTCAGCGACACCTATTCCGGTACGAACGGCACGTACTGGGGTTCGACGAACAGCGGGACGTACGAGTCGGCGCTTTCCTACATGCCGGAGACTCCGTGGAACGACTCGTGTGCCGGGGCGCTGCTGGCGACGTACGAGGGCTATTCGATCTACGGCTCGAATAGCTTCTGCAATGCGGCCGGCGGATTGCTGTCGGCGCTGAGCGGAACGACGACGACGGCGGCGGGAGGGGGCGGGCCGAGCGGGTGCGCCACAGGAAGCCCTTCGACCAGCGGCGTGGTCAGCGGGACGTGCGCGGGCTATGCGAAACCGGCATGGCAATCCGTGTTCGGGAATCCGAATGACAGCGTGCGCGACACTCCGGACGTCTCGCTGTTTGCCGCGAATGGATTGTGGTCGCACTACTACATCTTCTGCTACTCCGATATAGCGAACGGAGGCACGGCTTGCACTGGATCGCCCAGCGGATGGACGGGCGCCGGAGGAACCTCATTCGCGGCGCCCATCATGGCGGGGGTGCAGGCGCTGATCAATGAGAAGGCGGGCGCGAGCCAAGGCAATCCCGATCCGGCGTTCTACAGTCTAGCGGCGGCGGAGTACGCGACAGGCGGAAACCCATCGTGCAACTCGAGCTTGGGAAACGGCGTGTCGAGTTCCTGTATTTTCTATGATGTGACCCTGGGCGACATCACCGTCGACTGCACAGGAAGCCAGAACTGCTACGATTCGTCGGCCGGATACGGAGTGCTGTCCACATCGAGCGGCTCGTATGCGCCGGCGTATGGGGTCGCACCCGGCTGGGATTTCGCCTCGGGAATTGGCAGCGTCAATGTGGCCAATCTGGTGAACAACTGGCCGGCGTCCACGGCCAATCCGGACTTCAGCCTTTCAGCATCGCCCGGGAGTGTGACGATCGCGCAGGGAGGTCCGAGCGGCGCGACGACCATTACCGTGACTCCGATCAACGGCTTCAGCGGAAGCGTCTCCCTTTCGGCCTCAGGAGTGCCCAGTGGAGTGACGGCCACGTTCGGCACAAATCCGGCGAACAACACGAGCGCATTGACGTTTACGGCTTCCAGCGGCGCCACCATAGGTACGGTCACCATTACGATCACCGGCATGTCGGGCGGCCTGACCCACACCACAACGGTCAGCTTGACGGTCAACAGCTCGGGTGGGACGCCGTCTTTTACCCTTTCCGCATCCGCGCTCTCGTTGACGATTCACCGAGGGAGCAGCGGGACGGACACGATTAGCATCGCCGATGCGGGCGGGTTCAGCGGCAGCGTCACTCTTTCCGCCGCAGGTTTGCCGCAAGGGGCGTCGGCGTCGTTTTCGCCCAATCCGGCAGCAACCAGCAGCACGCTCACTTTGAAGGTGAACAAGAGGGCCAGGGTGGGCACGTACAGCGTGACGATTACTGGTACTTCGGGCGGTGTCAGCGGCTCAACCATCATTAGCCTGACCATTTCGTGATTTACCAGAGGCCGCGCCCCGGGGAACAGATCCTTGGGGCGCGGCGCATATCCCGCTAATGGGTCCCCTAACTCGCCTGGGGATTCCCGCTCGGCATGACAGCGGACATTTCTACTTTGCACAAACCGGACATTCTCATTTTGCTGCGACCAGTGATGCGCGCCCTTGACCCCACCAGGGGCCCGGTGTAGGCTGTCAACCAATACCCCGTCAAATTCATTCGGCTTCCAAGAACCCTGCGAAAAGGAGGTTTCCATGCAGCGCAGAAAGGTTTTCTCTGCTGTAGGGCTAGCCGCCGCAGTTGCGGTGGTACTCGCTATGCTCCCGACGTCCTTGTGGGGGCAAGGCCAGTATCTGGACGAACTGATCGTGCAGGTGAAGCCCGAAAAGGTCATGCAATTTGAAGGCATCGCGCGGAAAATCGCGGATGCCAATCGTCACGCGAATGGGGATCGCTGGCTGGCTATGGTCAGCGTATATGGGGAGTCGAACACCTACGTTTTTGTCAGCCGCCGGAACAGCTATGCCGATATCGACAAGGGGGCCGAGGTTTTCATGGCCGCCATAAACAAGACCATGGGGAAAATGGCCGGCCAAAAGCTGATGGATGAATTCAACAGTTGCGTGGAAAGCTCGCGCGCGGAACTGCTGATACGCCGGCCGGATCTGAGCGGGAAAATGGCGAACGATCCGCAGGCGCTGAACGACATGGTGGGGAAAGCGCGCGTGCTGCGGGTGATCGCTCTGCGGGTGCGTCCGGGGCATGAGCCGGAGTTCGAGGCCATGCTGAAGGACATCAACGCACACGCCGAAGCGAATCCCAATGCGCAGCCCGTTTCGGTTTCGGAAGTGATTGAGGGCGGGCGCGGCAGCGTCTACTCCATCGCGTTCTTCCGCACTTCGCTCGGCGGGTTCGACAACAATCCGCGGCTCTCGGACTTCATGGGCGAAGAAGGCATGGCCAAGGTCGAAAAGACGATGGCGGAGGTTGGCGCGGGCAGCGAAACGGCGATTTACCGCTTTGCGCCCGAACTGAGCAATCCGCCGGATGAGATCGCACAGGTTTCCT
>Ga0208140_1000150_pt1 | contig 13572 bp, 11 predicted proteins | sample SF_Rice_5C_0N_40_FD_185616 | JGI IMG/M metagenome (GOLD analysis project Ga0208140, IMG submission 185616) | Rice paddy soil microbial communities from Twitchell Island, California, USA - SF_Rice_5C_0N_404 (SPAdes) (version 2) | ecosystem: Environmental > Terrestrial > Soil > Paddy field/soil ... | reverse complement strand
GTTTCGCATATCGAAAGGAGGCGGGCACGTGATTATCAATGAAAAGAGAATCAGCGGGATGGTCATGCTCGGACTCCGCGGGAAGATTGACACGGACGGTGCGGCGCAGTTGCTCAACAAGCTGAACGCGCTGATCGAACAGGGAGAGCATCATCTGCTGCTCGATTTCTCCGGCGTCGACTACCTCAACAGCTCCGGCCTTGGGGCCATCCTGATGACGGCCAAGAAATTGAACGACGTCAACGGAAGAATAGCCCTCGCGAATGTGAGCGAGCTGGTTCACCACGTTTTTCGCATTTCAGGTTGCGTATCGATTATCGGAATTTATCCATCTGAGGAAGAAGCGCTGGCGGCCTTCGAAGCGAAGGATACGGCTGCATCAAAGTAGAGGCGGCCACGCGGCCCAAGTCTGCCGCTCATCCTTGACCGGGAAACGACAGCCTTTCTAATCGAAGTCGAGGCGCAGCAGCGAAAAGTCGTCGTCGAGCGCACTGCCCGAGCGCATTTCCAGTAGAGTGTTGTAGAGCCCCTCGATTTCAACGCCGGGTTCCACCGGCGCACGGCTCAGGTAATCCTGCAATTCCTCCAGCGACCACATGCCACCGCCCGGCAGCTCCACTTCGTACACGCCGTCGGAGAACAGGTACAGGCGGGACTTCGCGGGCACGCAGGTCTCGGCCCCCTCGTAATCGGCTTGCGGGAGACACCCGATGAACATATTTGTGGAAATCAGCTGCCTGGCAGGCGCAGGCGGTGCGAAAAGCAGCACTGGAGGATGGCCTGCGCTGGCATGCTTCAAGGTTCTGGTTTGCCGATGGTAGACGCCATACCATAACGTGAAGTAAAGGTCGTTCTGTTTGCTCATCTGAAAATTCGCGTTCATTCCACGCAGCACAGCCGCCGGATCGCGGAAGTCGACGTTCGGCAAGGATTGGGCACGCAGCACATTCAGCGCGGAGACCGACAAGAGCGCGGGGCCGACTCCGTGCCCGCAAGCGTCCAGCAAGTAGAAGGCAAAGTGATTGTCATCGATCCAGTGATAGCCAAAGGAATCGCCTCCGAGCGTAAGGGAGGGAATATATCTCCAGAGCGTTCTGATATCGCCGGACGAAACGGGCGGCGGGAGAAGTGAAAGGACATATTCTGCCGCCCAGGCAATTTCGTTGGCGAGTTTCTGCTGGCTTGCAAGCAAGGCTTGATAGGCCTCGTTGCGCTGCAACAGATTGATGTAGGCTTTCGAGTGATAGCGGATGCGCGCGACCAGTTCGATGCGGTCGGGCAGTTTCACGAGGTAGTCATTCGCGCCAAGGGCGAACGCTTCCGCCTTGGTCGCAGCCTCTTCCCTGCTGGAGAGCACGATCAGAGGGATATCCTTCAATTTGGGGTGCGCTCGGAAGAAACGCACCAGGTCCAACCCGTCCACATCGGGCATCACCAAGTCTTGCAAAATTACGGTGGGAGCCCATTCCAGAGCGACAGGAATGGCGCAAGTCGGATCCTGACAGAAGCGAAAGCCGATGCCGGCCTCCGGCGCCAGCATGCGCTGCACCGTCTCCCCGACGATGGCCTGATCATCGACCAACAGCACGCGGATTTCGTGTTCGGTCAACGAGGGGGGAAACGTTTGGGTAGCGGTCGCGGCCGTCACGCTGCTTTCTCCTTTCCGAGTCTATCCAGGATGGCCGATGAGATGTTTTGCACGGGCAGCACCTCCGCGGCAGCGTCAATTTCGACTGCGGCGCGAGGCATTCCGTAAACGACACACGTCTTCTTGTGCTCCGCAATGGTTCGCCAGCCCGCGTGGCGCAGCGCGAGCAAGCCCTGCGCGCCGTCTCGCCCCATGCCTGTCAGCAAGCACGCCACACCGGGCCGCGGCCAGTAGCGGCCCAGGCTGAGAAAGAACTCATCCACGGAGGGGCGATAGGGATATTCGGCGGGTTCGCTTGTGTAGTGAAAGACGAGGTCGGCGCCAACCACGAGATGGTCGTTGGTTCCCGCCACGTACACTCTACCCGCATCCGGTTTCACATTTTCGCGAATGACGGAAACGGGGAGTTTTGTCTGGCTGCCAAGCCACTCGGCGAACGCGGGGACGAACTGGAGATCGAGGTGTTGCACGATCGCCACCGCCGCCCCCAGATCCTGCGGCAGTTCGTGGAGAATTGCGGCCAGCGCGTTTGGACCTCCCGTTGAGGCGCCCAGCGCGACGAGCCGCGGCAGTGGCGCTGGAACGCGCTGAGGCAACGAACCCGCCTCGGGGGGCAACGCACGGCCGGCGTGGAGAATGAGTTTCCCGATCAGCGCGATTTTCCGAAGGAGCTCCTCTCCGCCGTCGATGCTGCCGCTAGCGCCGAAAACGGGCGTGGCCACAGCGTCCAGAGCTCCGGCGCTCAGCGCCGCGAAAACTTTGTCCGCGTTCCCGCACACCGTCGCGGTGACAATCAGGATTGCGCAAGGCGACTGTTTCATGATCACGCGAGTGGCTTGGACGCCGTCCATCAATGGCATGATGAGGTCCATCAGAATCAGGTCCGGGCGATCCTGGGCACATTTTTCGACCGCCTCGGCGCCATTTGCCGCGGTCCATGCCACTTGATACTCCGGGACGCTGCGCACCAGCCGGCGGAGAACCTCGACGGCCAGGGCCAAATCGTTGACGATTGCGATGCGCATTACTGACTCGTTTCTCCGATCAGATCGCGGACCGCACTCACGAATGTCTCGTCGTGAAAACTGCTTTTCGTCAAGTAATAGCTGGCGCCTTCGTGCAGCCCTTGGGTGCGGTAATCATCCTGATCTTTATACGAAACGATGATGACCGGCGTGGATGCGGTGGGCGCTGAGCCTTTGATCCGCTTCAACAACTCGATGCCGTCCATCCGCGGCATATCGACATCGGTGACGACCAGGTCAAAATGGGAGCTTTGGACGTCGTTCCAACCGTCCATGCCATCCACCGCGACCGTAACTTCATAGCCGCGATTTTCGAGCAACCGCCGCTCAACTTCGCGCACCGTGAGCGAATCGTCGACCACGAGAACGCTTTTCCGCTTGATCTGTTCGATCTTTGCAGGCCGCGTGAGTTTCCTCAGGCTTCCCTGGGTCAACAAGTTGTCGATCGAGCGCACGAGATCTTCGCTGTCCAGGATTGCTACCGGCGAGCCGTCTTCCAGAATGGCGCAGGCGCTGACGTTCGGCACTTTACTCAGCCGGATAGGAAGCGGGATCACCACGAGATCATGCTCGCCGATGAAGCGATCCACGACGAGGCCATAGCGATTCAGGCGGTCGCTGAGCACTAGAACGTGCAGATCACCGGCACGGCGGTCCGAGCGCGGGAGGTCCAACACCTGTGTGGCATCGATTAAACCAATGTTCTGTTCCTCACACCGGCAGTACTGCCGATCTTCAAGCAACCGGATGTTTTCGCTGGGTACGCCCAACAGGCGATCGACGCGCGTGAGCGGCAGGGCGTATGGCTGCAACTGCACTTCGAACAGCAGCGTACGCAAGACCGAAAGCGTAAGCGGCAATTGCAGGGTTACGCGCGTTCCCTTTCCCGCCTCCGAATCGATACGCACGTTCCCGCCCACTTGCCGCACCATTGACTGCACGACGTCGAGACCGACTCCGCGCCCGGAGATCTCCGTCACGTGTTGCGAGGTGGAAAAGCCGGGCAGAAAGAGAAATTCGAGGATCTCGCTTTCGCTCAGCTTCGACGCCACTTCTGCGGCGGTGTGACCTTTCTCCACGACCTGCCGCCTCACGTTTTCCAAGTTGATGCCGCCACCGTCATCGGTGACGCTGATCTCGAGCAGGCCGGCAAGGTGGCGCGCGGCAAGGCTCAGCTTGCCTTCCAGGGGCTTGCCCAGCTGTGCGCGCGTCTCGGGCGGCTCCAAGCCATGATCCAGGGCATTCCGCAGCAAATGGGTCAGCGGAGCCTGAAGTTTGTCGAGGATATCGCGATCGACGGGCGTGTTTTCGCCTTGCAATTCGAAATGAACCTTTTTGCCCAGAGAATTCGCGACGTCGCGCACCATGCGCGCGAAACCCTGGACGCCGTCGGAAAAAGGGCGCATGCGGCTGGCGACGGCTTCGTCGTACAGGCGGTTGGCCACCTGCTCAAGCTTCCCGGAGAAGCGCTCGAGATCCGCCTGGTACAGCGGAATCGCCGTATCGATCCGGGTGGATTCCTGCAGAGCTTCTTGCAGGCAGGCTTGTGCGTTCGCGCCGGAGTCTACGCGCAACGCTTCCAGGGCCTGCTCCACTGATTTGCTGAGCGTCGTGTGCCACTGCTTGATGCGCTGCATGTTTTGAGTCAAAGGACGCAAGGTCTTGACTTCTACCAGGCATTCGCCTGCGAATCCGGCAAGGCGATTCAAGTTTTCGACCGACACGCGTACTGAGGCAGCATCCCCCTTAGCAGCGGGATTCTTTGGGAGCGCTTCCGTCGCCGGGGAACTTGGGGGGACAGGTATGGCAGGAGGCGGACCGCTTTCGTTCGCAGATCGAGGGGGGCCAGAGAACTGGCTCACCAGTTCCTCAATCTTGGGCGATGCTTCGGCAACCGCGGCCGGAACGTCGGGCGCATCGCGTGCAGCCAATTTCGTGAACACGTCGGTGGCTTGGAGCAGGAGATCGACATCAGGGCGCGTCAACTGCCGTGCACCGCGTTGGACCGCGGTAAAGACGTCCTCCATCGCATGGGCCAGCTTCACGCCGGGATCCAAACCAACGATTCGCGAAGCTCCCTTCAATGAGTGCGCGGCGCGCATCAGCGATTTGATCGTTTCGGGATCCCGGTGAGTCTCGGCCTCAAGTAGCCCTCCCTCCAAAACCCGGCAGTGTGTTTCTAATTCAGTGCGAAACAGTTCGAGCAGTGGTCGATCCACTGCCAAAGGCAATTGCGCCGGCGCGGACTCGGCCGCTTGGCGAACCTCCGTTTGAGCCGGTCGCCGCGGGCTGAGCTTCTTGACGATTTCCTCCAGATCACCGCGGCGATCTTCAAGGCGCGCCGGAATCTCCGATGCACTGCAGCGAGCCAACTGGCGAAACAGGCCGTTGGCTCTTCGCAGCGCATCGAGGACAGAATCGCTCAGAGTCTGTCCGCCGGTTTGCGCCGCAGCCAGTGCGTCTTCGATTGCCTGAGCGAGCCGCGCCGCGCCTTCGAGGCGGACGAGGCGAGCCGCGCCTTTGAGCGAGTGAGCGGCACGGAGCAGGACCTCCGTCTGGTCCTCGGCGGATTTGACACTCACGAGGCCCTGCTCGAGCGTGAGTGAATGCCTCTCCAGTTCCGAATGGAACAGATCGAGCATCGACGCGCTCTCATCCGGTTGATCTACCACTGCAGGCTCCGATTCAGGGAATTGAAGAGCCTTTGCTCATCGATGAAGCCAACATCGTGGCCGTCAATCTCGAAGCAGGACGCGGCCTGCGCGGAAGGAGACTTGGCCAGGGTGACCGGAACAGGCTGCAGGAGGACGCGGGGAATCCGGCGCACGCCGAGAATCTCGTCAACACCGAAGGCAAATCGGTCACGGCCATTCCCGACGACACAGATCCGCGAACGATCGCTCGGTTTTGCCTTCTCTTCGAGCGGTAACCCCAGAGCCGCTTCGAGAGAAACACAGAGAAGCAGCTCGCCGTTGACGTTTACCAGCCCGGCCAGCAAGGCACCGGAGCGGAAGGGCAGCGCATAGGGTTTCTGGTAGAGCGAAATCTCGTCGAACACTTGCGTGCGTAGCGCGAACCACTCCGAACCGATCCGGAACACCAGCACCGACTCCGTGTTTTCCCCCGCGGAGGCCGGCTGCGCAGCTATTTCTTCCGATACTTCGCGCCGGTAGTCCTCGGGCATTTCCCGGTCGAAAAGGGTTCGTCCGAGGACTGAGTACTGAGGGCAGTTGCGGCAGTGCACATACTCGGCCAAAAGCGCGCAGGAACGGTTGCCGCCAGTACCGATCTCGTCCCAGCAAAAGTGATCGCCGCTCTGGTTTGTGCCGGTCATAATTTAGTGAGAACCCGCTTTTCCTCTCGTTCATTCAGCGCTCTGCCCGCACGTGCCCGATAAAGTCCGGCGCCCTCGATATCCCCGCGCCGTTCGCAGAGCAGGCTCATATGCAGCAACGATTCGTAGTGGGCGGGAGCGAGATATAGAGCCTTGCGGAAGAATTCTTCTGCAACGTCGACTTTGCCCGCCGACTCGCTGATGACCCCAAGCAGCGCGTAAATGTTTGGATCAGCATCGTTGTGCTGCAACAGACGCGTGCACAGGGAGGTTGCGGCGTCCAAGTCGCCGTGATTGGCGAATCGCTCGGCCTGCTCGAGGCTGGTGGCCGGGTCGGAACCTGCGGAGGGGCCTGCGCGCCGATCCGCGTTCGGAGTTGCCGCGCGTGGCTTCGCAGCAGCCCGGCCGTTGCCACCGGCAGTTCTGGCGGCAGCACGCGGAGGAGCCACTGCCTGTTCCGGTTTTGCCTTGCGACAGGCGAAGCTGCGCGGGTATTCCGCCACAACATATCCCCCGGCGCAAAATACCGGCAGTTCAGAGGGACCGGTGAAGAGCAGCCCATCTTCGTTCAGGAGTTCACGCATTCGACTTACGATTTCACGGCGAGCGCCTGCGTTCAGATAGATCAACGCATTGCGGCAAAAAATCACATCGTAAGGAGCGCGCTGGAGAAATCGGGAGAGGTCGAGCAGATTGGCCCGTTCAAACCGTACCAGGCGAACGATGTCGTCCCGCACGTGCCATTCCTGCTCACATTTGAGGAAGTATTCCTCGTGAAACTGCGCGCTTTTTTCCCGAAACGACCTCTGCCCGTAGACGCCGAGCCTGGCCCGCGCCAAGAGCCGTTCGCTGACATCGGCCGCATCGATGCGAATCCGGCCGGCGTCCAGCCCCGCGTTCAGAAGAGTTATCGCTATGGAATACGGTTCTTCGCCGGAAGCGCACGGAATGGTGAGGGCATGAAAGAGCGCCGTCGAATGAGCAGGCCGCCAGCTGTCCTTGACGTATGCTCCCAAAGACCGAAAGGCTCCGGCGTGGCGGAAGAACCAAGTCTCCGGAACAACGGCCTCGTCCACCAGCCTCTGCCATTCTTCGCCTTCCTGCGCCAGCAGCCGCCCGGCCATTGACACACGATCGTCGGGCCGCACGTGTTCGAACGCCACGTGCAGAGCGCGCGCGATGATGGTGTCGGCGAGGAATTCTCGCGACAGTCCGAGCCGTTCGGAGAGGAGTTCCGCCGCAGCTGGCACGAGGTTCAAGCTGCCTCCTTGCCGGGAAAGAGAAGTTGGTGCAGCGAAGCGGGCAAAAGCTCGTCCACGGCCAGCAGCAAGATCAACTTCCCGGCGTGTTCCGTAGAGCCATCAAGATAGGCGGCATCCGGGATCGTCACTTTTTGCGGCTCGCAGCGCGCTTCGTCCAGTTCGATGGTCTCGACGGCTCTCTCCGCCAGCAGACCGAGAGGCTGGGAGCGACCATCCGGCACCGAATAATTGACAACCAGGAGTCGCGTACTCAGCAGGGACCGCGCCGGAGCGCCCGCGAGCAGGGCGGAGAGATCGATGACAGGGATAGTGCCTCCACGCCAAGTCACAATTCCCGCCACGCAGGGCGGAGCATGGGGCAGCGCGGTGCACTGCGGGCAAGGCGCAATCTCGATGATGTTCCGGACGTCGAGCCCGTAGGTCTGGTTCCCGGCCTGAAAAATGAGGAGGAGCATCCATCTCAGGACGCAATGGCAAAGCGTCCGACCTCCGCTTGCATGTCGCGGACGGCACTTTGCAAGTCCGCGGCGACCTGCCGGAATTCTGCGAGCGAGTCCCGGGTCTGTCCGGCAGCCAGGCGCAGCTGCTCCATGGCTTCGGCGATCTGGCTCGCTCCCACCGACTGCAGCTGCATGCCCTTGTTCACAGCCTCGAACTCGGGCGCCAGCTGCGTCGTATGTTCGATGACGTGCTCCAGCCCGGAACTCAGCTCGGCGACGGCGGTGGATTTCGCGCGCGTCTGTCCGGCGTACGACTCGACGCTGGAGATGCCGTCGCGCACGGCGCGCTGCATGTTGCGGATCTGCGCTTCAATATCGAGGGCGGCCACTGCGGTTTGGTCCGCGAGCCGCCTCATCTCTAGCGCGACTACTGAGAAGCCACCGGCCTTTTCCTCTTCCTTTTCGGCCTCGATCGCGGCGTTGAGAGAGAGCAGGTTCGTGCGGTTCGCTACCTTGGTGATGGCTAGGATGATCTTGTCGATGTTTCCTGTCCTCTCGCCGATCGAGTTGAAGGTTTGGGTCATGGTGGCGCTCGCGTGGATTAGCTCGTCGAGAGCACTGCGGATTCCCTCCAGGTTCGTAACGCCGCCGCGCGCCTCCCCGGCGGCTCCTTCCGCCCTGCTCGTGATGGCCGCCATGGTCCGTGCAAATTCGCGGGCGGTAGCATCGATCTCTTTACTCGTGGCGCTCACTTGTTCGGTGGAAGCGGCCTGCTCGGAGACAGCTGCTTCGACCTGCCGCACGGCGGCCGCCATTTGAGTCGCACTCGCCGACACCTGATTGCTGGCCTGAACGATTTTTGTCAGAAGAGTGTCGAGACTCTCGGTCATCACGCAAACCGAGTTGATCAAATGGCAGATCTCATCTCGCGTCCGCGCGGAGTCGCCCCGCGGGAGAAACCGCCTGAAGTCTCCTCGTTGTTGCCGGTGGAACGCTTCTTTCACCCTGCCGGCAGCGATGTCCGCAGTCATGGCCGCGACAAAATTGATTGGCCGCGTGACGTTCAGGGTGACTGCGGTCATGACTGCGGCTGCGAGCGCCACGCAGAACAAACTCATGAGCCAAGCCACCGCCCGGGAGCGTTTGTCGCCGGCGATGCGTCCGGCCAGCAGGGTTCTCAACTCGGAAACGGCTGTCGAACCGAGGCTTACACCGGCATCCTCAGCGGCCGCGGCGGTTGCCGCAATCCGGTCCCGCGCCGAGGCAGCGCCGGCATCGGCCTCGGCAGCACGAATCGACGCCGAAAGGTCCGAGACGCGTTCCGCGTAGCGCTCGAACAACGGTGGAACGTTTTGCTGAAAAGATGGGTTAGCGCCCTGTTTATCCGCGCGAACAGCCGTTTCGAGCGCATACCGCATGCGAGGGATGATGCTGCCGGCGAGCGCTTCGCTCTGGTTCTGCAGTTGGGAGAGATCGCGGCGATCCAAAAGGCGCTGTTCCGCGTTCGCTTTCAAAGCCACCTTTTCCGACTCAGCCACCGCTGCCTGTGCCTGCAGCAGAAGAGGTCCGGATAGATTCATGACGTAGTACGTGCGCAGTTCGGAATCGAGGATCAGGGAAGAGTCATCGAGAATGGCGGAAACCAGTTGCGAGGCCGTGTCCACCATTTGATGGTAGAGGGCAGTCTTCTCCTGGGCGGGGAGCGCTTGGCCCTGCTCCTGGATCTCCCTCCATAGGCCGCTCAATCGTCCCACGAACTCCTGCGTTCCGCCTCCCTCCGCGCCTTGCAGCGCTCGCATCGTTTTGTCGATGCGGGTCCGCAACTCCGCCAAGTCGTTCGGGCCCGCAATGCTGTTGCGGGTTGTAAGGCCTTCGCGGATTTCCAGAGCCCGAAGGTCATGCAGCAGCGTGGGGCACAGCTCCAATGTCCTGGTCCCCGCAACTTCGCGCTCACAATTGCGAATTCCCCGGTCGTACTGGCGGGTGACGTACGTCAAGAGAACAGCGATCGGCAGCGCGAAAAACAGGCCGCTCAGGGCGAGCTTCTGCGCGATCTTCAGCCTGGCGCGCCACTCATTGATTCGCTTCACCGCGCACTCCTAGGCTGCCGTGTGAAATCGCGACACCCCGCCCTGGAGCTCTTGTACGGCGCTGTTGAGCTGGTTCGTAACCTTTTGAAATTCGCCCAGCAAGGACTTGATCAGGTCCGCGGTCTGCGCCAGCTGCTTCATGGCTTCGTTGATTTGCTCGGCAGCCTGCGTCTGAGCTTGCATGCCCTGCTTCGCGGTTTCAAACTCGGGTCCGAGCGCCTGGACTTTTTCGATCATCCCTGCCAAAGCTGCCGCAATGCCGTTGACCTCCGCGACGCGCCGGCGCACCTGCTCCGAGAATTTGTCCATCTCCATCACACCGCTGGAAACCGCCGACTGCATTTCCTTTACAACCGAATCGATATCCTGTGTGGCCACGGCGGTCTGATCCGCGAGGCGGCTGATTTCGCGCGCCACCACGGAGAATCCCTTGCCCAGTTCGCCCGCCTTCTCGGCCTCAATCGCTGCGTTGAGAGAGAGCAGCGAGGTTTGATCCGAAATCTTGTTAATGGTGGTGACGACGGTCGAGATTTTCCCGGCCCGGTCGCTGATGATCCCGAGGCGGGAGGAAATCGCGCCCGTGGCCTTGGCCAGTTCACGCATGGCCGTTTCCATCTCGTTCAGCTCCGACTGCCCCCCTTCCGCCTGCGCGGCGGCGTCGGACACCGCCGCGCTCACTCCCGACATGGTGCGCAGCAGATCTTTCGAGGTCGCCGAGATCTGCGAACTGGTGGCTGACACCTCGCGCGTCGCGGCGGCTTGCTCGGCGACCGTCGGTTCCAGCTGCTTGGCTGACGCAGTGATCTCGGTGGTCGAAGCGGTCACCTGGATGCCTGCCCGTTGGACTTGCCCGATCAGGTTGCCGAGCGTGTCGGTCATCTCCTGAAACGAAGACATCAGGTCCACGCTCTCGTCGGGAAAATAAAGCCGGCGCGATCCGTTCAGCCCCGTCGGGCCCGGAGCCTCACGGAGATGTGACCGGGCAGAGTGCAGATCCCCTTTGGCAACATCCCCAGCCAGTTCCGTCACAACCTCGATCGGCTTAGTTAAACGCCTGCCCATGAGAAAGGCGATGGCGAGCGCGGCCAGCAGCGAGAGAAGGCCCGCCAGGATCACGCCCCAGAGCAGAGTCTTCTCCGACGATTTCAGTTCCGCGATGGCGCCCATATACTCGTCTTCGTAAGCGCCGGCGAAAATCAGCCAGTCCCAAGGCTCAAAATAAACGACCGCGGAATGCTTCAATCTCGCTTTCGGTTCACCTGGGTTTTGCCAGATATACGAGCGGTAAAAGACTTCTCCCTTGGCCGACTCGAGGGCGTGCTGCATCATTTCCTGAACAAAAAGGTTTCCGCTGGAGTCCCGCGACTTCGATATATCCTCCCCATCGCGCAACCCACCCTTGGAAATGATGTAGCGTCCTCGCTGATTGCCTTTGGCGCCGATCACCACGACGTATCCGGTGCGGCCGATGACCGTGTTCAGCAGGGTGCGCCGCACAGACTCCGCGGTCGAGATTCTCTCCCCGACAAATAACATCCCATTGACCCTGCCCGATCGATCGCGCAGCGGTTCATAAGAGGAGACATACAGGTCGTTCACAGCGAATGCGGGACCCCGGTACCCATCGCCTCGCAAGACCGCTGCCACGACAGGAACAGGTGTTGCGTCTGGACCCACGGCAGGAATGTACGTGCCGATCCCACGATTTCCGTCGCTGGCAGGCACGGTGGTCGCCACACGCAGCATGTCGCCCGCTTCGTTCATCCGCTGGAACACGGTGATCGCGCTGCCGATCTCGCGATGCAGTTCGTCCACGAAGGGAGACGGCACCTGAAAACTGCGGTTCGGGGTTGCTGGCACGCCGGCAATCCGCATCTGCGGCAGGCTGATGTCCACTGCCTGCTGCGTGAATTGGTTCACCGCCTGCCAGTGAACTGTGCCGCCGCCTGTGGCGACGCCACCTTCCTGGATCAGAGCCCTACGCGCCACCACGAGATTCTGGTCCACTCGATGTTGCAGCAAGTCATTTGCGGTTTCGCACAGTCCATAGGCGTCCTTCGCCGCCTGTTCCACATTGGACTGCGCCAACGCTGTCATCTCTCGGGCAGCACGCTCGGAGACGTTGCTTCGCAGGCGCAGCATAAGCACCAGCAGCACCAGTACCGGCAGGATCGCCGCCACGAAAGCCAGCCCGTAGATCTTGTTTCTAAGAGAGATTCTCACGTGGCCTCCTGAGGCGTCCGCAAGAGCAGCAATGCTGCTCTTCACGCGTAGCACAAACCCGGGCAAAAAGACGTGATGGATGGCACTTAGGGGGGTGATATCGGCTACCCCAACGCTGCCTCCGCCGCGCGGACCGGCAGGGCGGTGTCAGTCAGTCGGGTGATTCTCATCACTGATTTCAATCACAGGAGAGCGTCACATTGTGCTGAGGCCAATTGAATTCCAAACGGTTCGAAAACCGACCAATCGGGAGATGACCTATGAACTGCCTCCTGTGGCTTTCTGCGATCGGCGTTCCTGCCTTCGCGCTGGAAGACATCGATTGCGTCAAAGTGGATCCCGAACACCACAAGGTAATTCTTGAAAATGAGCAAGTCCGAGTTGTTCGCTGGGTAGTCCCGGCGGGCGATAAGACGCTCAGTCATTCCCACCCGAACAGCTTGAACATCAATCTGACCGATTACAACGGACGAGTGAGGACGCCGGACGGGAAAACCGCCTACGTTCACGACATAGCCGGATCGCTGCGTTGGCGACTCGCGGGAATTCATGCCGTCGAGAATATCGGCAGCCAATGTATGGACGGTCTCATCGTGGAGCCCAAGAAACCCGGCTCCGCGCGACCGGCTGGCTCTGCAGATCCCGCTGCGGCGGATCCGAAGCACCAGACGATCGAATTTGAGAATGAGCTGATCCGTGTCATACGAGAACGCTACGAGGCCCGAGAGAAGTTTGCCATGCACGGGCATCCCGACAACGTACAGGTGCTGCTCACCGACGTGAACGCCGAACTGACGGACCCGGACGGCAAGACTACCGCGGTTGTGGGGAAAGCTGGTGAAGTTCGCTGGCGCCCCGTCACGCAGCACGCCGGCCGGATTCTCGACAGACCGGTGGAGCAAATCGTGATCGAGATGAAGGGAACTCCGGCGCTCGCCAAGAGCGTCAAGTAGATCCACGTCCTCTGCCCGGACGCACGCGGATCTAACGGTCCGCATGGACGAGGCAGAAAAGAGTCCGCCGGTCGCGCTTCGATGTGATTTGCGCAAATTGAGGTTTTGAAAGGGGGTTGATTATGTTCGCGAGGATCGTAACGATACCTCTGAAGGTTGGCAGCAGATCCGAATATATCCAGGCGCTTGAGAAGTCGGTTGTTCCTTTGCTTCGCTCCCACAAAGGATTCCTGGATCATGTTGGCCTGGTCAGCTCGGACGACAAGATCAGTATTGGAATCAGTTTCTGGGATAGCCAGGAAGCTGCAGAGGCCTATAGCCGCTCAGGCGTCAGCGAAGTAATGAAGGCTCTAGAGTCGGTGTCGGCGGGGCCGGCTCAAGTGCAATTTTGTGACGTAGCCAACTCCACCGTTCACAAGATTGCAGCGTCGGCTAAGGCCTGAGCGGCAGAAGGCAGAGTTCCGAAACAGCTGCAATTGGCCCGACGGGCAGGTCAGCGGCGATAGCATCGCGGCCCATGCCAGTCGACGCCGATGCTTTCCTGCGCGCGGGCCTTAGGTCGAGCACAGAACGGCGAATCGTCTGTGGTAAGAGCGG
>Ga0208140_1000148_pt1 | contig 13717 bp, 12 predicted proteins | sample SF_Rice_5C_0N_40_FD_185616 | JGI IMG/M metagenome (GOLD analysis project Ga0208140, IMG submission 185616) | Rice paddy soil microbial communities from Twitchell Island, California, USA - SF_Rice_5C_0N_404 (SPAdes) (version 2) | ecosystem: Environmental > Terrestrial > Soil > Paddy field/soil ... | reverse complement strand
AACGGCTCCAGCACCGCCCACTGGGCGTCGGTGAGGTCCATGCACTGGATTTACGCCGTTTCGCATAACTCACAACCCCAGAATCGCTTGAATGTGTTTATGAGATAACTTCTAGTCAGAAAGAGCAAGTAATTGGTAGGAATCGGGATAGAGGCAGCGGCACTTCTACAGAGGCGTTTTCAGGGAAAAGTCACCGGAGGCGTTTGTCTCTATCCCGATGCCATTATTCCGACACGCAGATAGGGACAAATGTCTCAGGTCGGCTAGAGACGGATGTCTCTTAGACAATCTACAGGAGACCCCTTTTCCCCCAAATCGACTCCGGTCCCGCGGATTGCCTGGTCACCGCCGGGCGGCCAGCCCCATCTTGGATGTTGTATCCAGGGTAGTAGTCCCAGCGTGTATATCTCACATTTGTATTGCATCCTGTTGCACTTACCAGTACACTTTGCATGCCCTCTCATCGTCGCTCACGCTACGGTTGGAGCGAAGCGGGTCGATGCCCAAAATCCAGCCCGGGACAAACTCGTCGGCTCCGGTGGACGTCTTCGTCGCTGAAGCCAGCCAACTGAACTGCCAATTGGTCGAACGCGCGTTTCGGCCCAAGCGCAACCGCGTCCATGTGGTGGGCTCGGCCGTACGCGGCGAGGAAGCGCTCGCCGCGCTGCAACAAACACAGCCCGATGTAGCGGTGATCAGCGCGCAGCTTCAGGACAGCGCCTTCGGAGGTTACCGCGTGCTGCGCGACCTGCGCACCCATTCGAATCGCACACGCGGCGTGATGCTGCTGCACTCCCGGGAGCGCGAACTAGTCGTTGACGCCTTCCGCTGCGGCGCTCGCGGCGTCGTCTTTCGCGACCAGCCCGTGGAGATCCTGCGCAAATGCATTCATGCCGTCCATCACGGGCAAATATGGGCCAGCAGCGAGATCATGGGCGTTCTGGTCGAAGCACTCAGCGAGACCATGCCCGTGCGCCTTCGGAACGCGCGGGGAGCCGAGCTGCTCTCCAAGCGGGAAGCGGATGTTGTCCGGCTCGTCGTGGACGGCCTGAACAACAGGGACATCGCCCTGCAGCTCGCCCTCACGGAACACACAGTTCGCAACTACCTCTTCCACGTGTTCGAAAAGCTGGGCGTGTCCTCGCGTGTCGAGTTGGTCCTGTATTGGTTTCAGCAGCAGTCAAACGGATCTTCGGCCGACGCGCCAGCGGAACTGAGCGACACCGCCAACGCCTAGCAGATTCAGTTCAGGTCAGATAGCGCGGCGCCAACGAGCCTGTGCCGAGCATCAGGTGAGAGCCCGGTCCAGGTGCACATACCCGCCGTCGACGTAAATCTCCTGGCCCGTAGTGTGCCCCGATTGCGGCGAAAGCAGGAAGACGACCATGGCCGCGATTTCCTCGGCCTTGGTCATGCGCTTTTCCAGCGGAATCCTGGACAGGATCGTCTGCAGTTTCTGCCCCGGATTCGGAAACGTCTTCAGCCAGGACTCGTACAGCGGCGTCATCACCTCCGCCGGAAGCACGCAGTTGACGCGAATGCTGTACGCCAGCAGCTCGGCCGCCCACTCGCGCGTCAGCCCCAGAATCCCGCCCTTCGAAGCCGCGTACCCGGAGGTGTTCCCCTGCCCGGTGACCGCCACTTTCGATCCGATATTCACGATCGACCCGCGCGCCCGCTTCAAATAGGGCAGCGCGTAGTGCGCCATCGCGTAGTAATGCAGCAGATTCTCCTGGATGGACGTCATGAACCGCGCGGGATCGCCGCGTTCCAGGCCCACCCCGTCGTTGCGCCCCGCGTTGTTCACCAGAGCGTCGATCCGCCCGAACGTCCGTATGGTTTCCTCCACCGCCTTCCTGCAGTTCTCCGGATCGCCCAGCTCGGCTTGCACGAAGTGGCTGATCGCGCCGCTGCGATGCAGCTGCGCCTGCAGCCGGTCCGCCTCCTCCGCGCTGCGGTCCACGATCACCGGAATGGCCCCCTCCTGCCTGCACGCGCGCACAATGGCCGCCCCGATCCCCTTCGCCCCACCCGTCACAATCACAACTTTTTCTTTGAGTTGCAGGTCCATGAGTCAGCCTCGATCCACGAGTTAGCCTTGATCTGCGAGCCGGCTCGGTCCGTAAGTTAGCCTCGATCCGTCCCGCGACAGCTTAAGCCATAGAACCGCGCCGCGTTCAATCCGAAAATCTTTTCGCGTTCGGCGAGAGGGAGATTTCGCGCGTAGTCGCCGATCAGCTCCACAACGCGGCGGTACGTTCCGGCCAGCAGGCAAACGGGCCAATCGGACCCGAACATCAGCCGGGGGAGGCCGAAGGACTCGAACACCACGTCGAGGTAGGGGCGGCAGTCCTCCGCCGACCAATTGCGCCAGTCCGCTTCGGTGATGATGCCCGACAGCTTGCAATAAACATTGGGATGAGCGGCGATGGCACGCATGTGTTCGCGCCACGGCTCCATCTCCTTTGCGCGAATCAGCGGTTTCGCCAGATGGTCGATCGCAACGGGCTGCTCCGGAAATTTCTCCACGAATTCGCGGGCCGCGGGCAATTGCCGCGGGTAGATCAGAATGTCGTAGGTGAACCCGAACTCGCGCAGGCAGGCCACGCCGCGGCAGAAGTCCTCGCGCAGGAGAAAGCGGTCATCCGGCTCGGCCTGCACAATGTGGCGAAAGCCGCGCAGTTTTGGGAATCGCGAGAAGAAAGCCAGGCGCTCGCGCACATTCGGCGCACGCAGATCCACCCAGCCAACCACTCCGGCAATCTCCGGATGCTGCGCCGCGCAATCCAGCAGGAAAAGCGTTTCGTTCTCCGACTGGTCCGCCTGGACCGCGACGCTGCCGCCAATTCCGTTGGCGGCCAGTTCGGGAAGCAAATCGTCCGGCAGGAAATCGCGTTTCAGCGCGGACATTTCGTCCGTGATCCATGCATCGCGCCGCGGATCGTAGCGCCAGAAATGCTGGTGCGCGTCGATGTTCATGGCCGCAGGCAAAACCTCGCATCCAGCCTCGCATCCGGCCGAAGATCAACCATGGAGGTTGAGGAACCCGCCGTCGATCGGATAATCCACGCCGGTGATGAAGGCCGCCTCGTCGGAGCACAGGAACAGAGCGAGATCGGCCACCTCGCGCGGCTCTCCCATCCGGCCGATCGGCTGCGTGCCGGAAAGCTTCTGAAACATCTCCTTTTCCCGGCCCGGATAATTCTTCCGCAAGTAATCGTCGACGAAGGGTGTGTGCACGCGCGCCGGCGAAATGCAATTGCAGCGGATGTGGCAGCTCAAATAATCGCGCGCCACAGAGTACGTCATGGCGATCACCGCGCCCTTGGTCATCGAGTAGGCGAAGCGATCCGCCAGGCCCGTCGAGCCCGCCACCGAAGCCATATTCAGGATCACGCCGCCCGTCGATTTCATGCCCTCGATGCACGCCAGCATGCAGTTGTACATGCCTTTGACGTTCACCCGGAAAAGCCGCTCGAAATCCGCCTCGCTCGTTTTCTCCAGCGAGCCAATGTGCGACACTCCGGCATTGTTCACCAGAATATGCACGGGCGAGCCTTCGAAGATTCGCCGAAAGACTTGCCTCACTTCAGCCTGATCGGAGACGTCGCACGCGATCGGCTTTGCCGTGCCGGAACGGGAGGAAATGGCCCGCGCCGTTTCCTCCGCCTTCTCGCCGTTCCTGTCGAGGATGTGCACGCAGGCGCCGCTGGCCGCGAAGCGCTCGGCAATGGCCTGCCCGATGCCGCTGGCCCCGCCGGTCACCACCGCCACTTTGCCGTCCAGGCAGAAGGGAGGTTTGCTGTCATCGCGCCGGGTCACAGCGATACTCCTCGTTTCCAGGGGATGAAGTCGTCCTGGCGAAGGAGTTCGGCCTTGGTCTTGACCTCGCCACTGGCCACTTGAATCACGAATTCCAGAATGTCCTCGCCCATCTGCTCGATGGTGCGCTCGCCCGACACGACGGCGCCCGCGTCGAAATCGATGATGTCGCTCATGCGCCGCGCCAATTGCGAATGGGTCGAGATCTTCACCACCGGCGCGACGGGATTGCCCGTGGGCGTGCCCAGACCGGTGGTGAACAGCACCACATTCGCGCCCGCTCCCACTTGCGCCGACACGCATTCCACATCGCTCCCCGGCGTGCACAGCAGATTCAGCCCGGCAATTGTGGAGTACTCAGGATAATCGAGCACGGCGGTCACGGGCGAGGTCCCGCCCTTTTTCGCCGCACCCGCCGATTTCATCGCGTCGGTGATCAGGCCGTCGCGGATGTTGCCGGGGGAGGGGTTCATGTCGAAGCCCGAGCGCACCGCCTTCGCGCGGGCAGCGTAGTCGCGCATCAACTGGATGAAACGATCGCCAACATCCTTGCTCACGCTGCGATCGATCAATTCCTGTTCGACGCCGCACAGTTCCGGAAACTCGGCGAGGATTCCGCGCCCGCCCAGCGCAGCAAGCAGATCAGCCGTATGCCCGATGGACGGATTCGCGGAGATTCCCGAAAAGCCGTCCGAGCCTCCGCACTTCAACCCGACGCACAATTGCGACAACGGGACCGGCTCGCGCCGCAGCTTTTCCGCATCAACAAGAGCAACAAAAGTGCCGCGGACCGCACTCGACAGCATCGCAAATTCCGTCCCCGAGCGCTGCTGCTCGAAAAACAGGACCGGCTTGGCCATGTGCGGGTCGCGCCGCGCGATTTCCTCGCGCAGGATGTCCATTTGCGCGTTCTGGCAGCCCAGGCTCAGGATCGTGGCCCCGGCGACATTCGGATGATGGATGTATCCGGCGATCAGCCCGCAGAGGTTGCGCGCATCTTCGCGCGTTCCGCCGCAACCCTGCTCGTGCATCAGGAACTTGATGCCGTCGATATGCTCGAAAACGCCCGCGCCGCCGGCTCCCGCATCGGTTTCCCCGGGCGCATGTGCGCGCATTTCGTCCGCACGCCCTTCGCGATACAAACGGACCAGCTCGGCCACTTGCCGCCGATAGATTTGCGGCGCCGCGAATCCCAGCTCTTCTTCGAAGGCTTGCTTCAGCACCGCGATATTGCGGTTCTCGCAAAACACCAACGGCACGACGAGCCAGTGGTTGCGCGTGCCGGCTTGGCCGTCCGCGCGGCGATAGCCCATGAACGTGCGCGCGCGCCAGCGGGAAACGTCCGGCGCCGGCGCCTGAATTTGCCGGGTCTGCTCGTGAAAGGGCGCGGCCCGATGATGGAGGTTGAGAGGGGTCAGCGCTTCGCCGCGGCGAATCGGCTTCATGGCCTCGCCCACCAGCACGCCGTACATGAGTACCCTGTCGCCCGGGGCCAAATCCGCAGTGGCGAACTTATGTTTCGCCGGGACGTCGGTCGCCAGCTCGTACGTGTTGCTGTCGAACGCGACTTGCTGGCCCTGGCGCAAATCGGCCAGCGCGATCAGAACGTTGTCCCGCGCATCCAGTTTCAACACCGGAGACCGCATTGCTTCATCGCCTCTTCATGCGAACTGCCCGCAGTCTATCACTTGGCGTCACGCATCGAGATCGCGCATCACGATAACCACCAGCCGCCGCGGGCCGTGCGCACCCAGTACCAGAATCTTTTCAATATCCGCGGTCCGGCTCGATCCCGTGATCAGGAACAGGCAGGAATTCGTTTCGGCGAGCCGGTCTTGTTTCGCGCGCGCAAGCGCGGATGCGAGATCGGGCACCAGCTGCGATTCGCCGGCCAACACGATATGCACCGGCGCAGCCACCGAAGCGGCCCGCCCTGCGCCGTTCGACGCGATCAGCACCGAGCCGTGCGACGCCACCAGGCACTCCGCGAGCGTAATCGTGGCTTGCGAGCCCTCATTCGGCGGACCTGCATTCGACCAGCGCACCGCGCGCCCGCCCTCGGCCCGCTGCACGATCCGATGCAGCAACGGCGCGTCCTGGGCGAAAATTTCCCCAGCTGGAATCGATTCCAGCACGGTTCGAAGAGCCTCGGCTGCTGCCGCCGCGTCGGGCACGAGCATACATTCGGTCGAAGTCAACGCGCACTGCTGCTGAAACCGTTCGAGCGGATCGGCAACGGACACGAAAATCGCGCGCTTTTCGCCCGCATCATGCCGCGGCGCGCTCGCTCTCAGCGCCGAATGGATGCGCGCAAGGATGCGCTCGCGCCCCGGATTTTCAGCGCGCTCCATTCTTCCTCCACAGCGCGCGAAACGATTTGCGCGGAATAACCGGAGCCGCGTGATATCTGGTCCAGGGTCGCAGCAGGTCGAGCGTCGTTCCCGCCAGCCCCAGCGCCCGAACGCCGCGCAGAGTGGCGCGCCCGAGCCATCCCGCCAGCGCAAAACGTCGCGAACCGCTCATCGTCCACCGCCAGAACCTAAACGCCAGGCGCTCGCTCCATGGCCGGTCGCTCGCGCGAACGGCATTGCGCCGGTTGTGCAGCAAATGATGGTGCAGATCGATTTGGACCGGGCACACGGTGGTGCAGGCCCCGCACAGCGATGACGCGTAGGAAAGATGCTGAAACTCGTTCAGCCCGCGCAGATGAGGCGTCAGCACGCTCCCGATCGGCCCCGAGTACGTCGTGCCGTACGCGTGTCCGCCAATCGAGCGGAACACAGGACACGCATTCAAGCACGCCCCGCAGCGAATGCAATGCAGGACGTCGCGCTGCTCGGCGTCCGCCAGCAAATCGGTGCGGCCGTTGTCGAGCAGCACCACGTGAAACTCCTGGGGGCCATCCACCTCTGCCGGCGCGCGCGGCCCGCCAATCAGCGTGTTGTAACAGGTGATGGTCTGCCCCGTTCCCGCTGTAGCCAGCACGGGCCAGAGCACGGCCAGGTCCTCCAGTCGCGGAATCACTTTTTCGATTCCCGCGATGGCCACATGAATCCGCGGAAGCGCTGTCCCCAGCCGATCGTTGCCTTCATTCGTGGTGATCGCAATCAAGCCCGCGTCGGCCACCAGAAAATTCGCTCCGGTAATCCCCATCTCGGCGGAAAAGAACGCGCGGCGCAGCGCCCGTCGCGCGGCAGCCACCAGTTCAGCGGGATCGTCGCGCGACGCTGCGGGCGACATCGCCTCCGCCAGTTTTTCCTCGAACAGTTTCGCGATGTCGGCGCGCGTCAGGTGCATCGCCGGCGTGACGATGTGGAAAGGCGGCTCGTTGCGCAGTTGCACGATGAACTCGCCCAGGTCCGTTTCGAACACGCGCGCACCCAGCTTTTCCAGCGCGGGCGTCAGGTGAATTTCCTCCGCCACCATCGATTTCGACTTGACGACCGTGCGCACTCCCCGCGCTGTCGCCAAATCGACGACGTACCGCCGCGCGTCTTCCGCTCTCTCCGCCCAAAACACCTGCCCGCCGCGCGCCCGCACGCGCTGCTCGAATTCCTCCAGATAGCGGTCGAGATGATTCAGCGCCTCCCACTTGATCTCGTAGCATTTCCGGCGCGCCGCTTCGTAATCGAGAAACTGCTCGCGGCCGCGCTGCACGGCTGCATCGTACTGGTCGATCGCCCGGCGAATCGCCTGGCGCCGCGGAAGATTCGCGGACTCCCGAGCCGCCGCGCGCAGGAATTCCTGTGACGCGGTGGTCATTCAGCGCTCCGCGCCCGCGCGGCGATTTCGACGCTCTCCTTCGCGCGCCCGGTTTGCGCCAGGATGCTGGCCACGTGAATCGTGCGCACGGGCGAGTTGCGCCGGCGCAGAATGCCGTCGATGTGCAGCAGGCAGCTCGGGTCGGTCGACGCCACGTATTCCGCGCCGGAGGCCTCCGCGTTGCCCGCCTTGGTATCCCCCATCGCTGCGGAAATCATCCCGAACTTCACCGCGAACGTGCCCCCAAATCCGCAGCACTCCTCGCTGGCCGGCATCTCCACCAGTTCGAGCCCGCGCACACGCCGCAACAGCTCGCGCGGTTCTTCCTTGATGCGCAGTTCGCGCAGCGCGTGGCAAGCGTCATGAACGGCGACGCGATGCGGAAAATACGCGCCCACATCGCGGATTCCGGCCACCTTCACCACGAATTCCGAAAATTCGAACACGCGTTGGCCCAGGCTGTTTGCGTCGCCGCTCAGCGCCGTGCCCGCCAGCAGCTCGGGATAACAATTGCGCACCATGGTCGTGCATGAACCGGAAGGGCATACGACCGCTTCCGCGGAACGAAACACGCGCACGAATCGCTCCGCAAGCGGCCGCGCCTCGTCCCAGTAGCCCGTGTTGAACGCGGGCTGGCCGCAGCATGTCTGCGCCTCTGGAAAATCGATTGCGCAGCCGATGCGCCGCAGCACGCGCGCGGTGTCCATACCAACCTCGGGGGTCAGTTGATCGACAAAACAGGGTATGAACAGGGAGACTTTTCGCATGCAGTCGCGCCAGGCCCGGCGCCGCACCAGTATAAACGCACGCCCGCAGCGCCCGCTGCGCTTTTATTGTTTGGACCGCGCGCTTCGATTTTCTACAATGCTGTCGTCCGCGGCAGCCTGTTGGAGCAACAAGGGGAGACGCAGGAGGAGACCTTCCGGAATGAAGCTGATTCGATTTGGCGAACCTCGCAACGAGAAGCCGGGATTGATTCTGCCGGACGCGACGCGCGTCGACGTCTCCGCCGCCGTTTCCGATTACGATGAAGCCTTCTTCGAGACCGGCGGCATTCCCCGGCTGGAAGCGTGGGCGCGCGCGAATGCGGCCAAAGCCCCGCGCGTCGCTCCGGCTGCGCGGCTGGGCTCGCCAGTCGCGCGGCCCAGCAAGATCATTTGCATCGGCCTGAATTATCGCGACCACGCCGCCGAAACCGGAGCCAAAGTTCCGCCCGAGCCGGTGCTCTTCTTCAAGTCGACCACGTCGCTGGTTGGCCCCAACGATCCCGTTATGATTCCTAAAGGCGCGCACAAAGTGGATTGGGAGGTCGAACTGGCCGTCGTGATCGGCGCGCGCGCAAGCTACGTCTCACGCGAGCGCGCGCTCGAATACGTCGCGGGCTACGCCCTGCACAACGATTACTCCGAGCGCAGCTTTCAGCTCGAACGCGGCGGCCAGTGGGTCAAAGGGAAGAGCGCCGACACGTTTGCCCCGCTGGGGCCCTTTCTCGCTACCCGCGACGAAATTCCCGATCCCGGCAATCTGCCGCTGTGGCTCAAGGTGAACGACGAATACCGCCAGAAAAGCACCACCGCCAACATGGTGTTTGGCGTTCCCCATCTGGTCAGCTACATCAGCGAGTTCATGACCCTTCTCCCGGGAGACATCATCAGCACAGGCACTCCCGCGGGCGTGGCCTTGGGCATGAAGCCGCCGCAATATTTGCGGGCCGGCGATGTGGTCGACCTGGGAATCGAGGGCCTGGGCGAGTCGCGGCAGCAAGTCGTCGCTTGGACACCGCATACCGTCGCCAACCCGGCATAAGGCGCGGCGATCAGAAACGAAAGCAGGCGGCGACTTTTGGAGGACGCACGATGGCCTTTCCTGAAATGGATTTGTCCAACCAGACCGCGGTGGTGATTGGCGGAACGTCGGGAATCGGCCATGCCATCGCGCTGGGCCTGGCCAAGGCCGGAGCGAACGTCGTCGCCACCGGCCGCCGCCTGGAACTGGCCAAAACGGCCGCGGAGGAAATTCGCATTCTGGGCCGCCGCTCCATAGCTGTGGCCACCGACGTCTCGGAGCGCCGCAGCATCGAGGCGCTCCTCGCCGCCGCCCTTTCCGAGTTCGGCATCGTCGAGATCCTGGTGAATTCCGCCGGCCGCACAAAACGCACGCCCAGCGTGGATGTCGGCGAAAAAGAATGGAATGAAATCCTGGACACGAACCTGACCGGAACGCTGCGCGCCTGCCAGGTTTTTGGCAGGCACATGATCGAGCGCCGCTACGGCCGCATCATCAACATCGCTTCGCTCAGCTCGTTCGTCGCGCTCTATGAAGTGGCCGCCTATTCCGCCAGCAAAGCGGCGGTCGCCTCGCTCACCAAGTCGCTGGCCATCGAGTGGGCCAGACACAGCGTGTGCGTGAACGCCATCGCGCCCGGCGTTTTTCAGACCGAGCTCAACAAAGGGCTGCTCGAGGGCACCGCCCGCGGCCAGGAATTCCGCCTGCGCACCCCCATGGGACGCTTCGGGCAAGTCGAAGAATTGGCCGGCGCCGCTGTGTTCCTCGCCTCCAAAGCCGCGGCGTTCGTCACCGGCCAGGTCCTCGCCGTCGACGGCGGCTTCCTCGCCTCCGGCGTCAATCAGTAGCCTGCTTCCCCCCTCAGCGCGAAGTCCGCGCGAGTCCCGGCTCACGCACGAGCGGTGCTGGTTTGCCAATACCCCATCCGGCGTACACCTTGCCGGGTCACGTCGATCGTGAAGCGAGCAGCTTGGCCGCATTTTCGCTATAGATCTGCTTCAGGATTTCATCCTTCAATCCCAAGCCGTTCAGAGGCCAGTGATACGAGAACTGCTCGATCTCATAAAAGTGCTCGTCGGAAGATTCCAGAATTCTGAACGTGATGCGGTACATCGGCTTGTCGAAGCCCATGTCCGTGCCGTAAAGAAGCCGGCCGGCATGCTGCGCGTAAAACGCGGCCGTGAAGCGTGGTATGGGCGCCGTTTCCGCATAGCGCGCCGCGATATCCGCATGTAGATTCGGATTGCGATCGAGCACCTGGCCCAGCCGCGCGAGATCGTAACCGAGATTGGCGAAGTGGCAGGCGATGAATGTCGTGTTGCGATGCCGCGCCAGGGTGCGCTCGAGAATGTCGATCATGCCGGAGAGATCGACGATTCCCAGCTGATTGTCGAGCCGCCAGTAGTAGGCATTCATCAAGCCGTCATTGTGACGGTCCATTTTCTGGTACATCCAGATGGGATCGGCGACGTGCAGGCTTACGGGCATGCCCAACTCGCCGCATTTTTGCCACACCGCATCCATGCGCGGATCGTCAGGATGCATCTTCGGAGCAATTGATTTCCCGGAACGCAGGCCCTGGCCCTTGTCGTGAATCTCGCCCACACCGCGCGCGCCGCCATGATGGCAGCGTTCCAGTTCCTTGATCGCAGAGGCGGGAAATCCGGGCTTGTCATAGCCGGAGAAATCGAGGCCGCACCACGTCTCGAAGCGGCCGGGATGCTTCGAGTATTTTCCCCGGATGTCGTCGAACTCTTTGCCGGTGGCCATGGCCAGAATCATCGTTCGTTCCACGCCCACTTCATCCATGTTGCGCACCCACTGGTCAATTCCCTGCGCAGTTTTGGCGTAAGGATGAGAATGCATGTCGATGACCGGGAACTTTGCTTTTTCGATCGGCGTGACCGGCACTTTGTGGATCGATTTCGGCCGATAATCTTTCAGCAGAATGGTTTCGGGTGAGTCAGCTTTCGCGGTCTGCGCCGTCTTTCCGTGGTCCTCTGCCAGTTGCGAAGCCGGCGCTGAGGCGAACCATTTAGCGGAAGGCAGAATGAGCCCAGCTTGCGTCCACTTCAGAAAAGCTCTACGGTCCATAAACCTCCCATGACTCCCTTTCGCCCTTTAGTTGCTTGAATCGAATGCCGTTTCTCGGCTTATCGCCCGATTGCGTGTCTCACCGCGCAGCAGTGTTTCAGTTTCAATCTCGCCCGTCAGCGGAGCGCTTTCCTCGGTTCGCATCCGGCTTCGTTGGTACTTTCATCATCTCACCCGAGCAGTCGCGATCGGAATGATAACGCGAACTCTTGCGACACGCCGAATATCTGGCGCGGCTTCGGGACGCCCGCGCCACGAAAGGCTGCCGGGCTGAAGACGCAGGCGGGGTCTTGGCCTAAGATGGGAGGATGCCTGGGACGAATCACCGCACGCAACCGGCCGAGACGAAACTGCTCATCTGCGTGCATCATCCCTTTTCGCTATGGAATCCACCGCCGGAGATGATGAAGCGGATCGGCGAGCGCTGGCCGCGCATGCGCGTGGTGCATCTGCCGACGTACGACAATCTCACCGAGGAACTTCCCGACACGGATATTTTTGTGGGCTTTTCGCTGCGGCCGCAGCAGTTCGCTTTCGCGCGCAAGCTGAAGTGGATCCACGCAACGGCCGCCGCGGTCGCGCAGCTGATGTACCCGGGGCTGCGCACGAGCGGCGTCGAGGTGACCAACGCCAGCGGGGTGCATAGCGTGCCCATGGCGGAGCACATCGCCGGAGTGTTGCTGGCGCTGGCGCGGCGCTTTCCCGATTGCGTGCGCTACCAGGAGAAGAGCCGTTGGTGCCAACGGGAACTGTGGGAAGCGCCCGCGGAGTTGCGTCCGCGCGAGCTGCGCGGGCAAACCGCGCTCTTTGTCGGTTTCGGCGGGGTGGGGCACGAAGCGGGAAAGATGGCGCGCGCGATGGGGATGCGGGTCTGGGCCGTAACGCACTCGGGCCGGGCGGGCGAGCAGATCGCCGAACGCGTTTTTCGCGCGACGGCGCTGCATGAGGCGCTGCCGCACGCGGACTTCGTGATCCTCGCTGCGCCCGAAACTCCGGAGACCACGAAAATGATGGGCGCACGCGAGTTCTCGCTCATGAAGCCCTCCGCCTACCTCATCAACGTGGCTCGCGGGGCGCTGGTGGACGAGCCGGAGCTGGTGCGCGCGCTGGAGCAACGGCGGATCGCGGGAGCGGCGCTGGACGTCACCTGCGAAGAGCCGCTGCCGGCGGAGAGCCCGCTGTGGCGGCTCGAGAATGTGTTGATCACGCCGCACGTCAGCGCGGTGAGCGAGCAGTTGTGGGAACGGCAAACGGATTTGCTGCTGGAAAATCTGGAGCGCTGGTTCAGGGGGCGCGAGCTGGTGAACCGGATCGACCTGGCGCGGGGTTACTGAGGAGAGGTCGAATTCGCGGCGAAGGTGCGAGAGGCTATCAGTTTCCCGCAGCGGCTGCGGTGGGGGCCATGTAACCCTGGCGGGCGTAGACGATCACTTTCTGTTTCTTGCCTTTGTGATTTTCGACCGTCAATGGATTGCCCTGGTCGTCGACGACTTCCACCTTCAGCTTGTGGAAGCGGCCGTCCTGAGGGGTGGACGGGCTGAAGCCCAGTGTGTATTGCGAGCGGAGAAAGGCAGCCACGGAATTGAAGATGGAAGGGGCTTCGCCCTCGAAGCGGGGGAACCAAGCATAGCCGCCGGTCATCTTGGCAAATTCGGTGAGCTGATTCTTGGCCTGCAGATAGCCGATGGGCGCGCCCCCTTGACTGTACAAGTCGATATCTTCGCCCATGCCCACGCAAAAGACGGTGGTATCGGTCTCGCGCATCACTTTGTAGGTCTGGTCCAGGGTGTGATGGCTGAAGGTGTCGTAGCCGGTGGCCAGAACCAGAATGGCTTTTTTCCCGGGGACGTCGCGCATCTGATCGATGGTTTCCAGCAGGGCGTCGAACAAATTGGACTCGCTGAAATCGGGGAAATAAAGCGAGGCGATATCGTTGGCGACCTTCATCTTGTTGCGGGTGAAGTCGTCGAGCAAATGAGTCTTGAGGTCAAACGTTTTCAGGGCGACCCAGTCCTTGGGGCCGAGGTGATTGAGGAAGTCGTAGGCCCAGTATTTGGCCTTGTAGCCGAACCATCCGCCGAAACGGGCGCTGAATTCCATCAGGATGACGATGGTGATGGGCGCTTCGGTAGGGGCGAAATTGGTGATCTGCTGGGGCTGGCCGTCGTCGATAATTTTGAAGTTGGCCTGCTTGAGCCCATTCAAGATGTCTCCATCCTGATCGGTGACGGTGGCGTTGACCGTCACCAGGTTG
>Ga0208140_1000143_pt1 | contig 14037 bp, 9 predicted proteins | sample SF_Rice_5C_0N_40_FD_185616 | JGI IMG/M metagenome (GOLD analysis project Ga0208140, IMG submission 185616) | Rice paddy soil microbial communities from Twitchell Island, California, USA - SF_Rice_5C_0N_404 (SPAdes) (version 2) | ecosystem: Environmental > Terrestrial > Soil > Paddy field/soil ... | reverse complement strand
ACCTCGCCGGAGAGGGACGAGCCGAGCTCCGTCCGTGCTCCGGTCGAGGCGTCGTATGACCCGGGACGGAGGAATCCGGACCGATCGCTCTGGACGAGGAGGCGCTCGTCTCCGGGGACCGGAGACCACCGTCCCGCGGTGACGCTGTTTCCCTCGCCGTCCCACAGCTCGGCGATCCGGCGGCCGCTTCGCGCGTCGAGGACGAGCGTCGCCCAGTGGCGATCGTTCTTCCTTTCCGTCTCGACGAGCGAGAGATACCGGCCATCCGCCGAGAGCGCCGGGCCGTAGGCCTCGTTGTTCGACCGGTAGAGCTCGACCGGCTTGGCGCCGTCTTCCCGCCGCTCGAAGCGGAAACCGTCCGGGCCCGACGAGGCGGCGACGACGAAACGGCCCGCCGGATCGAACGCGATTCCCGCGCTCGATCCCGCGGGGCCTCCCCCCGTCGGGCGCGCGTCGCCTCCCTCGAAAGGAACCCGCACCCATCGGCCGGTCTCGTTCCCGCCGGCGTCCTCGACGTAATACACGAATTTCCCGTCCGGCGAGATGGCGCCCGAAGTCCGGCCCGCCGCGCCGCGGGTCAGAGTGTGCTTCTCGCCGGTCGAGAGGTCGCGGCTCTCGAGCTGGTACGTGCCCGACTCGTTGGTCGTCAGGAGAAGCCGATTCGGGGCGCGGGCGGCGAACGCGACGAGCCCGCGGCGGGCCAGGCGATAGCGGTCTTCCCAGCCCGTCGCCCCCGCGGGAGATGCCGCGAGCCCCAGCAGCACCGCGAGAACGAACCCGGGCCGGCGGACCTTCTTCGGCACGCCGCTCAGGTTAGCACCGGCGAGCGTTCCGCCCGGAGGCCTGCACTGTCATGACCGGCATTCTCTTTGTGGTGCGGCGGAGACCGAACCGAAGTCCGCGACGATCACGCTCGTGACGAACTGGACCCGGAGCTTCCGGAGATAGATCGGGCTCTGTTCTCCTGCGGCAGGAGCGCCGCGTAGAGGAAATCGTTGACGGGCGTCGGCACGCCCGCTTCCCGTCCGAGCCGCACGACCGCTCCCGTCTGGTTCTCGAGCTCCGACGGCCGGCCCTCCTGGACGTCGCGCTGCATCGACGACGTCGCGTCCGGAGGGATCTGGCGCTCGAAGAACGCGAACGTCTTCTCGAAGGTGTCGGGCGGGATCGGGACGCCGCGGGCGCGGCCGACTTCCTGCGTCTCCCGCATGCATTCGCGGAGCATCGCGCGAGTCTGCGGCGTCGAACGGATGGCGCCGGCGTCGCTTCGGCTGAGCGACCCGACGCCGGAAAACGCCGCGATGAAGACGAACTTCTGCCAGAGCGCGACCCGCACGTCGTCGGGCGCCTCGACCGTGACGCCGCGGCATCGCCGGAACGCCTCGCGGAGGCGGTCGACGCGAGGGCTCGTGCCCCCCGTCATCTCCCCGAAGGCGAGCGACGGCTCGACCCCCGCGTGCCGCACGACTCCCGGCGCCGCGATGAAGCTCACGATCTTGCAGAGGCCCGGCAGCACGCGGTCCGTCCCCAGCTCCGCGGCGAGCTGGTCGGGTGCCTCGACTCCGTTCTCGAGGGGGATCGCGACGCCGTCTCCGGGCAGGAACGTCGCGATCGCTTTTGCCGCCTCCGGCACCTGCCACGCCTTGACGGAGACGACAACGGCGTCGACGGGCCCGACCGCGGCCGGATCGTCGGTCGCCTGCGCCGGAAATACACGAAAATCTCCCGCGACGCTGTCGACCGCCAGGCCGCGCTTCCGGATCGCCTCGAGGTGCGCGCCGCGGGCGATGAAGGTCAGGTCCTCGCCCGCCTCGGCGAGCCGGCCGCCGAAATACCCGCCGACGCCTCCGGTCCCGAAGATCGCGAATCGCATCGAGGAATTATCGGCGAAGTCAGAGGAGAGCTTCTCTCCCCGCCTTCCGTCGCTCGGCAATCATCTCTTCAGCGCCGTGTCCCAGTGGGTGACGACCGTGATCGGCGGCGCTGCGCTCGCGCCGACGAGAGTGTTGACGAGAAAGCGGCCGTCCGGCGCGACGTCGTAGGCGACATTGCCGGTATAGCGGGCGAGGGTCTGGAACAACGCCCTCGGCGCACCCACCGAAAAGGCCGGGCCGGTCTCGCACGGCGCGGCCATGAGCTTGCGATCGCCGGCGAGAAAGAAGATCTCCCTTCCGGTGCGCGACCAGACAGGCTGCACGCCTCCGCCGTTCGAGACCTGCCACCGCCCGCCCGGTCCCGGAAACGCGGTCACGTACGCCTCCCAGGTCCCGGACTCGTTCGAAGCGTAGGCAAGCCACTTTCCGTCGGGCGAGATGCGGCCATCGGTTTCGCTGGCGTCCGATCGAACGATCGGTTCGGGCGTCGCGCCCGCCTTCAGCGAGAGCCGCCAGAGATCGTATTTCGTCCTAGGATCAAGCCGCTCGAAAACGAGCGTCGAGCCGTCGGTCGACCAGTCGGTGGGGGATTTCGCTACCTCGGACGCGAGCACGGACCGCTCTTCGCCGGAGCCTTCGAATGACTTCATGAAGATGTCCGATGGTCCATTGCGATTGGTGTCGAAAGCGACGCGGGACCCGTCCGGAGACCAGACGGGATAGTGATTGACCGATTGGGAGAAGGTGAAGCGCGTCCCGCCGCCGCCCGTCATGTCGAAGATCCAGATGCTCGAGGCGCCGTTAGCCGGATCGATCCGGTTGGTGGCGAGGCGGCGGGCGTCGGGGGAGAGCCGCGGGTCCTCGTAATCTCCCGGCTCTCCTACCGAGCCGAGGAGCTTTCCGCCGCGATCGAACCAGTCGAGCTCCGAAACGGGGGGCAAGGGGCCATTTTGATAGACGAGGACGCCGTTGTCGGATACCGAGAAGGCGCTACTGGCCGTGTTCCGGTAGAGAAGGACGCGTGGAGCGATGGGGACCGTCGGGCCAGTCACCTGCCCGCGCTTCCAGTCGAAAGGCGCCGCCACGAGCGTGTCGTCGCGGACGTAAAGGATCTGTCCCGAGGGCGCGTATGCGAACGAGGAGCTCGCGAGGACGACCGAGGTCGCCCTCGTGGAATCGAGCGAGCCAAGACAGATCGCGCCATCCTGCCGCGAGGGGCTGTAGCTTGTTCCGAACCGCAGAAAGAGAAAGTGGCGCCCATCGGGGAGGAACTGCGGCCAGCGGTGGCTGCTCTCGTGTTGCGGGTCGACGAATCGGGTGACCGGGACGGGCGTGCCGCCCGAGGCCGGAACCCGGTACAGCGGATCGTAGGCTCCCGGCGAGAAGAGGATGACGCCGTCGCGGCTCCACGCGCCTCCCCGCCCCAGAACGGCGTCGCAGAGACTCTGGACCAGGCCTCCCGCCGTCGCGATTTTCTTCAATTTCCCGCCCGCGAAGAAGCCGATCGCGCGGCTGTCGGGGGACCAGAAGGGATAGCTCGCACCGTCGGTGCCCGAGAGGGGCCGGGCGTCGAGCGCGTTCAGGCCGCGAAGGTAGATCTGCTTCTGGCCCTCCGAGGACGTCGCCACGAAGGCGATCTGCGTTCCGTCCGGCGAGACGGTCAGCGGGCCCGCGTCGCGCCCGATCACGTTGAACGTGGCCTTCGTCGGCGCGTCGATCTGGAATCGGACGGGCCCTCCCGCTGCCGGAGCGGGGCGAAGCCGCGAAGCGGCGAACCAGACGGCGGCAGTGGCCGCGGCGCCGGCCGCCGCCCACCCGATTCCTCGAGGTCGCCGAGGCGGCGCGGCGGCTGCGGCCGTCGAGCCTCTTCCCGACTTTTCGGACAGGCGGCGGCGGACACCCGAGATCTCGCGCGCGAGGTCTCTCGTCGACGCGTACCGTTCGTCGGGATCCTTGGCGAGGCAGCGCTCGACGATCCAGCACAGCGGCGCGGGAACCGACGGGTGCGAGTCGGCGATCGGGGGCGCTTCGTCCCGCAGGATCGCCGCCAGGGTCTCGCCGCGCGTTTCCCGCCGGAACGGGAGCTCGCCCGTCAGCATCTCGTAGAGGATCACGCCGAAGGAAAACTGGTCCGATCGGTAATCGACCTTCCTTCCGCTCGCCTGCTCGGGCGACATGTAGGAAACGGTTCCCATGACCGCCCCGGCTTCGGTCTCGATCCGGTCGGATGTCGGCATCTGCGAGAGCTCGGCATCGGGCGTCTCGGCGAGCTTCGCGAGACCGAAGTCGGCGATCTTCGCGGCCCCGGACTTCGTGAGGAGGATGTTCTCCGGCTTCAGGTCCCGATGCGTGATTCCCTTTTCGTGCGCGGAGGCGAGTCCCGACGCGATCTGCTCGGCGATCTCGATCGCCTTTCGGACGGGAAGCGCGCCCTCGCCGAGGGGGGACCGCAGGTCTCCACCGTCGACGAGCTCGGAGGCGAAGAAATGGACGCCGTTCTGTTCCCCGACGTCGAACACCGTGACGATGTGCGGATCGGAGAGCGCGGACGCGGACCGGGCCTCCCGTTCGAACCGGCGCAGGTGGTCGGCGCTCGAAGCGGCGGTTCCCGAAATCACCTTGACCGCCACTTCGCGGCCGAGCCGCGTGTCGCGAGCCCGGTAAACCTCTCCCATGCCGCCCGCTCCCAGGGGAGACAGGATCTCGTAAGGGCCGAGTTTCGTTCCGGCGACGAGAGTCATTCAAACCTCAGGGCCGCCGTCACGATTCGAATCGTTGTCGCGGGGGAGTCACTCGCCAAGTCTACCTTCGTCGCAGGGAGGGCGCGCGGGGGCCTTCGGGGCGGCGGCGATGGGGAAACGGAGGTGCTTTCGCCGCCGGACCGCGCTTGCGCATCTCGGGATTCGGGGCGAGATGTGGTGAAATGCGGGCGCATGAAAAACCTCGCGGCTCCGACGGCGGGGACCTGGATGGGCCTTCCCGGGACGGTGATCTTCGCGCTCCTCGTGCTCGCGGCGATCCTCGCGTTCGCGTATTCCGCTTCCCGGCGCTTCCAGGCGCTGCTGGCGGGGAAGCGCGAAAACCGATTCGACCGGCTTCCGACTCGGTTGGGAAAGACGATCGAGTACGCGTTCCTGCAGCTCCGCATGTTCCGGGACCCGTACGCCGGGACGTTCCACATCCTGATCTTTTCCGGGTTCGTCGTCCTCACCGTGCGGACGACGGCGCTCGTCGTCGAGGGTTTCGCCCCCTCGTTTCAGCCGTTCTCCGGCACGCTCGGCCACGGCTACAACTTCGTCAAGGACGTGATCGAGCTCCTCGTCTTCGTCGGCGTCGCGATGGCGGCCTGGCGGCGGCTGTTCGCCCGGCCGAAGCGGCTCGACCCGTCGTTCGACGCGTGGTTCATCCTGTTCCTGATCGATCTGCTGATCGTGACCGACCTCGTCGCCGACGCCGCCCGGATCGCCCTCGACCCCGCGCGCGCGGGTTGGTGGTCGCCGGTGAGCGCTCCGGTCGCCTCCCTCCTCGGGGGGATGGCCCCCGCCGCGCTCGCGACCCTCTTTTCCGCCTGCTGGTGGGTGCACCTCGTCGACATCTTCTTCTTCGGCAACTACCTGCCGTATTCGAAGCACTTCCACATCATCGTGGCAATCCCGAACATCTTCCTTCAGAAGCTCGAGCCGATGGGGCGGCTTGCGACCGTCGACCTCGAGAACACCGAGACGTTCGGCGCGTCGAAGGTCGAGGACTTCACCTGGAAAGCGCTGCTGGACGGCTACACGTGCACCGAATGCGGCCGCTGCCGCGTCGTCTGTCCGACGGTCCTGACCGGCAAGCCGCTCGACCCGAAGAACCACATCACGACGTTCCGCGACGCGTTCTACGCGGAGACGCCGCGGCTCCTCGCGGAGGCCTCCGGCCGCGGGAGCGGTCCGGCCGCGGAGACGAAGCCGCTGATCGGCGGATGGATCTCGGAGGACACGATCTGGGCCTGCACGACGTGCGGCTTCTGCACGACCGCGTGCCCGGTCTTCATCATCCCGGCGGTCGACAAGATCGTCGAGATGCGGCGGCACCTCGTCCTCGACCGCGCCGAGTTCCCGAAGGAGATGCAGACGGCGTTCCGCGGCATGGAGACCAACGGCAACCCGTGGGGGATCGCCGCCGCTTCGCGCGGCGATTGGGTTGGAGACATTCCCGTCGTCACGATGGCCGAGGCGGAAAAGGGCAGTGTCGAGTACCTCTTCTGGGTCGGTTGCGCCGGGTCGTACGAGGATCGGGCGAAGAAAGTGTCGAAGGCGCTCGTCGAGATCCTCCGCGAGGCGGGCGTGACGTTCGCGATCCTCGGGACGGAAGAAACCTGCAACGGCGATTCCGCGCGGCGGATGGGTAACGAGTACCTCTTCCAGACGCTGGCGCAGCAGAACGTCGAGACGATGAACGGCTACGGCGTCAAGAAGATCGTCACGAACTGTCCGCACTGCCTCAATTGCCTGAAGAACGAATACCCGCAGTTCGGCGGCGACTACGAGGTGATCCACGGTACCGAGCTCGTCGCCGAGCTCATCGCACAGGGTCGGATCCGGATGCAGGGCGAGCTCTCCGAATCGATCACTTTCCACGATCCCTGTTATCTCGGCCGCTACAACAAGGTCTACGACGCGCCGCGCCGGATCCTCGAGTCGATCCCCGGCGTGACCCTCCGCGAGATGGAGCACTCGAAGGAAAAGGGGCTCTGCTGCGGCGCGGGCGGCGGCCGCATGTGGATGGAGGAGAAGCTCGGCGAGAGGATCAACCAGACCCGCATGAAGGAGATCGCCGCGATGGGGACCGACAAGGTCGGCGTCTCCTGTCCCTTCTGCATGGTCATGATCGCCAACGCGAAGGAAGAGATCCAGCAGGGGCCGCCCGCGTTCGACGTGTTGGAGCTCGCGCGCGCAGCGATGAAGGCGGCGGGTTGACCCGTGGACTTCGGGGCGACGAAAAGCGTGCTGGCCGCGCTGGAGCGCGAGGGAGTCCGTTACGTGGTCTTCGGGGCGGCGGCGATCAATCTTCTCGGTCTTCCGCGCGCGACACAGGATCTCGACATTTTCGTCGACCCGGACAGGGAGAACATCGGGCGTCTGAAGTCGGCCCTCCGCTCCGTTTATCCGGACCCGAACATCGATCAGATCGATGCCGTCGAGCTCATGGGAGAATATCCCGCCGTGGAATACGTCCCCCCGACGGGGACGTTCCACATCGACATTCTGACCCGGCTCGGCGAGGCGTTCCGCTATCGCGACATCGAGTCGCAGAGGGTGCTCTTCGAAGGCATTCCGGTGACCGTCGCGACCCCGCGTATGCTCATCCGCATGAAGAAGGGCACGGTTCGCGCAAAAGATCACGCCGACGCGGCCATGCTCAGGGAACGCTTCAAGATCGAGGACGAGTGATGCCGATACGAAAGTTTCGAAGCATCGAGGAGATGAAGGCGCACTGCGACCTCTGGTTCGAGCCCGGTGACCCTCGCCTGTGGCGGGCGATGGAGGCCGTCTGGGGTTTCGCCCTCTCCGCCAGCGGGCTGCGGTTTCCGCCGGGTGTCTACAAGCACCGGACGCTCGAGGAATCCGACCGCCTGCGTGAGGAATGGGAGATCGCGTCGATCCAGCGGCGTCAGGCAGAGAATCGAGAAAAACCCGTCACAAAATAAGGCCGAACCGCCGTCGAGTCGAAATCGCCTGACGAAAGTGTCGCGCCAAGGGGGCACACGCGAACGGAAGCCATCCGCTTTCGTTGCCGGTCGAAGAGCGTCGCGAGGCCGGAAGTCTCGGAGGCGCGCACCCCCGGGATAGAATCGACATCGGAGGCCCGAAAATGCCCGGTTATCCCCAGTCCATCCTGTCCCTTTCCCGCGACGTCGTCGCGATGCAGATCCCCTCCGGCGAGCGGATCGCTCTGCCGTCGAAGACCCTCGTCCGGATCACCCAGACGCTCGGCGGCAATTTCACGGTCGAAGTCCCGTCCATCGGAGGACTCTTCCGCATCGAGGGGAAGGACGCCGATGCGCTCGGCGTCGAGATGCCGGAGGAGGCGAAGAAGGCCGCCGAGGCGACCGCCGGCGCCGGCCCGTCGTCGGCCGAAGGCGTCGAGAAGGCGGTCTGGGAACAGCTGAAGACGGTGTTCGACCCCGAGATCCCGATCAACATCGTCGAGCTCGGCCTCGTCTACAACCTGGAGGTCAAGCCCGTCGGCAACGGCTTCCGCATCGAGGTGAAGATGACGCTCACAGCGCCCGGCTGCGGCATGGGCGCGGCGATCGCCGACGACGCGAAGCACAAGATCGAGTCGGTTCCCGGCGTCGCCGAGACCGACGTCGAGCTCGTGTGGGAGCCGGTTTGGGGGCCAAATATGATGAGCGAGGCGGCGAAATTAACGTTAGGTTTCATGTAAGTAAGGACGCGCGCCGATAACGTCGGCGCCGAGTTGAAGCGACCGCGGTCGCTTAATTCGGCGCGCACGTTGCCTCGTACCCCCCCGGTACGACTCGGCCGCGGATCGGACGCCCGCATCCCACCTCGCTCGCGTATAGCCGTGCGCGGTATCTATCCCGCTGAACTGGTCCAAGGTATGGTGGTCTTCCATGAGTCCGCCGCGGCGAAACTCACCGTCGGTTTCATGTTGCATGGACGCTGCTTCCACGCGGGGCCCTTCGCATCGCGGGGGACCCTTCGCGAAGTAACCGAGCGGAGGTCCCGCGATGCGGGAGCGGGAGCGTCGGCGAAGGGGGTGGCGGCGGCGCGGTCGAGCCGCTCGTTCGGCGAGCCGCGCCGCCGTCACGCGCTCCCGGTCCCCGAGCCAGCTCCCGCGATGGAAAACGGCTCAAACGGCGCAAATGATTCATCCTCATCAGGCCCGCATGCCTGTGGAAAAGCTACGGTTCGGGCATGCCAAACGGACGCTGGATCACTCTCGACGCCAACGAGGCGGTGGCCTCCGTCGCTCACCGGCTGAGCGAGGTCATCGCGATTTACCCCATCACCCCCTCCTCCCCGATGGGTGAATTCGCCGACGAGTGGTCCGCGTCCGGGCGGCGAAACCTCTGGGGCGCGGTTCCCCAGGTCACCGAGATGCAATCGGAGGCCGGCGCGGCCGGAGCCGTGCACGGAGCGCTCCAGGCGGGCGCGCTCTCGACGACCTTCACGGCGTCCCAGGGGCTCCTCCTGATGATCCCGAACATGTACAAGATCGCGGGCGAGCTCACGCCGTTTGCGATGCACGTCGCGGCCCGGACGCTCGCGACGCACGCGCTCTCGATCTTCGGCGACCACTCGGACGTGATGGCGTGCCGGCAGACGGGCTTCGCGATGCTCGCCGCGTCTTCCGTCCAGGAAGCGCAGGATCTCGCGGCCGTGGCGCACGCCGCCTCGCTTTCGAGCCGGGTCCCTTTCCTTCACTTCTTCGACGGGTTCCGCACGTCCCACGAGGTCGCGAAGATCGTCCCGCTTTCCGACGACGAGCTTCGAGCGATGGTCGACGAGCGGCTCGTCGCGGAGCACCGCCGCCGCGCGCTCTCGCCGGATCATCCCTTCATCCGGGGAACGGCCCAGAATCCGGACACGTTCTTCCAGGCGAGCGAGGCGGCCAACCGCTTCCACGACGCCGTGCCGGCCTTGGTCGAGCGGGCCATGGACGTTCTCGCGGAGCGCACGGGCCGGCGGTATCGTCTCTTCGACTACGCGGGGCATCCCGCCGCCGAGCGCGTCGTCGTCGCGATGGGCTCCGGCGCCGAGACGGCGGCCGAGACGGCCCGCCATCTCGAGGCGCTGGGAGAAAAAGTCGGCGCCGTCACGGTGCATCTCTATCGGCCGTTCTCGATCGAGGGCCTCGCCGCCGCGCTTCCGGCGACCGTCCGTTCGATCGCGGTCCTCGACCGGACGAAGGAGCCGGGCTCGGTGGGCGAGCCGCTCTTCCTCGACGTGCAGGGCGCGCTCGCCGAGGCGCGCGAGCGCGGGCTGACCGCGGCCGAACCGCGGCTGATCGGCGGGCGGTACGGCCTCTCCTCGAAGGAATTCACTCCGGCGATGGTGAAGGCGGTCTTCGACGAGCTCGGCAAGGAGACTCCCAAGAGGCGCTTCACGGTCGGGATCGTCGACGACGTCACGCATCTCTCGCTTCCCTACGACCCCGAGTTCGAGATCGAGCCCGCCGAGGTCACGCGCGCCGTGTTCTACGGCCTCGGCGCGGACGGCACGGTCGGCGCGAACAAGAACACGATCAAGATCATCGGGGAGGACACCGACAACCACGCCCAGGGTTTCTTCGTCTACGACTCGAAGAAATCGGGCGCCGCGACGGTTTCCCACCTCCGGTTCGGCCCCCGGCCGATCCGCTCGCCGTACCTCATCCGGCGCGCGAGCTTCGTCGCCTGCCATCAGTTCGAGTTCATCAAACGCGCCGACGTCCTGGACGTGCTCGAGCCGGGAGGCGAGTTCCTGCTGAACGCTCCCTACGGCCCGGACGAGGTCTGGGATCACCTGCCGCGTGAAGTCCAGGAGACGATTCTCGAGAAACGGCCGCTCTTCTACGTGATCGACGCCAACAAGGTCGCGCGCGAAGCGGGGCTCGGGGGCCGGACGAACACGATCCTCCAGGCGTGCTTCTTCGCGATCACGAACGTGATCCCCCAGGAGAACGCGATCGAGCGGATCAAGCACGCGATCGAGAAGACCTACGCGCGCAAGGGAAGCGAGATCCTGAAACGCAATTTCGCGGCGGTCGACGCCGCTCTGTCGAACCTCTTCCTCGTCGAGATTCCCTCCGCCGTGACCGGTCTTCCCAGGCCGCCGACCGTCCCCGCCGAAGCTCCCGAGTTCGTCCGGCGGATCACGGCGGTCCTGATGGAAGGGAAGGGCGACGCCCTGCCGGTCTCCGCGTTTCCGCCCGATGGGACGTGGCCGCTGGGAACCGCGAGCTTCGAGAAGCGAAACATCGGAGCCGAGATCCCGGTCTGGGATCCCGTGCTCTGCATCCAGTGCAACAAGTGCGTCCTGATCTGCCCCCACGCGGTCATCCGCGCGAAGGTCTTCGACCCCGCGCTCCTCGAAACGGCGCCCTCGACCTTCAAGTCGGTCGACTTCCGCGCCGCCGATTACGCCGGGATGAAGTACACGCTCCAGGTCGCGCCGGAGGACTGCACGGGATGCTCGCTCTGCGTCTCGTTCTGCCCGGCCAAGGACAAGTCCGACCCGCGGCGCAAGGCGATCGAGATGACGCGCCAGGCGCCGCTCCGGGACGCGGAGAAGGAGAACTTCGAGTATTTCCTCGGCCTGCCGGAGCCCGACCGCTCGCGCCTGCGCGTCCTCGACGTCAAGGGGAGCCAGTTCGCCCAGCCGCTCTTCGAATTCTCGGGCGCCTGCGCCGGCTGCGGGGAGACGCCCTACGTGAAGCTCCTGACGCAGCTCTTCGGCGACCGGACCCTCATCGCCAACGCGACGGGATGCAGCAGCATCTACGGCGGGAACCTGCCGACCACGCCCTACGCGGCCAACGCCTCCGGGCGGGGTCCCGCGTGGTCGAACTCGCTGTTCGAGGACAACGCGGAGTTCGGTCTGGGAATGCGGCTCGCGCTCGACAGCCTTTCCCAGCAGGCCCGCGACCTGCTGCGCGCCCTCGCCCCGGAGGTCGGCGAGGAGCTCGCCGGCGCGATCCTGGCCGCCGGAGGCGCGCCGGCCGAGATCGAGCCGCAGCGCGTCCGCATCGCGGCGTTGAAGGAACGGCTCGCGGCGATCGGCTCGGCCGAGGCCCGGCGCCTGGCCGAGATCGCCGACGCGCTCGTCCGGAAGAGCGTCTGGATCGTCGGCGGGGACGGCTGGGCGTACGACATCGGCTTCGGCGGGCTCGATCACGTGCTCGCGTCGGGGCGCGACGTCAACATCCTCGTGCTCGACACCGAGGTCTACTCGAACACCGGCGGACAGCAGTCGAAGGCGACGCCGTTCGGCGCGGTCGCGAAATTCGCGTCGGCCGGAAAGCGCTCGCCGAAGAAGGACCTGGGGATGATCGCGATGAGCACGGGCGCGGCCTACGTCGCTTCCGTCGCGATGGGCGCCCGCGATCACCAGACGTTGAAGGCCTTCCTCGAGGCCGAGTCGTACCCCGGACCGTCGCTCATCATCGCGTACAGCCACTGCATCGCGCACGGCTACGACATGGCGTACGGCGCCGACCAGCAGAAGCTCGCCGTCGAGAGCGGCGTCTGGCCGCTCTTCCGCTTCGACCCTCGCCGCGCCGAGGCGGGAGAGGCGCCCCTCTCGATCGACTCTCCGGCGCCGAAGGCGAGCGTGGCGGATTACCTGAAGAACGAGAACCGGTTCCGCGCCGTCGAGCGGACGGGCGCCGACGCCTGGAAGAAGATGGTCCTCGAGGCCGAGCGCATCTCGAAACGTCGCGAGGCACTCTACCGGCACCTCGCGGCGTTCCACGGCGGCAACGGGAACGGCGGGGGTCCCGCCGCGGCGTCCTCGTCCGCGTCGGCCGCCCCGAAGGTCACCTCCAGGGCGGGTTCGCCGGGCGGCTCGCCGGCTCCGGAAGGCGCGAACGAGGCCTGATGGACCTCACGACGGTCTATCTCGGCCTCGCCCTGCCCCATCCGCTGATGCCGGGCGCCTCCCCGATGGTCGACGACCTCGATACGGTCCGCCGACTCGAGGACGCCGGGGCGGCGGCGATCGTCATGCATTCGCTCTTCCAGGAGCAGATCGTGGACGACGAGGTGCGGCGGCACGTGCATCTGGCCGCGTTCGAACAGTCGAACGCCGAGGCTCTCTCCTACTTTCCCGGAGCGTCGGAGTTCGAGCTCGGGCCGGAGGAGTACCTCGAGCACGTCGCGCGGCTGAAGGATGCCGTCTCCGTGCCGGTGGTCGCGTCGTTGAACGGCACGTCTCCCGAGTCGTGGGTCGAATACGCGCGCCTGATCGAGCAGGCGGGGGCCGACGCGCTCGAGGTGAACTGCTACTTCCTCGCGACGGACCCGCTGGAGAACGGCGAGGACGTGGAGCGGCGGACGATCCAGGTCGTCGAGGCGGTCCGGAGCGCCGTGCGGATCCCGGTCGCGATCAAGCTTTCGCCGTTCTACTCGGCGTTGGCGAACCTCGCGCGCTCGCTCGACGAGGCGGGGGTCGACGGGCTCGTACTCTTCAACCGCTTCTACCAGCCCGACATCGACATCGAGAACCTCGAGATCCAGCCGAGCCTGCATCTGTCCGACTCTTCGGAGCTCCTCCTGCGGCTGCGCTGGCTCGCGATCCTCTCGGGTCGCGTGAACGCTTCGCTCGTGGTCTCCGGCGGCGTGCACACGGCGACGGACGCGGTCAAGGCGGTGATGGCGGGCGCCGACGCGATCCAGATGGTCTCCTCGCTCCTGCGCCACGGTCCCGAGCACATCGCCGTCGTGCGGCAGGAGATGGAGCGCTGGCTCGAGGACCACGAGTACGAGAGCCTCGCAGAGGCGCGGGGGAGCATGAGCCACAAGCACTGCCCCGACCCGGCCGCGCTGGAGCGGGCGAACTACATGCGGATTCTGCAGAGCTGGCGCCGCGGCAGCGAGTGGTAGAGGCGCGGACCATAAGGGTCGTTATACGAGTTCGTTCGACCCGCCCGCGGGCGGGTCGCCCGAACCCGTCTTCCAACCCTTCGGGCCGCGTCCCTGGTGGACGCATCTTGCGGCATGGCTCTTCCGGATCGCCCCGGCCGACGCAACCGAGTGACGCATTCGCATCTGTTGCCGCTTCCGTTCCGGCGCGATCCTGCCGGAAGGAAACGAGGGAGGGTGCCATGAGAACCTTCGAAGACTTCACCGAAGTTGCCGTCGGCAGCCGGACGCCCATGGAGGGGCTGGTCTCGGCCTGCCCGCGCTGCGGACGCTCCGGCATTCTCGAGCCTCTCGCGGATGGAGGTCGGGACTTCGTCCACGTCGAGAGCGAGGAAGTCATGGGGGACGGAATGCTGGTGGAGCCCATCGACTGGTGCCGGTTGACCGGCGTCTAGCCGGCGCGGCGATGCATCGAGCCGGGCGTGCGCGTGCCGCCGGCCGTCCGCACGACGTACGCTTCCGGTACGCCTTAGCGGCCGGCCGGTGACCCGCATCCCGTCCGCCTTCGCCGAGGCTTCGGCGGATCGAAGC
>Ga0208140_1000141_pt1 | contig 14176 bp, 13 predicted proteins | sample SF_Rice_5C_0N_40_FD_185616 | JGI IMG/M metagenome (GOLD analysis project Ga0208140, IMG submission 185616) | Rice paddy soil microbial communities from Twitchell Island, California, USA - SF_Rice_5C_0N_404 (SPAdes) (version 2) | ecosystem: Environmental > Terrestrial > Soil > Paddy field/soil ... | reverse complement strand
AGAGCCACCCATATCGGAATTCATCTGACCCTCAACGATCAAACGCGCAGGCCAAAGTGTTCACACGGGCCACAGCGTTTGTAGAGATCGTTCAACTGAGTTCCTTGAAAGGATTGCACCTATCCCAGCAACTTCAAGGAACCTCGTAGGAGTCATCTGCCCAATCGGGCGGTTTAGGGTGAACTCCAACACCCACAACGCAATTATCAGCATCGTCCACGGGCAAGTCAACCTCGTCTGAAGGTCGCTCTCTTCTGGCAAGGTTTATCACACAAGCAACCGATTCCCATCTTTTGACGACGGGCGCGCACGGTCATCTCGGTGCTTCGATCCGGGTATTAGGGTGTCCGACCAACAACATCAACGCCTGCTTTGGCGCCTTCCGCTCTTCTTCCTTCGCCAGGTGAATGCTTAGCCCCTCATGTTTCAAAGCAAATCGCTGCATGCTTTCCGCGAGTTGGTCGAGGATTCGCGCTTCGTGCAAGAGGAGTTCTTTTTTGGCCCCTTCGTTATCAATCTGAAAAATCAATTGACACAAATGCGGCAGGCATACATTTGGTAGAGCCATCCCTTCGGTCGAGCGACGGCCCTCTATTTCGACGGAAACATCCTTGAGAGCTTCTTCTTCAGCATCCATTGCCGTCCTGCAAACTGGACAACTTTTGCGATCAAAAAACATGCTGTCGAGAAAGCCCCTCCGCAAAGCTCCTGACCTGGCTTCATCCGCGAACTCGCGGCACTTTTCTGCCATGCGTTGTACGATCTTCGGGTACGCGCTGCAAATTCCCTGGGGTGATGCGATTCTCTCATACTGCCATGTATGCGAAGCGCAAAATCCATTGTTCGCCGCATGTGAGCTTTGAACTTCGGCCCTCGTGCAGAGGTCGTATTGATATTGGCTCAGAAATTCAAACGACGCATTCAGAACGCGCTCGCAGACTGGACACGCCGCCAATGCTTCCAATGGCGAATAGAGGGAGCCGAGACGAAACGTTCGCTGCCTAGACTCCAAGTCAGCTGGCTCTCCCGATTCTGCTACTCGCGTGCGTATCGCCTTCAACCGCGTTAAAACGTTTCGGCGTAAGTCCTCTGGCATGTTTGTCAGTAATGCGGCGGTTCGGTCGCACATGAGCACGAGAAAATCTTCAGATTTCCTGCTTATAAGGAAATCTGTCAGCGCCCGTTCGAATTCAGGCAACCCGGTTCGAGATAACGCCTCCTCATCATTCTCCACCTTGGCGCGGAGCGCCTTCTCAGCGGATAACGGGAAAATGTTCACGTCCGAAGCAGTCTGAATTCTTGGAAGCTGCCGCTGGATAAACGTCATCACCTCGTCGCACTGTTTAGACGACACCAGGTCCATTTTGTTGACGACAAGAAACATTTTCCGCACGTACCGGGCGACTTCTTCAAATGATGCCAATTCCTCCCCCGACAGGGGGGCTTCGAACGTCGTTACAAATATCACAGCGTCGCATTCGGGAAAAAATCGCCGCGTCGTTTGCGTGTTCGCAAGAATCGCAGACGCGAGGCCGGGCGTATCCACGAAATAAAAGCCTCGTTGCAAAAGTTCGGCAGGCAACTGCACGTCGGCTACTTGAATTCTCTTTCTATTGCCCGGATTCCCCTGTTCGGTCACGTAAGTTGCCAACTCCTCCAGAGGAACCTCATGGGAGAGGCCGCTGTTTTCAAACCTAACCACAACACGCTCACGGGTCGAGTAGCTCACGCTAGTGATTACCGAAGTTACGGGAACGATACCTGTTGGCAAACGGTCCATGCCGAGCAGGGCATTCATCAGGGTGCTTTTTCCGCGGCTGAATTGGCCCACGACGGCAAGATTGAACCGATCCTCAGCGAGACGTATCTGAAGTTCCCGCGTTTGTCGTTCCAGATTCTCGTTGTGCTGTTCCCGGGCAAAGGCCTTTATCTCTCGCATCACTTCAGCGAGCGCAAATTTGAGCTGCTCATATTTCCGAAGCTCCTCGCCTGGGACAGCCGCCAACCGAGCGTCGCCATCCGGCCTGCGCTCTTTATTTGTGTGGCCTTGCATAGTTTTTCATTCCTTCCGGCCCGCCTTCCATCTCCCATTTCAGGTTGACGAGAAGTCGAAGTACAACATCGCGCGCTTGTTCCCTGCGATTTGTTCGGCTCCGCCTAAGGATCTCGGCTTCCACCTGTGGCCGCGCAATAGGGAAATTCTCACTTAGGCCCGCTCTCGCTTCCGCTCGAACAAATGAGTCTGCCGAAGGCAGTGCTTCAATCATGCGTTGAATGGCAAACCAACGGTCGCGCTCGGCACATATCCTCAGTCCAATGCGCGCTGTGGCCACGATGATCTCGGCATCCTTTTCGTCAAGCAATGGGCGAAGCTGCTCCCAATCATTCAATGGCAGCAATAACTCCGAGAATTCGCAGAACGCTTCTGCGCCTTTGCAGACTCGATGGGATTTCCTCTTCTGACGATGGATTGGGGCTCCGAGCAGCTTCGAGTAGAAACGGGCGTCCTGGCTCACCGACCTTGCGAAGTACCTCCTGTGCCGCCTGGCGGCAAATGCCGTCGCCTAGCGCCCAGAGGAAATAAGGAACGGAATCCTTTCGCGCGAATATCCCGAGGCTCTCGACAATTCCCGGCAAAAGGCGTTCTTTGGAAATTTTCATCAATGCGTCGTACACATCATCAGTTCTCCATCGCCCTAACTCCCGTGCTGCGGTGCTCAAGACTGCATCCTCTCCAAAGCGAATAACCGGATCATCGATTTTTCGCGACTGAAGCACATATTCGATCAGGACATCCTTTGCGCCAAGCTCTGCAAGGGTTTCGACAGCGAGTTGCCGTGGCTGGAAGATTCCGCTCGGCTTGCCATCGAGCAAAAAGTTACGCAGTGGGCCAATGGCCTTTTTCCCGCACCCGACTAAAGCTGCCGCAGCGGACTGGCCGCCTTGCAAGGACTCCAAATCTCGAACGAAAGATTGAATCTCTTCCGCCGACCACTCCCGCTCGATAGGTTTGCCGCTCATGTTCTCCTGAATCGGACTTTTTGAACACTTTAGCCACCGCGATTTTCGACATTCTCTCTGCTATAGCGCCCTTTCGGGAACCGCTCCGGTGCACAAGACCGTTATCAGGTCCTCCTGGATTGCAGAGAGAATAGGCATCGCATGGATCTTTTCAGCCGTCTTGTTTACAGGATATGCAAATGAGCGAAGACTGAAGTTTCCGTCTTCGAAAACTGCATAACACGCGCGAGGCGCGCCGGATTTTGGCTGTCCCAAGCTTCCCGGATTAACGAGAAGCGTGTTTTCGACACGTATTTCACACGCTATATGCGTATGTCCGGTCAAGAGCACATCCGCTGCAGCAAAGCGGCACTCTTCGACCCAGCGTTCGGAGTCTGGCAGGCAATACGCGAACAGCGGATCGGAAGGCACCGCATGACAAAGCTTGCAATGTAGGTTGCCGATCTGTACATCGGCTTGCACAGTCAGACTGCGAAGATATCTTTTATCCTCTTCGTTCAACATTGAATTGGTGTATCTGCGCGTTGCTTCGGCCATCTCGCGAAAGCGTGGCGAACAACGAGGGTCTTCGCCGAACCCAACGCTATGGTCATGGTTGCCGCGAACCACATGGGTGGCGTGCGACCGTATGAAGTCCACGACTTCGGCAGGCTGCGGACCGTAATTCACAAGGTCTCCAAGAACCCAAAGCTGGTCATAGTCCTCCCGCAGCGCGGAAAGCGCGTCAAAATTACCGTGAATATCAGAGAGGATGACTACCTTCATAGATCACCTGCGGCCACCGCAGCGACGTATTTCTCGACATCAAAGTGCTCAGAAACCACCAACTCCAATCAGCAGCACTACGAGAAGGCTGAGGAGCACATAGGCGGCATAAACATTCACCTGTCCACGGTGCATCTTGCGAAAATGATTCGCCACCCACAACAGACCCGCTAGAATCGGCCGCGTTAGCACCCGGTCCAGAATATGCTCCTGCCTTTCTTCCACGCGGATAGAAGTCCGGAAATGTCCTCCCACGGTTTCAATGGTTCGCTCCCGCAGAGGCTTGAACACCGTCTCAAAAATCACCCGCACCGGCGCCGATAATCCCGTGAAATTGTAGGTCATCTGAGGGAGAAGTCTCGGTAATCCTCCGGCCCAGGCATTCGACCGCTTCGCCTCTCGTGCTCGCGTGAGGCCGTGAAAGATGACGTACGCAAAGATGACCAGCAAAATGAGAACCACCAATGTATACGCCGTAGACATCGCGAACACTACCGGATTACTCTTCCCGCCCTGATGCAACACCACCAGGCCGCGCCCCGGCAGAAACCGATGCCCCACCTGTGCGCCTAGATCATGGAAGTCCGAAACAAAGCCGGGGTTCAGATGGCCAGGAGATTCGCGAGTGACATGAAAGAAATTGGGAACCAGCGCCTCCGCAGTCTGCGTATGCGTGATCGGAGAAACAACGCGGTCCAAGCTGGGAATCACATAGGTCGGGCCGATGCCCAGAAGCAAGCACAAGATCGCCAGAGCGCCCATTCCCCATACTGCCGAGCGGGGCGCGCCGCGCGCCTCTTGTGCCGCATCCGAATGTGCCATCCCCAAAAAGCCCGAAGCGTAGATCATCAGGAAGCATGTCAAGGCCAGGCCCGCAGCCAGGGCCAGCAGCGCTCCGGTGAGCACAAAGCAAAGTCGAACGGATCTCGAAGAGAGCTCGACAGAGCGCAACACCGACTGCAAAGTCAGCCATTCGCTGACAAAACCATTAAATGGCGGCACCGCCGAGATGGACAGGGTCCCTACAAGAAACAGAAATGCCATCGCAGGCATCCGTCGCGACAAACCGCCGAGTTTGTTCAAATCATGGGTTCCTGTAGAGGCCTCGATTCCCCCCGCTCCCAAGAACAACAATGCTTTGTAAAACGAATGGTTCGTCATGTGGTACAAGGCGGCGACAAACGCCATGCCCGCAAGCACGGTATGCCCCGTCTGCCAAAAAATAAACCCTGCCCCGATTCCAGCGGTTACAATTCCCATGTTTTCGATGGAACTGTGCGCCAGGGCGCGCTTCAGGTCTGTTTGTGTAGCTGCATAAACGATCCCAATGATGGCCCCGAGACCGCCTATTATAAGAGCGACAATCCCCGGGCCTACCTCAGTGACAGGTGCGAGTTTCATGTTCACAAGGAAGATTGCGTAAATCCCCAGATTGAGAGTTGCTCCAGAAAGCACAGGGGACAACGACCGTGGAGCCACTGTGTGCGTATCAGGAAGCCATTGATTCACAGGAACCAAACCGGCCTTGACTCCGAAACCGTAAAATGTCAGCAGGAAAATAAGCCAGCGTGCCGTTTCGCCAGGTCCAGTTTTAGTTGCAGCGATTGCCGCGAATGCCGTGTGTCCAGAGCACGCCGCGAGGATGAGTAAACCCACGATACCAGCAAGGGAACCCACCTCGCTCATCGCCAGAGCCGAATACGCCGCGCGCACGGAGCGCACATTCGCCTGCTCGAAGAGAACGAGCCCATAGATCAAGCCCGAAACCACTTCCCACCAGAACGCAAATGTCAGTACGTCTCCCGCCGCAATTACCAGAATAATCGCGATGTAGAAGAGCTGAAATAATGCCAGGAACGTCCGGTTCGCTCGACGCTCCGTCCCCGCTTTGGTTTCGTGACTGGCCGCCGCAAACGAATAACATGAAGCGAAAACCACGGCTGTGATCACGGCAAACAGACTTCCCAGCGGTGTCAGGTACAGCGACAAATTTACAGGGCCAAGCCGCCATAGTTCCACGTGAATCGGCGTCTGATGAATCTGAATCAAAATGCCGCATGCGACCAGAGCCAACGACTGAAGCAATGCCAGCACCGTAATCACAATCGTCCGTAGCCGATCTTTCCGCACGATGCATGCGGCCAGCCCAAGCACACCCAGCGATAGAAAGAGATTGAAAAAATTACCTGCGTTCATGGGCCGCTCTCCGCATCAAGCGCGCTGGCCAGAGAAGATGGCGGTACGCGGTTCACCACCAACAATAACCCGTGCAGGATAGCCAATGGCGGAGGTGGACACCCCGAAACGACCACATCCACCGGAATGCATTCGGCAATGCCACCTGCAGAAGCAAAGGATTTACCAAAAATCCCACCGGAAATAGCGCATACACCCATGGCGACGACTCTTTTCGGCTCGGGCATTGCGTCATAGGTTTGGCGAAGCGGCTCTCTCATCGCATCGGAAAGCGGTCCGGCCACGAGCAGGATATCGGCCTGGCGGGGCGTCGCTGTAGTGAAGAATCCCAGCCGATGCATGTTGTAATACGGATTGTTCAGCAGACGCGCTTCACTCATGCACGCGCCGCAAGCGCCCGCGTCTACGAATCGAATATGCAGGGAGCGCCCAAACGCGCTATTCAGACGCTCATGCACACTCTGTGCGCTCATTTGCACTCCCCATTCATAACCTTCTTCCCAGTGAACCACCGCTGGGGTGTCGCGGCGGCATCGATTGCAGAGAATGCATGTCCGATAATCCACATCTACTCCATTGGCACGCGGCGTAAAACAATGCCCCGGGCAGCGGTCCGCGACAAATTGACTCATGTCCGGGCCCATTCTCGTTGCCACAGGACGCCCAGGAGTGACGCCAGGATTCTTATCCGGCGACGCTGGGTACGCACTGCTCTTGATCCCTGTCGTCAGGCCCTTTCCTAACCAGTGCAACATGAAAACCACCCTTTAGCGATCACACTCCGCGTTCGAGAGGCCGAAAGTCGCCAGAATGATCGGAAAATCCTGGAATCCAAACCCTTCCAGCGCGATGCGAAAACCAAGCCAGTTCCGAAAAGAAGGACTTTCCACTCTGTAGCGAACGACACGGCCTTCCTCATTCAAGCGGACCCAGTGCAGCGCAGCCCCAATCGGCGCTTCTACCGTTCCCAACCCAACTCCCGGCTTCGGCTCGACAGGTGCACGCACTTCGCCATCAACCAGCGACGCAGCCAGCTCACGGATCAGCCGAATGGATTCCGTCGCCTCCCGAAACAGCACTCGTAGGCGGGCATATCCATCACCCTCCTCTTCGGTCGCAACTTGCACCTTTAGCCTTTCATACCCAGCATAGGGAAACAGAACACGAAAATCTTCCGAGAGTCCCGAAGCACGCGCGAGGGGACCCACAAGGCTGAACGCTCGGGCATTCTCAGTACTGACGACCCCTACTTCCTCGATACGGTCGAGAAAACTGCTCGAATACCGCAGGCCGTCGTGCAAGGCGAGCAATCTCTCACCAAGATTTGCTACGCGGTTTGAAATTTCCTCCAGCGCATGCCGATTGAGATCGAGGCTCACGCCTCCCGGGCACATTACGCCGAACAAGTAACGGTGCCCGGCAACCACGCAACTCAAACGCAATAATTCCTCCTCGATAATTGCTGCCTGCGCCTGCGCCACATCCAGGCCCGTCGAGCCACAAATCGCTGCGATGTGGCTAGAGTGATGCCGCAGCCTTTCCAGTTCCGCGAACAAGCACCTCAACTGCGCTGCGCGGCGCGGCACTCGCGCTTTCGATATGGCCTCAATCGCCTGGCAGAATGCTAGCCCATGCGCGAACGCCGAACTCCCGGAAAACCGTTCCGCCAACAGGAGAACGTCTTCTGCCCTTTTCCCTTCTGCGATTTTCTCCACGGCTCGGTATTTGTAGAAGAACCGTGGCACAACTCGGATCATCTCCTCGCCGGTCGTCTCCAGGATATATTGCGCGGACTCAGCGAAATCCGAGAATACCGGCCCGATGGGCAAAGCCATCGCACCCGGCGCTTCGAGAATCGGTGATGGATAAAGAGGAAGCGGCGACCTCCCGCGCGGAGCCTCTTGCGAAGCCGCGAATTCTCGCCGCATCGGGTTAACACCCTCGGGCCAATGTTCGTGCAGCACGAACTCGCCGAGCTTGGGGTGTCCAGAAAAATGCAGGCCAAAAAGATCCTCTGCCTCGCGTTCGGGCCAATCGGCGGCGTAGACCAAATCGCTGATGGAAGGTAGCGTGTCGTCGCCTTCCTTGAGTCTGACGACGAGGTATATCCATCCCTTTCCGGTTGACTCCGGAAAGAGATAAGTGACTTCCCATCCAGCCGCCACTTGCTCGACCACCAAACTCCCAAACGAATATCCAAGATCATTTCTTAGCCACTGAGCGATGTCTCTCAGGCGGCCTGGGGGACACTCGACGATCCAAGTTTCGCGGCCGTAGTCCAATTCCATCCGCGCTTCTGCGGAGAATCGCTCGGCCAAGGCAGCGGCGATTGAATGCCAGTCAGTACGTTGTAGCTGTGCTTTTCCCATAAGACTCTGGGCCAGTTTTATTTTCCCAATGCTCTCGCCGCTCCCTCGAAAAGAGTTTGCAGGAACGGCGGAAGATAAAATCCCAAGACCAGCATGGGCACAAATGCAATTGCAATCGCCCACTTACAAATGACTGGAGAATCGTGTCCGTTAAAAACCCCTCCTGAGCCGAACACCATTCCTGTGATGTGAAACATGATCGCGCAGAAGGCCATCACCACGAAAGCGACCAGCAGCCCCACAACCACATAGTGTTTTGAAAATACCGCCGCTCGAAAGATGAAGAATTCGCTTATGAATACTGCGAAGGGCGGCGCTCCAGCAATTCCCAGCCCGCCGAGAAGCAACGCCGCACCCGTTACTGGCGACCGCTTCATTAGCCCTCTGATTTTCGCGACTTCCTGAGTCCCCGTCAGAACCAAAACCAGCCCCGCCGCAAAAAAACAGAGTGATTTCGTAAGCGTGTGCGCCGCTACCTGGTAGATTGCGGCAAAGTGGCCTGGAAACCCTCCCAGCCCTACAGCAACCATGATGATCCCCATGTGTTCCACAGTAGAAGCCGCAAACATGCGCTTGTAGTCGTGAACTCGGATAAGGACAAACGCGGCTACGCCGACCGACAACAGCCCTGCGGCGCAGAACCATGCCGACTGATTTGCAACGTGGCTGGCCTCAAGCACCGGGAACAGGCGCATGAGCACGTAGAGCACGGTTGTCGTTTCGATTCCTGAAAGCAGCGCGCAGACCGGCGCCGGCGCCTGGCTGTGGGCGTCAGGCAGCCAGGTGTGAAGAGGCACGAGTCCCACTTTCGTGCCGAATCCGATAAGTGAAAGCAGAAAACCAAGCCACAAAATCGCCGGCGGTATCCTTGTAGCGCCCTGCAACAGCCCTTGCCAGGTGAAGGGAATCTCCCCGGCTGTTTGCGTTCCCCAATAGAGCAGCAGGAAACCAAAAAGCCCGATAATCGCGCCCGCGCTCGTCAGAATTACGTATTTCCATGCCGCTTCGAGCGCTTCCGGCGTATCCACGTATGCAACGAGGTATGCGGACATTAACGTCGTCAGCTCGATTGCAACCCATACCAAGGTTAAATTCGCAAGCAGCGGAGCTGAGAGCATGGAAACCACGAACAGGTTGTACAGAACGAAATAACCTTGCATCCGGCGCACTTTATCGTCGGCTTCCCTATGAATCACAATGTAACCATACGAAAACAGACTGGCGGTGAACGCAACGAATGCCACCAGCGTTGCGACTACTGCGGACAAGCTGTCAGCCACAAGAAAACGGCCCAGCGCCTCTGTTGTTCCGAAACGCAAGACGCGGTGGACCATATCCGCCGCAAAAATCAGATTCGCAGCGCTTGCGACGATTGTTACTTTTCCCGCGAAACGGCTCTGTTTCAAAGGCAGAGCTGACAAAATAGCCGCCAGTATCGGAATTACCAGCAACAGCGTAAGCGGCGCCATCTTTTAGCGCTCCCCTAGAGCGGAGAGTTCACCCACTCGCGTCGTCCCAAGTTTGCGGTGAATTTGCCGGATTAACAGACCGAAAACCAGCGTCATGATCGGCAAATCGACAGCGGCAGCAATCTCCGCAAGAGTCGGCAGGTGCGAAGCAATTGCGGCCCCAGCGAAGAACACCGCATTTTCCATGACCAGCAGCCCCACCAGTTGCGCTATCGCTTCTCGCCGCACTGTCACTGTGAACATTCCGAGAAGAAGGCAGGCGATTCCGACCGGCAAGTTGAGAAGAGTAAACTCCGGCGCTGACACCATGAAGAACAATCGTTCCGAGACAAAAAAGCCGAAGAAAATCAATCCTGCAGACAGGACCAGCGACGTCGGAATCGTGAGAGCCTGGTCGATTTCGCGTCGGCCGTAAATTTCGCCTCCCACCGTAAACTTCAAAACCCACGGTACAGCGATTACTTTGGTCACCACCACGATTCCCGCCACGATCAACAGATGAATTGAATGAGTTCCAATGCCAATGGCAGTCGCAGATACGGCAAGCAACAAAGACTCGATTACGAACAATCTGAGCGTTGCCAGCATTTGCCGCGTCGCCACAATCGCCAGCGAAACCAACAGAAACAGGGCGCTCGCCAGAGCGTCAAGTCCGATTAGAGTTTGCGTTGATCCGAATCCCGCCATTTCTCCGCCTTAAATCCCCATCAGACTTGCCACCATAGCCATCACGCACACAACGAATGATGCCCCGAGAAACTCATCGATTCGAAACAGCCGCAACTTGGACAAATTCGATTCGATCGCAACCAGGAGCAGCAAAAATAAGAGCAGCTTCGCGAAAATAAGCGGAATGGCCAGCAGGACGCCTCCCAGGGTTTTTCCGGTAGCCAATCCCCACGGGGTCACCAGAACATTGCAAAAGACGATGCACAGCACCATGAACTTCATCGCTCCACCCCATTTAATCAGCGCCGCTCCCCGCCCGGAATATTCGAGGTATTTCGATTTGCCAATCATTGCCAGCTCAAAATTGCCGTGCGGGTTGTCGACCGGAATGCGGTTCTCGTCCGCAAGAAACAGCATGAGAAAAGCGATCACTACGAGAATGTGCGACGGGCCCCAGAAAATCTGGCTCGAAAATGCCCAACTTTTCTGCACGATATACGGAATCGTCGACCCCGCGACAAATGACACCGTAAAGAAAACCATCATGAACACAGGTTCAGCGAGGAAACTGACCATGCGCGACCGGCTCGCACCAATCGAACCATAAGGATTGGTCGTATCGACCGCCGCAAAGGTAATCAAAGCACCGCTCAGAGCAAACAGAAACCCGACCGCCAGCATGTCACCCATAAACGCAAAGAACAGGGGATAGTCGGTGAGCACCGGAATGAGAAGCGTGACAAACACCGGCATCACAAAGGCGAAATACGGAGCGGCGCGGAAGACCCATGAACTATGCGACGAGACAATTTCGTCTTTCTGCAGGAATTTCCAAATGTCGCGATACACTTGAAAAATGCTCGGCCCGTGCTTCGACTGCACCATCTCTTCCAGTCGCGCCAGAATGCCCTCAAGCAGGGGCGAAAGGAAAAGCACCACGGCCACTTGTATGAGATTGAAGAACAGGCTACGCGCCATACAAGCCTCCAAACGAGGCCAGTTTAAGGGCGCCTAAATAGTTTCGTATTATCGAAGGAGCGATTCGTCCTAGCAAATTACGAAGGAATGAAAAGTGGATCTCGCTTACTTGTAGCGCTTTTCTAAGTTTCGGGCGTCTCACCGGCGCGCGGCTCCTAGCTGACATCGCAACTAGGAGTCATCATCTGTCCCCTGTTAATTGGGGCAGCGGTTAGGGCGGAACTCCTTCGCCACTGCCCGTATCATACTTAGGCCGTCGCGAAAGTCAATCGCACGCTTCTTTGCCTTCATCCATTTGGTAAAATCACGCCCAAATGAAGTCTAGGAAATTCGATTCGCAAGTAGTCGTCCACCTTCAGAATCGAACGACGGAGAGGCCGGGAATCAATTGGAAATGGCGGACGTTCAAGGTTGCTACTGAGCAGCCAAGATGCAGCGCGGTGACACCAATCAACAGGTCTGGTAACGCGATGGCAACTCCATTCGCCGCTTGCTCCCCTTCAATTCTTCCAGCAAGCTGCGCGATTTCGAGCGTCACAGCGTGGACAGGAATCGCTAGGCACAGTTCCTCGACGAACGCGCGCCGCCGCCGACGATCACCTTCTGATTTTGCGCGGTAAATTCCGTGAGTCAATTCAACAACGGTAATTGCAGAGAGAGCATTTTCCGTCTCCCCTTGGGATGCCTTCACACGTTCGAGAATATCCCAAACACGCTCTCCCCTGCGCTCACCCGCGATGAGCAGGCTCGAATCGAGAATCAATCCCATGCAGGCGGACTTAGCGGTTTGCGATGGCTGTTAATGATTTCTTCGAGGTCGGCAGCGAAATCCGGGTCCATCGTTGGCTCGTACCCCAATTCCTTGGCATGTGCTTTTGCGAGCGCAATCGATTCCGAGAGAAGGCGGCCACGAAATACCTCTGCTGGACGCACCACGGCCACAGGTTGCGCGTCGTGTTCAATGACGACTTCCGCGCCCTCGCGCACCCGAGCCAGCAATGAAGCGAAGTCGCTGGCGGCTTCTTTGTCCGAAACGTGAATGACATCCTTTGCCATGACGCCCATTATATCCCTTTCCCCTCATGCCGCGCAGACCCGCAAGTCTAACTGAGGCTTTAACATAGACGTTTTAATAGGTCTATAAGTAATTTATACTTGACATATAGACCTAGATAGAGTACCATCTTGTGCGTGGAGGAGCCGAGCCATGATACCCGAATCAAACATTCGGTTTTTAAGCAAACAGCGTAGAAGCACGCTGCGTGTGTTTTATGTTTTTGTCATCGCCGCGATTGTAGCATTCACGCTGGGAGTGCGCGCAAAGCGCCCCGCGCAAGAGGCGTTGACAGTATTCGGAACTCTCTTAGCGGTCGGCGGCGTTTGGAGCTTTCGTCGATTCCTCCGAGCTGCGGACGCACATCAGAAGCTCATCAACCATGAAGCCACGAGCTTTGCATTTGTTGCCTCCGTGCTCCTCACTCTCCTTGTCGGCCTTCTTCAACAATTCGGAATCCATTTAGGTGCGTCCCTCCTGATTCCAGCATTGATGATCGCGTTTTGGAGCATAGGCCTAATTCTCGCTTCCTGGCGGTATCAATGAAGACACGACTTCGTGTGCTGAGAGCCGAAAAGGAATGGTCGCAGGCTGAACTCGCTGAAACCGTCGGTGTGACGCGGCAGTGCATCAATGCGATTGAAACGGGCAAGTACGAACCAGGACTCGACCTGGCGTTTAAGATCGCCCGCGTCTTTGGCAAAAACATTGAAGAAGTCTTCCTTTACGCCGAAGGAGGGCAAAACTCACCCTCTCCTTGAGGTCATTTCGAGGTAATGCAGAACGATGTTCAGTGGTCCGTGTCTTCGAGTTTTTCGTTTCGCTCCGCAGCGGAGCTCCGTCCCTGTCGCCCCTAGTAGCTAAGCGTCTTGGAGTGCTGCCATGTCCCGAGGTTTTGACGGATTCGAAATTGACGACTTTCGCGATTCGAGTTTGGATTCTGGGCGGGATGTAGGCCGGACTTCATCTGCCACTTGGAACGCCACAAGGACGCTCGACCAGATACACCGCGTGGAGGAGCGGGCGGACACACTCGACCGCGAGGAACGTCAGCGTTCGCGAGGAGAACGCCCGCCGCTGGCCCGCGAGGAGCGTGTTCAGGCAATCCTCTCGCAGCGCACCCGGACCAAGTATACGGACCGGAACAAAGACTATTCCTTGCGGGATTCCGAGATTCACACTCTCTCGGAAATTGGCAAGTTCCGCATCGTAGCCGCAAACGACTTGGCCGAATTCGCTTACAACGGCGACCACAACCGCATGGAGAACGATGTCGAAAGCCTATCTCGTCAGGGTCTCGCGAAAGCGACCAGCATCGCAGACGCAGAGCACGACCCCATGCAGGTAGTGACGTTGACGAAGGAAGCTCACAAGTTTCTATCGCGCGGAGAAGTCCTTCGCCCGGACCAAGCCATCTACCATGGACTCAAAAAACCCAAAGAAGCCATTCACGACGCGCAGCTCTACCGGCTCTATCACAAGGCAGCTGATGAGATCGAAGGTCACGGCGGCAGGATCCTGCGCGTCAAGCTTGACTACGAAATCAAGCGAGAGCTCTACTCTCGTCTCGCCCGTCTTTCCGACAATAAAGGCCACGCTTCCGACGAAGTCAAGGAGGAAGTTGCCAAGCGGTATCACCTAAAGGTCGTGTCTGG
>Ga0208140_1000137_pt1 | contig 14260 bp, 35 predicted proteins | sample SF_Rice_5C_0N_40_FD_185616 | JGI IMG/M metagenome (GOLD analysis project Ga0208140, IMG submission 185616) | Rice paddy soil microbial communities from Twitchell Island, California, USA - SF_Rice_5C_0N_404 (SPAdes) (version 2) | ecosystem: Environmental > Terrestrial > Soil > Paddy field/soil ... | reverse complement strand
GGACGATGGGACGAACCTGGCCCTCTCGTGGAGTTACGACGGAACCAACTATACTTCCGTTCTGACGCAGCCTCGCATCACTCAGTGGATGCGATTTAAACAATGGCTGGGCACGCGGTTTATTACGAGGTAATTTCTCTTGACCGCTTTCCGATTCGAGCGTATGATGCGCGCAATGAACGTGCAGACTCTCACAGGCAGGGACGGTCCCCCATGCTCTCTCCGTCCCTGCCCTTCCGGTGCTTATGAATGACCTCATCGCCTTCTGGCACAGTTACCCCGTCGTAAGCGGGGCCGTTCTCATGGCCCTGTTCAATCTGGCTGTGACCTCGATGCCCACGCCGAAAGAGAACGGGTCTCCGTGGTACCTTTGGGCGTTTAACTTCGCGCACGCGCTGGTGCTCGCTATCCCCCGTATTATCAATGCCAACAAGCAGGGAGAAACAGATGCTAAGTAGAAAACTGAAGATTTCGATTATCGGGCTTCTCGCCGCAGGACTGATTGCCTGCACGCCGTCACAGGTTCAGACTTCGGAGTCGCTCATCACCGTCATCCTGCAGGACGTGCCGCCCATCCTGACCATGATGGCGGGGTTTGGCGTACTGGCCCAGCCGCAACTGACACAGGCCCAGGCAGCCGCAGGACAGGCTTCGGCGGACTTCTCGCTGGCTTTATCGCTTATCAAGCAGTACCAGGCCACGCCTTCAACCACCACTGCGCAGAAGATTCAGGCGCTTTTGGGGGACGCGCAGACCAACCTGAACGCGATCTTGACTGCTGCGCACGCTCTGAACCCGCAGAGCCGCGACCAGATCACCGGGGCGGTGACGCTGATTATCAATACGGCCAGCCAGATTGCGGCGGTGTTTCCGACGGCGGCGACCACTTCGGCGGTCAAAGCGTCAAATGCCGTCAAGCTGCCGAGTGTGAACAGTTTCCAGAAGCAGTTCCATAGCTATATTCCATAGGCTTACGGCTCAGAGCCGCGTGACTAATCGCGGGCGCGCTGAAGTACCTCCAGCGGGTTTGCCTCGGCTGAGATGCCGACTGAGCCACCAAATTCGGCCGTCAAAGCATCGAATGGCATCAAGCTGCCCAGCGCGAACAGCTTTCAGAAGCAGCTTCACACGTTTATACAATAGGAGTAAACATGGCGAAATTTGTTAAGCTCCCCGTCGAAATCGAGGCAATCGACGTGCGACCGTGGGACGCGGACCGTACCGCGGAATGGTGCGGAGGCACCGTCATCAGAAACGGGAACGCTCATTGCCTTGGCATCGACATACCGACCCTTGAGGGCGTGATGCGAGCCGATGTGGGCGATTACGTCATAAAAGGCGTCAAGGGGGAATTCTATCCGTGCAAGCCCGACATCTTCGCTGCAACCTACAGGCCCGCGGATGCCTGACTTCTCAAAGATGAAGCTCGGCAAGCAGCCGCCGAAATTCCGGTCGACCGACCTGAAGCTGGCGAACTATGTGGGCGCCGTGCCGTCTCCGCCGAAGGCTGTCGATTTCACCTATGGCGTGAAATACTGGGGCGAGTTGGATAATGATCGGCTCGGTTGTTGCACAATCAGCGCGATCGGTCACGCAATCCAGACGTGGAGATTTTCTCTAAAGCCGATACCTCCGAACTCCATATGCATTCCGATGGCAATTACGAACTCCGTGATCGAGCACTACTATTCTGCGTGGGACGGCTGGAATCCGGCAAACTCGGAGGCCACGGATAATGGCGGCGTAGAGTCTGATGTATTGCGCCTGTGGCGGGGAAGCACGTTCACGATTGGAGCAGCCGGCCACAATCTCAAGGCCTACGCTTCAGTCAACCCGCAGAACCTCGTTCACGTCATGCAGACCATCGAGATATTCGGCGGTATCTATGTGGGCATCAGGTTGCCACTCTCCGCTCAGAACCAAGACGTGTGGGACGCTTCGCAGACGCCCGAAGGCGAGCCCGGCTCATGGGGCGGCCACGCGATCTGGGTTCCTAAGTACGATGAGAACGGCCTGACCTGCGTTACCTGGGGCCAGTTGCAGCCGATGACGTGGGATTTCTGGCTGGAGTATGTTGACGAGGCATGGGCTCTAATGTCTGATACTGACTTCAATAGTCCGTTCCCTTATTTCCCCTACGAAACCATGCTGGCTGATGTGAAGGCGGTGACGGGATGAAGCTCATCGAACTCATCGGCACCGTCTACCTGCTCGCCACAATCGCCCTGTGGCTGTGGGGCCTTGCGATCCGCTTCCGCTGGGACGGCATCCGCGTCCACGTTTTCCTTTACCACATCCTTGCCAGCCTCATTGCGATTGACGAATATGCAAACGTGCTGACCGCTGGCAATTTCAATGAGACGATTTCGACCCGGCTAGGCATTGCTGCAAAGCACGGCCTTTGGTGGGGCCTCGTCGGCGCTCACTTCCTTGGCGACCTGCAAAAGAACCACTGCCAGCTTGCCCTGCTGCACGACACTGAGCGTGCCGAGGGCGAAGAAACCTACCTCGAAAACCAGTAGCCAAACTTTTTGCGATTCGGGCGAAACTTTCTCTTGACAATCTACTATCAGTACAGTATATTTCATTGCGATGGGCCAGAGCCGCGAAGAGCGGTCGCGCTAAGGATGCGAACCTTACCTCTCGGCTGAGATGCCGACTGGCCCATCATGCGAGGGGAAAGAGCTTGGCCCGTGCGGCGTGGGCCATACAGCTTAAAACGCACGCCGAACGTATCGCCGGTGGAATCCGGCCACGGGCCAGGAACTTTGCACAAGATTTCTCAGGAGGAAAAATGTTTGATGATGACGCGAAGTACCAACTAGCTGGAACAAGTTCGACCGCTCCGGGCATGCCCCTACGGCAAACCCGCCGTGAGAGGCTTGAAGTTTCCAAGCGACAACTTGAAATGCACCTCACAAACATCAACGAGGCGATTAAGGCTCTCGATGACAACCCGAATATCGAGGACGTAATAAACAAAATCGACAGGGCGCTTTAATTTTCTTGACTTTCCCGTGAGGAGGGATAGAATGGGTGCGTCTGAGCTTGCAACTCGGATTGAAGTGAAAGCTTCAGGGGCTGGTTGCCGATTCCCCCAAGGGTCGGGCCAGACTTCCAGCCCCGCACTCAATCTGGCTGAGGAAATATGCCAATCACCAACAATTCGATCATCAGCCACTTGGGCGAAGCTCTGTTTCGACAACGCTGATGACTGGAAACGATCTCGGACGGCCTTAAAAGTGCGGGCAACGTCGCCGACTGACGACCCGCGACCTGCAGGAGATGCAAAGGGAGTCTCTGGCCTGACGAGCGTGATGATGCGGCTCAGCTTCATTCACGACTTTAGCCCTGAAGTGCAGGGATATAGAGTCGGTGTGTCTGGAGGACAAAATGAATTTTGAGGGACTTGTTGAAAAATTCACGGCGCTGGCGTTTTTGGTCGTTCTGGTGTGGGCGATTGTGGAGTTTGCGCAGAAGGCCAGCCAGTACGCTCAGGCGCACGGGTTTGTGGGGAGGTAGGGATGACGCTCGAAATGTTCCGCAGCGCAGAGCACCCGATTGAGGTTCCGGACGACTACCCAAAGCATGAGGTTGACGCGCTGCTCGATACGATTGACCTGCTATCGGAGAATCCATCAGAGAGCGTTATCAAGTCCCTGAAGCGTCAGGCCAGCAACCTGCGCGGCAAGCATGACGATCTGCCGCCGAAAGAGCACGCGGCGTCGAGATTGTGAGGGGAAATGAAGATTGAGCATCGGGGCCTTGGGTGTTTCTATCAGTGGGAGGACGGATATAGCCGCATATCCCCTAAGGAAGTTCCTCACGAATGCTCCGTCCCTGGCTGCCCCGGCGACCTGAACCGCAGGAAGCTGGAGTTGTTTGGGGAGATGCTGATAAACATGGAAGCTCTATCAAGAGCCGAAGCGGAGTTCAGGTTCCCGAACCAAGAGAGCATTACGCGGCTTGAGGACGCCTTTAATGAATGCAACCGCCTCATCGCCAAGGCGAAGGAACTTAGGTGAGCGATGGACTGGGCAGATGAGAAGGCGCAACAAATAGCGGAGTGTACTGATTTCTTCAAGCGGAGGCACACCATTGCTCAGGCTCTCCGCGACGTGCAAAGGGAAACAGCGGAGGAGTGCTGCAAAGTCCTTTCTGAAACTTCTTTGTCAAAGTTCCTGATTCTCGACGTAGAGTTCTTGGAGGCCATCCGCGCCCGCTTCAACCTGGAGCCCAAATGAGCATTCGGGTCGTCTGGAACGAACAGGACGGAACTGAGCGGTACGGTGAGCTTGTGGACAGCGACCTTGACCTCAAGCTTGGACTGGTGGCGATGTCGCAATCGATTCTGCCAAAAGCCGGAATTGACTTTACCATCGTCGCGCTGTGCGAGGTCAGACCAGCGGCGCCGGAGCAGCGCAACGTCAGCATTTTCAGATTGTGGAAGGATTGACATGAGCGAAACAAGGTTTACACCAGGACCGTGGTGGGAAGAATCAGACACGTACCAAGTGCCGCGGATTTGGGCAAGGTTTCCGGATGGTTCGCCGTGCGATGTGGCCTGTGCGGAAGGTGACGGTTCGATCCCTTTCGAAGAACGTAGGGCGAACGCGCGTTTAATCGCCGCCGCTCCGGAACTGTATGAGGCGCTGAAGAAAGCCCTCGATCAATCGGGTTGCGACGGAGATCTGTGCGCTTACGCATGGCATGATGAGGCAAAGGCGGCCATCGCCAAAGCTGAAGGGAAAGAATGAGAAAGAAGCAGACCAATCTGGGCGAGACCAAGAACCTTCAGGTGTACACGACGCCCGACAAATATCGCCGCTACAAGCGGGCTGCTAAGTCGGAGGGGATCAGCCTGTCGGCAATGGGGGTGCGGGCGCTGGACTTCTACCTCGTGGCGCAGGAAATTGGCCGCAAAGCCATGCGCGATGCGGTCGAGACGGACAGAATTCAACTGGCGGAGTGAAATGTTAATGATTCCCAAGTCCTTCCTCATTGCCGGCATCGCTCTTGGCATCGCCGTGCTGGGCGTTTTCGCGGTCATCCTGATCGTCGGCATGACGGCGCGGATCGAGGAATGGCTGGACGAGGAGAGGCGCGAGCGTGAGGCGCTGAAGCGTGCCGCGATCCACGAGCACAATCTTGAAAAGCTGCGGGAGTGCGATGGGAACCCGCGAATTGCTGACGAAGAAAAGGAGTGGTAGAGATGCCTGATTACTTTGATGCAAAGGCCTTTTCCAAGACGCTGAGGTCTTACAATGCCGCGCTAAAGAGGATTTTGGAAATTTCCCCTACCGTCTCGATGGGAACCAGCGATTACAACTGGCGCGCACACATGCCGAGGAACCTGGAAGGCTGGCTCTCGGAGTCAAAAATTCATCTCGCCAATGATATGTTCATCAACGGCTCAGACCTGTTCGAGTACGGAAGGCCGAAAATCATAGGCAGAAATACTTGGGTCTGGTCGTGCGATTTCTTTAGGGTGACGTTTTACCGCAAGGAAACGTGGGACTGGTTCGGATGGGAAGCAGCGAGCCGTGGAAGGTGCGCCTATACCGATGATGACGGTGAGGCTCATGCCGCTATTCCGGATCGCGCCGCACGTCTAGTCCCCCATCCGCAGGCAATGCGACTGAAGATGTCGGAACTGCACTACGGTCTAGGAGGCTGGGAGGAAACGATTCAAAAGAAGGCTAAGCCGCTGAGCCGAAAGCTGAGCCCGGAGATACGTGAGAAGTTCGTCGAGGCAATCGAGAAGAAGACGGCCGAGGTAAAGAAGTGGCGGGATGCGATCAACGAACTTTCACAGGCGATGGTGCAGGGGTGAGTAAATACATCACCGCTGCCTGCGCGTCAGGGCACTGCGGTGCGTGCCAGGGTCAAAATAACTCGGAATGCCATTGCAAGTGCCATGATGTGTGCAGGTGCGGGCACGAACGCGACGAGCACAGCAATACGCCGTTTGCCCTGGTTTGGTCGTCTGATTCTGGGATGCGCGCAGTAAGATGCGCACGCCTCGATTGCCAATGCGAGGGCTTTGAGAGGGAGGAATAATGGCAAAGGATTGTGTGTTCAAGGTGGCAGCGAGGCGTCACCCCGGCATGGGCGCCTTAGAGGTGGCGGTGGTCAAGGAGCCTGGCTTGACTCTTCTTCGCGGCTATATGTACCCGTCGGAGTGGTCCGCCTTCCGATCCGGCCTCATGCCGAACAGCCACGTCGATTTCGAGATTATCGAGGAGGAAGAAGATGGGACTACTAAGCGAGGCTAAGATGGAGCAATCCGCCGCGAAGATTGGAGTCTACGGACCGCAGGGGTCGGGCAAGACCACCGTCTGCGTGATGCTGGCGCTTGGCGCTTCCCTGACCTACCACAAAGGCGCGCCGATTGCCTTCTTTGACACTGAGAAGGGATCGGACTTCACGGAGCCAATGGTCCGGGCCGAAGGCGTAAAACTGTTGCGTTCCAAAAGCAGAGCGTTTCGGGACTTGCTCTCCGTGGTCGCCGAGGCCGAGCAGGCGGGATGCTGCGCTCTGGTAGTCGATTCCATGACGCACGTCTGGAACGAACTCATGGACGCATTTGCGCGTCAGAAACATCTGAAGCGGATTGAGTTCCATCACTGGCGGGAAATCAAGGCCGAGTGGCGACGATGGGTTGACCTTATGCTGAACTCCAGAATGCATATCTTTATCGCTGGTCGGGCAGGTAACATCTACGAGTACCAGGAGAATGACGAAACAGGCAAGAAGGAACTTATCACCTCCGGCACGAAAATGAAGGCCGAGGGCGAATTCGGATATGAACCGGATATTTTGCTGGAACTTTGGAACGAGAGAACGGATGCTAAGGCCGGGTCACGCCTGATCCATAAGGCAATGTGCCTCAAGGATCGGTCGTGGCACTTCAACGGGCATGAGTTTGAGTGGCCGGACAAACCGAGCTACAAAAAGAGCGATTGGAAGGCGATATTCGAGAAGCTTTCGCCGTACTTCGAATACCTCAGCATCGGCGGCCCGAATGTGAACGTAGAAGCATCGAGAACGAGCGACGAGATGTTTACCGGGGAGAACGCCTACGGTGACGCTTACGCGGCAAAGAAGCGCAAGGAGCAACTTCTGGAAGAAATCGAAAACACGCTGACGCTGGTTTATCCGGGTTCAGACCAGAAGTCGAAACGGGCAAAACTTCTTCTCATTGAAGCCGTGTTTGGCCTCAGAACATGGGCGGGCGTTTGCGAGAAGAGCAACCGCGATCTTGCGGACGGGAAGGAGTGGCTTATGGCCTTCGAGAAGGAGGCCGCTGGTGAGACTCCCCACGAAGATAAGGAGCTTCTGAGCCTGCTGGCGCAGTGCAAGCCGATTCCGGACGATCCCGCTGGTCCCATCAGTCCTTCCCAACTTAAGCAACTATGGGCGAAGTCGAGCGAACTTGGATGGGATGAGTCTGGTCTTCACCGGGCTCTCGATTCCAGGTTCGGCATCAAGAGCACAAAGCAAATTCCGTCTTCGCTGTTCGACAATGTGATGCAGATGATTGAATCAGGAACCTAGTCCCTTCCGGCTCGCGCAGCGAGAGAGCCGTCCGGCCACGGAATGTGGTGACGGCAAGGAATGGAATCCGTTTCAACCAGCAATGTTCGACGGTAAATGGTTCGCCTGAAGCTGGGCGAACCGGAGGGGATGATGAGGAAATCAGTCGGCCTGATTATTTACGGGTATGGGGTAGCCGGAGTTGCTGCCTGTGCAATAAAGCCCCATGTCAGTTGGGATGCCTGGTGGATATGCCCGGCGATCCTGTTGATTGGGTCTCTCATGGTTGGCTTTGACCGCAGGGAGTGAGTTTGGGGGACACATGGAGATTTTCAAGTCAAGAATCTTGAGAAAGCACTCAACGCGCTGCCGATATAAGAAAGGCGAGCCCTGCTGGGCGGTGATCGACGACTCTTATCGCCGCCTTAAAGTGGGCAGCGGTTATTCCTCATTCGTCGTTTTCCGCTGCAACGACCCAGATTGCGAGGGACTATTGGCTGTAAGGCTCGACGAAATTACCTCGCGGCTGCCAAGAAAGTAGGAAGACACATGGATGCGAAGAAGTTGATTGAGCATTTGCACCAAATGGGTGATGACGCGTGGCGCGGTTGGGAAAAGATGTGTAGTGAGCTGTCCTTGGGATTTGAAGCTAAGCTAAATTCCGGGGAGTTTAACCGAAATAGTCTCTCCGTCTTGGAAAACGCCAGTAGGCTTTACGGAAGGTACCAAGCATATAGAGACGCCGAAGCTAAAATTGTGGCCCTGATGGAGCCGCAGGAGCAGCCGCGCGATTTCTTCAGCGGGCCGGAGTGGGACGAAAAATGGGACCGGAAATACATTCCAGATGATGCCGTAGCAGTCGGTCTCGCTCGGGCTAGGAGTATTCGCAAAGCCATCGACTACCTGCTGTCGAAGGAGAAATTGTGAGCAAGCCCGAAGAAATGACGCTTGAGACGGCGAAGGAATTGACCGCGATGGCGAAAGAAGGAACGTGCGCCTTCACCGTTCCGGCGCTGATTGCAAACTGTAATTGGCTCATCGAGCGCGTCGAGGAGCTGGACCGGCTACTTGCCGAATCACAGAAAAATTACCGAGATGTTAATGAGGCGAGGATCAGCTGCGCCAACAAACTCCAATCCGCGCGGGAACTGGCGGAGATGGTGCATAGGTTTTCCGATGGTAACATTTCTAGGGTTGAGGCTTCCGGACTCGTATTGGACATACGAGACAAGGCCCGCGAATTCCTGAAGCTTCTGGAGGGCAAATGATCCCCCACATCGCCGCCGGTATGCTGTTCTGCGTGGTCGGGTTTATGATGCTGTCGATGGGCTGGTACGGATGGAGGAAGGGCGATACGTGCGTTTCGGTGGCGTTTGGGATGATCGGCGTGGCGATGATTGAGTTGGGTGGGAGGGCGATATGAAGACGCCGGACGAGAGATGCGGAGCTGACTTTGGTGTGATTGGCACGGCAATTTGCCGAAAAATGTTAGGAGGAAGCAGATGATAAAGTTCTCAGCGACTGATGAACAAGGCAAGAAGCTCGTTGGAATGGTGGTTGAAGACTCGAATTTCTCAGAGATGATTAAAGGGAGACCGTTATGCGTCGACCTTGAACCTTTTATCGGGCAGTCAGTGACGCTTTTAATGTCTCACACCAAAGACATTCGAAAGGCAGCGGAAGACCTTCAACAGGGCTTCGACATTGGCAAATTGGAAGGGGATTTCTGTCCAAGTCCCCAGCTCGTTGCAATGGTTGGACTGCCGAGGTCAGGGAAGACGACCATCGTAAGGGACAAATACCTCCCGTTCGGTTACACGTCGGTGTGCCCAGATGATTTCAGGCTGGCGATACACGGGCAGAGGTTCGTCCCGTCCGCAGAACCCTTCGTCTGGGCGTGCGTATACGCCTCGGTTGATGCACTCCTAAAATCGGGGAACAAGGTGGTGATTGATGCGACAAATGTTTCTGAAAAGCGAAGGGAGCCTTGGACGATTCGCGGCGCAAAGTTCAGGATTGTTTCAACATCCAAGGACGAGTGCATCAGCAGGGCAAAGGCCGAGGGGGACGAAGCGATTATTCCGATCATAGAGCGCCAATTCCAAGAGATGACTCTGCCAGGCGAATCAGAAATTTACACCGAGGCGCGATGATCGAGGCGCGGCGGCATGATCGGCGTGGCGATGATTGAGTTGGGTGGGAGGGCGATATGAGCGAAATCAACGAAAACCTCGAACGTATCCAGGCGATGGCTGGGGGTGACGCTCAATGGGACTTTAGCGAAAACGACATTAGGGCTCTGAAGTGGGCATTGCAGGAGATCAAACGCCTGAAGGCCCAAAACGAGATTATGAAGGCGCAGCGAACCGAACAAATAAGCGAGAACCAGTTGCTGAAGGCCGAGAATGAGAAGCTGCGGGACGACACATTAGAGGAAGCGGCCTTAATTGCCGACGAACATTGGCCGGAATCCGGGCATGCTCACCAGTTGGGGGCCGTATCTTGTCAGATGAGCATTTCAATCGAAATACGACGTTTAAAAGGGAATGGCCCCGAGCATCGAGGAAAGATTGAGCGGTTTAAAAACTCAGCGAAATCACTGGCAGCGATGATTCCCTATTTCCATGCCCGCTCGCATCACGGAGGCGCGAGCAGTTGGGACGCATGCCAACAAGAGATTTGCGTCAAGGCCCGCGAGGTGCTGGGCGAATGAAGAACGCTTACTCTCGGATCGAGGTTCCGTGCATTCCGGTCAGCGTCAACCACTATAAGCACCGCGCGCGCAGCGGTCATTATTTCGTCACCAGACAAGCTAAAGGATTCAAGGACTTGCTAGCCTCAAAGTGCCTGCCCGACAAGCGGGTTTTCGGATCCGAATTCGAGGTTGAAATCCACATCACGCTTGGCCCGCGAGAGCGCATCGACTGCGACAACGCGCCAAAACTGATCTTGGACACCATTAGCCGGCGAGGGATGTTACGGAACGCCAAAACGGGCAAGCCGATGTCCGACGCTCATGTAACGCGCCTGGAAGTCCGCAAGGAGCGCGGCGAGCACAGCATGACCACGATTGAGATTATCGGGGTGAATGGGCTCTAAATCCTTGACTTTCGCCTCTGAAGAAATATAATTTAGTTGTCGGCTAGCTACCGGCACGGGGGCGTGGGGCTATGGCATCCATCCTTAGTCAAACGCCCGTTGAGAAGCACGCCCCCAACTCTACTTCTCAGGAGAACGCATGGCGACCGTCGCAGATACTCCCTTCAGGAAGAAAAGAGAAAGCCACGGCTACTGGAGAAGTCCCACCTATCGAACTTGGGAAAAAATGAAGCAACGCTGCCAGAATCCAAACTTAAGGGCCTATCGGTGGTACGGCGGTCGCGGTATAAAGGTCTGCGACCGCTGGAGGGAAAGCTTCCTGGCATTCCTCGAGGACATGGGGGAGTGCCCTCGCGGAAAGACAATAGACCGTCTAGACAACGACGGAGATTACGAGCCCGGCAATTGCAGGTGGGCCACCTGGGAAGAGCAGCGAGAGAGCCAGAGGGCTCCATATTCCCTCGAGTTTTTAATGTCCATCGTCCACTAGGGGTATAGAATATTGCCATCCGACGATAAATTTCTGCTCGTAAGAAACTGGGATAAGTTTCAACATTACGGAGACCGAACTCCCCCGTGGATAAAGCTTTACAACTCATTGCTTGAGGACTTTGCGTTCTCACGGTTACCGGATCAATCAAAAGCGCATTTGGTCGGAATCTGGCTCCTGGCATCAAGGCTCGGAGGACGGGTCCCAAATGATGCCAAGTTTATTGCCTCAAAGATCGGTGCCAACTCCAGGATAGACCTTCCAAGCCTTGTAGAATCCGGGTGGCTGGTTTCCCCCAGTCCCCCTTCCAAAGAAGACACAGAAGAGAGTAAGAATAAGAGTAAGAGCACGCTAGCATCATGCTATCAAAGCGCTAGCACAACGCTAGCATGTAATATACCTGATTATATTGACCTTGTTATGTGGAGCGAGTTTAAGGAGATGCGCAGGACGATCAGGCGCCCAATGACTAAGTACGCGGAACGGAAGATACTCCTTAAGCTCGAAGTTCTGCGGGACCAGGGTCACGATCCAAACGAAGTGCTAAGCCGGAGCATTGAGAATTCATGGCAGGGAGTGTTTGCGCTCCCCGGAGGCAATGGAAATGGCAAACGAGACAAACTCGATGAAGCACTGGAAAGAGCTGGCGTATACGATAACTGCGACGGCGACCATGCTGAACAAGTTCGGATGGAGCCAGGACGTAACGGCGGAGTACGTTCGACACCTGAAGCGCCTGGGCTGCTCGCCCGAGACAGCTCTGGCAAGGTTCACTGAGCTATTCGAGCGTACCGGAGAACTTCCGGGATTCAAGGAAGTTGCTGAGTTGTCACTGAGTTACGATCTTGAGGAGCGGTTTGCCTACGGTCCGAATGGCGAGCACATCGACGCGCTGCCTGTCAAGATTCTTCTGCTCAAGAAGGACGAGAAGAACCCGCATGAGCCGCCGCGATATGCAATCTGCCGGTGTGGATGTGGGGACTGCCGGCCGATGAAGCCGCCAACTCTCCGGTCAAAGCCCCTTGAAATACCAAAAGGCAAGTGGCAAGAGAGGGCTGACGAGTTGGCATCGCTCGGGAGGTCCGGGTTCTTTCAGCTTATGGATGAGATGAAACGCGCTGGCGTGCCCATAGCGCGAAAGATTGGATCAATCACCCCAAACCACGAAAGCGGCCCCGGAAATTGAACCTTGGGCAATTCTGCGCGATTGCGGCTAACTCTGAGTGATGTTCTGACCTCAGTTTTTCTCCGCCGGCTTGACCGCTTCCCGGATCAGCTTGCCGAAGGGCGTTTTGACGAGCTTGGGCTCGCGGGTTTCGTCGCTGCCCCGGGTGATGATGAGCTTTTGGGTGCCGCAGTATTCTTTGACGAGTGTATAGGATTGCATCTATAACTCCTATCTTGCCAGAATCTAAAGACTTGGCCGCTGTACGTCGCGGCCAGGCCGTTACCAACGGCACGCTCCGGCGCCCGGAGTGGGCGTGACGGAGATCAGGGGCGCGTATCGCGGGCAAATCGCAGTGCCTGCGGGATAGTGTCGGCGAATACTCCGGCGTGGTAGTCGGAAAGAATGTCATTCTCATCGGAAAGCCTGCGGACCTTCAGGCAGACCACATTTTCGCTTTCTTGACCGTTCCGGAAAAAGGTTATCTCGTGGTCGTTCCCGGGCCTTGTCGCTGAGTAGCTGTGCAAGTCGCTGGTAGAAACTTTCCAGCCCTTCTTACGAAGCGCTGAGACTGCGTGCTTGACTGTCATTCAATCCTCCTGCCGCTGGTGCGGCTTGGCGTTGGTCGCCACCCGTTTAACGTGCCAATATTGAAGGACTTGCGAAGATTCCGTGCGCGGCCACAATGGCTACGCTCTGTTTATCCAATATTCCATGGCCTCGTCCATTTTTCGGCAGACCCATTCAAGGGCTTCTTGTTTGCTATGGAATCCGTCTGCCATCCACCCTGGAGCTGTGGCGGCCCAATCGCCCCATGGGGCCAGGTAGACACTCCAGAACTTACCTTTCGCATCTGCATATTCCGGCCTGCGCTTAACCCCCATGATGCTGCTCCCAATCTTCCGCGAACTTGTTAAAATCTTTAAGCGTCCCCTGTCCTGCGGTGCTGTGAGAAACGACCTGATGATAGGCGTCCTCCGGCTTCCAGTCGTGTTCCCTGAACCATTCGTAATCGTCGCACATGGGCTTCAAGATAGCGTTTTTCCAGTCCATTACCTCACCCCCAGCGCGGAAAGCGCCTGAAATATGCCATGAATCGCCATGAAGTGGATCGCGTAGCCTGCCACGATTGCGACTGCCGTGGGCAGGAAGGGAAAACGGGTAACGTCGATGTAGCCGGAGTCGTTTGCCCAAACCTTCCACATGCCAGCCTTTCGGGTGAGGCCATCAACGGCGGTCTTCTCAGCCATCTTTCGAGCTGGGATGTTGCGGATCAGATGTGTTTCGACTGGGTTTCCCTGCCAGAAGATTCCTTGACCGAGAACCTCGCTATTGTAAGCAACGGTGATTTTCGTTATGGGGTTAATGCTGTACTCCACATACGCCCCCTTCTCGTCGCGTCCCATTGTGCGGGAAGTGGCCTGGCCGGCGATGGAGTTAAAGAACTGCTGGGGTCCGTTTGGATCGTGCGAATCAAAATATTTACGGTAAGTCATGTTAGTTGGCCTCCTCAGTTGAATCGGTAACAGCGGGGACCGCCCACGCGGTAAACTCTTCAACCACCTGATCGAGGGTTTTCTCGCCATACGCCAACTGTTCGGCCCAGATGCTTCTGTCGGCGGATGACAGGCCGACCCAGAAGGCATGTACGTCGCCGCTGAGGGCTGCCGTGATCTTATCTCTCGCTTGCCAAATGGTCATTTTCATCTCACCACCTCCGGTGTGGTTTGCGTTCATCATGGGAATATCCTGCCATAACGGTTTACGCTTGTGAAGAGAAAAATGCACTCAGGATGAAAAAACTTTGAGGCGGAGTTCAAGCTCATGATAACGGACGAGTTGAAAGATGCGCTGGCGTGAAACCTTCAGCCTTTCAGCGGCTTCGGCGATAGATCGGCTAGCTTCCAATGCAGCAATGAGCATCTCCTTGGTGATCTGCGTCGATGGCCCGCGTTTGCCCATAACCTGAC
>Ga0208140_1000134_pt1 | contig 14622 bp, 11 predicted proteins | sample SF_Rice_5C_0N_40_FD_185616 | JGI IMG/M metagenome (GOLD analysis project Ga0208140, IMG submission 185616) | Rice paddy soil microbial communities from Twitchell Island, California, USA - SF_Rice_5C_0N_404 (SPAdes) (version 2) | ecosystem: Environmental > Terrestrial > Soil > Paddy field/soil ... | reverse complement strand
GCCGATCACCCCATCAACCGCATCGAGGAACTGCTGCCTTGGAACCTGGCCGCTGATCGCTCGGCAGAATCAACTCACGCCGCATAGTCAACCTCGCCGGTCAAGACGGCCCTCAGACGACGCTTACGTTGCATCGACCGCCTGAACCGGCACTGCTAACCAGACATTTGCGGAATGGCGCTTGCTGTCTGGTTGAGACGGGTTCATTTTGAAACAAAGAGCTTCTCAAATAGCTCCTTAGACTGTTTCGCCCCTTTATCGGTGAACGTGACAGATTTCGCTTTCGTCGCAGGATTGGAAATGTAGCCTTTCTCGTACAGCGAGTTCATCACGGCCCAATCGTACCCCTTCCAAGCTCGCAGGCCAGATTTGTCGCCAACAGAACTGTGGTAGAGGAGCGCCAGAACAGTCTGCTCAATTTTCTCCTGGTCAATTTTCATTTGTAACCTCGTGGCCGCCAACGGCTGTCAAGGCGCGAATCTGTTTCCGAATTCATACCGCTTGCGGGTCATCGCTGTCCAGGGTTTCAGGGCGAGATCAGCCGATGGAACCTTTCTGTTCCGAGATCGGCTGTGACGGCGTGTTCTATGAGCCGTCTGTTCTCCTTGATTCGCTTGAATCTCTCTTCGGTGAACGAAACAGCGCCAACGAGCGAATTCAGTGAGCACCACCCCGCCTGCTTCAATCTCGGTCGAATTCGCCGACGTTGGCAGGACGGGCAACTCGCGACCCGGCCGCAAGGCTGTCAATCACGCCGCGCGGCGCTTGCTCCCGCTGCAAGGCCGATCACCCATGCCCGCGCTGCCGCAGCTTCGCTGTTCGGGAAGACACGGAGTTCGCCCGGCATAAAGACTCCGAAGCCGCTGATCGTCCGCCGGATCCATTCAACATCCGTCACTACGGCCATCTTCTCCCACTGAAAGAAATGCCGAACGCCTTCTTTGAAATCTTCCCAAGCCGTGCCCGTCTCAATTCCGGAAAACTGCGGGCCGAGCTCATAGTAAAGGCTGATTTGTGCGTGCTTCTTGAAAGCTCCCTCCACCGCTGGTATCAAAACTTCTTCGTAGTCTTTCTTTGTGACTTGCCCTTTCCCCGCCAACGCTACGACGTTTTCCGGAAAGCCTTCCAGCCGCTCGATCATTGCAACCTCCCTCGTCCGTGTTGGGCTAATCTTGGCGGACCAGATCGCTATAATACCGCCGAGATGAGGCCGCTCCGAACGCCACTAGCGAGGCGAATGAACGAATCGCACCCGATCAGTAGAGAAAGGGAATCAGCTTGCGAGTGCGGCTGGCATACTCGTCGAAAGCCGCGCCGTAGTGGTCGTGCAGGTGGGAATCCAGCACGGGGACATTCACGAAAACGAATCCCGCCAGCATGAGAACGGGGATGATCGTCGTCACCCAGGCTCCCGAGATCAAGCACATGCCCGAAAACGAGATCAGATCGCCGAGGTAGTTCGGATGGCGTGAGTAGCGGAAAAGCCCCTGTGTGTACAGCCGCTCGCGATTCTCGGCACGTCGTTTCCACACGGATACGCCCAGTGAAAAGGAAAGGGAGCAGGCCCGCGCCTGCTCCCCTTTGGAATAAGCTGAACACTCGTGCTATTTCGCAGCGCGCTTGACCTTCGCGAACTCGCCGACGATCCCAGGCTGCTGGAGCATCCCGAGAGCGTCCCAATTGACCCAAGTTTCGACGATCTTGCCGCCGAGAAAGCGGCACATGACGGTTCCGCTCAAGGTGACCTGCTTGCGTGTCGGCGCATTGCCCAAGAGTTCGCCAGTGTGCGTGCCGCGAACCGTGTAGCAGGCGGCGACAGAGTCTCCCTCCTCGATCATTTGCTCGATCGTGAATCGCCTGTCGGGGAATGCCGCAGTATAAAGGTCGAAAACCTGCTTCTCGCCCTCCGGGCCTTTCTGATCTCGGGAGTGTTGGGATCGTGGTGGGTGCAGCTCGCGGCGAAGACATCGTCCGCGATTGCTCGCTTGCCCCTGTTCCAGAACTCCTCGAACAAGCGGCGGACTACCTCTTTCTGCTCACTTGGCATGGCGTACTCCTTTCTGTGCGGGATTGCGACGGTGAAATTCTCGTTTAACGAGATGAGGTGGTTAAAGTTTTGGACGGAACAAGCAAACTACCGCGCGATGGCCGATTGTGGTGCCATGCAATCCAGGATGTCAATGCCGCACCTGTGGAAATTTCTCGGACAAGCGGACGTGTTCGGCAGCAGACCAAGAGTCCGCTGGTCAGATGATCTGGACGGAGGCTTAGGAAACAAATCGTCGGGATCGATACGGGCTGAAACCGGAACGGATGAGGAATCTGGAATAGCGATCTCGGATATGAGCGTCACCTGATGGGGCTTGTCGCCCCAGACCTCGACCGCGTAGTTCGTCCCGGAACTGTTCTCGGACTCCCGGACCAGCAGGTCGGCGACATAGGTCTCCTTCCGACTGGAGTTGACCCTGCGATGATACCGAAAAACGGCTAATCGCCGACGTCAAGTGGATGCCGCAACGGCAGTGCGCGCGATGAAGAGCCTACCAACACTTCGTATGTGCCTGGGGCAACCTTCCAGCTGTGCGCCTCGGTGTCCCAGTACGAGAGGGCACGCGCTCCGATCAAGAATCGCACATGGGCTGTTTGTCCTGGCCCTACGACTACCTTTCCGAAGCCCTTGAGTTGCTTGGGCGGTTCGGGCACTGCCTCCGGAGGGATGCCGATGTAAAGCTGGACCACTTCCGCTCCAGAAGTCTTGCCGCTATTGCGAACATCGGCTTCAATCGTAATCGTCCCCGGATTCCTTGCGGAAACCGCGGAACGCGACACTGTCAGATGGCTGAATGCGAATGTCGTGTAGGACAGCCCGAATCCGAAGGGGAACAGCGGCTTGATCTTTCTTGCGTCGTAGTAGCGGTACCCGACGAATACTCCCTCGCTGTAATGCGCCACGCCATTGATTCCGGGATATTGCGCAGGAATGTGGGCTGGAAGATCATTGATTGTTCGCGGAAAGGTGATGGGAAGCTTGCCGGAGGGATCGACGGCGCCGAACAGAACATCCGCGACCACGTTGCCGTCTTCTTCGCCCGGATACCAGGCTTCGAGAACGACGGGTACATGGTCGATCCAGGGCATCAACACCGGCGAGCCTGTCTTCAACACTACGATGGTTCGCGGGTTGGCTGCCGCAATCGCCTCGACGAGCTGGTCCTGCTGTTCACCCAAATCGAGTGGGTGGTCGCGGCCCTCGGTGTCGATCATGCCGACCATGACGATGGCCACATCCGCCGATTTCGCCAGTGACGCGGCCCGCGGGATATCTGTGCCGTCGTCGAACGTGACCTTGACGCCAGCGCCCGCGCGGCTGCGAATGCCCGTCACGGGGTCCACCGTGTACAGCGGCACGACGTGCGAACTCCCGCCGCCGCCCGTGATTGCCCTCTCGGCCATGGGGCCTATAACCGCGATCACTCTTGAGGCGCCCGGCCGAAGAGGGAGAATGTCGCCGGAGTTTTTCAGCAGCACCACACCTTGCTCGGCGATGGCGCGAGCCTTGGCCCCGTCCTCCTTCTCAGGTATCGGTCGCGGCCCCGGGGGATGGTCAAAGATGCCGAACTCCATCATCGTGCGGAAGCGGCGCACCAGCTTGTCGTCAATGAGCGAGATCGGCACTTTGCCCGTCCGAACGGCAGCTTCCAGATCGGCGCCGAAATATTTCCCCGTTGGCATCTCGAGGTCCACACCGGCTATGGCCGAGGGAACGGTACTCTGAACGGCGCCGAAATCGGACGTGACAAAGCCTTTGAATCCCCATTCCTTCACCAGAACTTGGTCCAGCAAGTAGTCGTTCTCACAGTTATAAACGCCGTTCACTTTGGGATACGCGCACATCAGTGATCCGCTGTGTCCCTCGCGAATGGAGGCCTCAAAAGCCGGCAGGTAGATCTCGTGCAATGTGCGCTCGTCGATCTCCTCGTCGATTGTGAAGCGGTTGCTCTCCTGATTGTTCGCCACGTAATGCTTCACGTTCGCAATGATCCCCTGGCTCTGGATACCTTCGATGTCCGCGACCGCCATTTGGCCCGCCAGGTAAGGATCCTCACCGTAGCCCTCAAACGTACGGCCGTTCTGCGGGACTCTAGCGATGTTGATGTCTGGCGCTTCTACGAGCCCATTCGCAAGATCCCTCGACTCGGCACCGGTGATTGCACCGTATTCGTCGGCCAGCGATCGATCCCAGGTGGATGCCAGCAGGATGGGAGCGGGGAGCGCGGTGGCGGGGGCTTGCGGGCGCGGAGGCCGTGTTCCGCCCGGACCGGCGCCTGCCGGGCCGTTCGTGATTCGCAGTGCCGGGATACCCAGGCGCGGTATGGGGGGAACGTAGCGGTAGATTCCCCTGGCGTCGTCACGGATACCATGCAACTCGCGAATCTTTTCTGCGAGGGTCATTTGACGCACGATGGCGCGGGCGCGCTGGTCGTACCGGTCGCTTTGCGCAACCAGGTCCGACGCCCCGCAGCAGATGACGACTGCGATCAAGAAAGTGGCGAACCGCTTGGTCATGGAGCCCCTCAAGAATGGTTGTTCGAGATGCACCCAGGATGAGCGCGCGATTGTCAACGGTTCAATGGCTGCCTCCCCCTGCAGACCGGAGAGCTGTCCGATCAGGGACGCGCCTGAATTCTCCTTTCCGCTTCCACCACGTCGCGATACACAATCACTGGACGACGTGCGGCAACCTTTACGCGAATCTTGCCGTCCCGCACTACGACAGTCGTTCTCTCGGGCTTTTCGGCATCGAGCGCCACCGCAGCGATTTTGGTTCGATCCCAGCCTGCAGGCAAAGCAGCTGCGAGTTCTGCGGCATTGAAGCAGTAAAACGCGATGCGATCTTGATCAAGCGGGCAAAACGTACTTCCCTCGCGCGCCACTTCCAGGCTGTCCAATTTGACCGAGTAGGTTTGCTGGCTGTCGTTCAGCTCAATGGTAGCGTTATTCTCGAGGCCGATCGTCACGCGATCACCGTCGCGGTCAAATGATTCAATATTGAGGCTATGAAGCCTGAACCACGGGACCATGAGCAAATAGAAAATATCGGTCACCTCCTCGAGCGGCGATTTGCGAGTAATCCAGATGCGGCCGCCCGTGTTCCAGAACAACGCGTCGATCATTTGCTCGGGGAAAGGCTTCGCGTGCCCGCCAGCTCCCCAAATCGCGGCTTTGCGGTAGACGAGCGGCAAGATCGGGACCAATTTCCCGCCGAACGGACAACGGCCGCGCGCCAGGCCGTCGGCGTAATTGAACCACGTTACTTTGCCGATGAACGCGTAGCGCAGCGCCTCCGAGCTGACGTCGATGCCGTGCTTGCGGAAGCCAGCCAGGACCTCGTAGCGGCCTTCTTCGAGATTCCTGATTCCGCTCGCCGGATGTGCGGGATCCCAATCGTTGCGAATGGCGTAATACGAGAGAACGTCGATGTGCGTCGTCTCCCGCAGCTTGTAACGCTCGCAGGTGTAGCGGACGCGCTCGGCGCCAGCTCCTTTCATGTATTTGGCCATGCCAAGGATATAGGAGTCCTCGCCGGTCCAGTTGCGGCTTTTCCATAACTGGCCGTCCGGGCGGCGTGCGATCAGAGCCGGATCCCACGCCGGACTGGACCTGTAGGCGTCGTCGTAGTTGTCCGAGAAAGTCACGCGGCAGTTGTACTTGGGACCTTCCTCCATCAATTCCATCAAGCCCACGTAGCCGCCGATGCGCTCGTTCACTTCGGCCACGGAAGGATAGCCGGTATCTTTTCCCCGGAACTGCCAGCCCCAGAGTTGGACGACCTGCGGCGAATGATCCGTCAAGGCGGCGACTTGGCGAATCAGCTCACCCGCTTCTTCGAACGTCGCGCCCGGCTCTTTCCAGAGCGGCTGGTCGAGGTGAATGCCGTACTCGAATTTGTCGTCATAGTATGAGGTGGGCTTCGCGGGCATGCGCGAGCGGACCAGTTTGGCGCCGTCGACCCAATCGATTCGGCCATTGCCGTCGAAATCGCCGATAAAGTCGAGCCGGCACGCGGAATCCTGCTCGATCAGCAAATTGGGAGTCTGCTGGTTGCCGCAGTCGCGCGGATTCGGCGGCGCGAGATTCATGTCGTAGCACAGGCTGCCGTTCACTCGATGCCGCTGAATCGTGCCGAGTGAAGCGCGCCGATAGCCCGGCTCGCCTGCGACCGCAAGCGTTGTGCCGTCCATGAAGGCAGTCGTTTCCTGGACACAGATTGCGCGCTCATTCGCCACGATCACAAGCGGAAGGCTGGCGAGCACACTGCCCCAAAAACGATTCGGAGGCAGGCTGCCTGCCGTCGCGGCAGAAAGATCAACGACGCTGCCGCCCTGATCTCCGTGGGCGAGCCAGGCTTTTCCATCTTCTTCGCGCACGGTGACGAGCCGCGGAAGAGCAGCTTCGATCAGCTCGTAGCCGCGCGCTTCGTGAACGTCGAACATGCTGATGCGAACAGTGGGGCCGTCGACGGAGTAGCGCACGGTGAACTCTGCCGCCCGCTTTCCGTCATATAACGCACGGAAATGAAAATCGGCCTGCGAATCCGTTGCTTTCACCGATGACGCCCTGAGCGGGGCGGTGACAAACCCATAAGGCTGCTTTCGATGAAGTGTAACAGTGATCTTTGCGCCGAAATCTTCACCGCGCATGGTTGTGTCGAGCGCGTTCAAACGGTATTCGAACGGCAAACCGTCGTTGCGATCGAGAACGAGTTCGAGCTGATTCGACTTCAGTACGACCGGGTTCCGAGGCGTAGCGCGATCAATCAACTCGCCGTTGTGAAACACCCCAGCCCAAGCAGGAACGGACGCGAGGCCAATCAGGCTCGTTGCGCCCGCCTTCAAGAATTCTCTGCGATGGAGCCCGCGAACTCGGTCGTTATCAGTCATTCTTCCGGTCTCGTTGCGCTACGTGGCGGACCATGGGCTCAGACGCCGTCGCGAGGCTTGTTGCGGCGAACATAGAGCGTGTCTTGAGTCGGCTCGGAATCGCATTCGAGCGCAATCGTTGTCACCGGATGATCGGGCGCGGAGACGGGGAGTCCAGTTAGCTTCACCTGGAACTTGTCCTGGGTGAATTTGATTACCTGATCGTTTACGAGCAAGCGCGCTGATTTCACGCCGGTCTGCAGCCCGCTGATCGCGACGTAGTCGCCGGGCCAGAAGTGCACGTGCATGTAGAGCGTATTCCCGGTGCGCGTGAACGTGGCGTAATTCGAGCGCCGGACCTGACAGGGGGCCGATTCATAAATCGTGCGGCCGTTGCGCTGCATCCATTGGCCGACTTCGGAAAAAACGCGAACGATCGGCTCGGGGATCGAGCCGTCGGGCATGGGCCCGATGTTCAAGAGATAATTTCCCCCGTCGCGAACGCAGGAGACCAAATTGCGAATCACCGTCTTCGCCGATTTCCAATTGTCGTCAGCCTTCTGATAGCCCCAACTATCGTTGAGAGTCATACAGGTCTCCCACGCGCGGCCGGCTTCGGCGGCTTTGACCTGCTGTTCCGGTGTCGAGAAGTCGCCGTGAAGTTTGTTGCGATTGTTCACGATGATGTCTGGTTGAAGCGTGAAAACCATCTTGTTCATGCGCTCGGATTCCCACTGCTCGGCATTCAGCGGCCATGCGACGTCGTACCAGAGGACGTCGATCTTGCCGTAATTCGACATGATGTCGTGGATCAGGCCGTGCGTGTATTCAACGAAACGCCGGCGGGCGGCGTCGTCCGTTTCGCAGCGCGCGCCGTCCGGGTGGTGCCAGTCCATCAGCGAATAGTAGAACCCGACGCGTATGCCTTCCGCGCGAGCAGCATCCACGTATTCGCGGACGAGATCTCGACCTGGGCCTTGTTTAGGCGCACAGTAGTTCGTGCGGTCGGTATGGAAATTGCAAAAGCCTTCGTGGTGCTTCGTCGTCATCACCATGTACTTTTGACCCGTTTCGCGCGCGAGTTTGGCCCACTCCCTGGCCGCGTTGGGCTTGGGCTTAAAGGTTTTCGCGTGCTCCATGTACTCCTCGATGGGAATGGCTTCGTTTTCCATCACCCATTCGTGGCGTTCGATCGTGCTGTAAACACCCCAGTGGATAAACATGCCGAATTTCGCCGCATGCCACCATTGCATGCGGCGAGCGCGTGTCGCGTCTTCCATCGCTTCCTGCGCGCTCGGAGCGGGCGTCGATTGCGGATTGGCAGGGGTCGATTGCGTTTGGTTCTCCGCGAACAATTTCGAGGGCTGCGAGATTGCGGCTGCACCGATGAGTGCCGCGCCGCTCGTTTTCAGCAACTCGCGTCGGCTGAGTGCGTTCTCCTTTGAGGCGACTTCTTTATCCACGTGTTCCTCCTTCGGGATTCGATTCGGGCGGCCACGTACACGTGCAGCGCCGCTGCGGGCGGATCCCGCCACGGCGTGCAGGCTGAAACCTGCCCTTATCGTGAATCTGCGGATTGTCAACCAGGTATTCGATCCCGGCGCTCTGGATCGGCTCCGGAATCTCCGGCCACATTCTTTCGTGGCAGCGCTTGTATTCGGCGATCAGCGCGGGATCATTTTTCAAATCGAGCGTGAGAGAGTAACGTCGCGTCATAACGTTTGCTCCTCCGCCGCGGCGACCGCCGGTTCCTCTGGCACGGAGATCGGCCTGTACCCTTTCACAGCGAAATAGAGGATGTAAACGTAGCAAACCAGAGGGACGACGAACGCGGTTTGGATATTCGTCGCATCGGAAATGCGACCCATGATCGCGGGGAAAACGGCGCCTCCGAGGATCGCCATGACGAGCAGCGACGATCCGCGCTTGGTGAGCGGACCAAGGTCTTTGATGCTGAGCGCGAAAATCGTCGGAAACATGATGGAGTGAAAGAAACCGATCAGCACGACGGCCAACACGGGAACGATTCCGGTCCCGAGCAGCGCGACGATGACGCACATGAGGCAGCCCATTGAGAACGCGGAAAGAAGCCGCGCCGGTGCGATCTTCTTCATTGCGGCGGAGCCGCCGAAGCGTCCGAGCATAAAGCCGAACTGATGGCCGAACAAATACTCGGCAGCGACACGCGCGGTGGTGCCGGGCACCGTGTGTTGCGCGAAGCGAATGACGAAGCTGGCGACGCCTACCTGCGCGCCAACGTAGAAAAACTGCGCGATGACGCCCTTCACGAGATGAGGATGCGCGAACACGCTGCCGCGCCGCTCTTCGTCGACCGCCGGGCCGCCCTGCACCGGGTTCTTCTCTGCGATTTCGGGCAAGTGCGTAAGCCCAATCACCATAGCCATGCAAAGAAATATCGCCGCAATCACGACGTAAGGTATTTTCGCGGAACTGGCCTCGGCTGCGCGATAAGCGTGCAGCTGCGCGGCACTGATCGCGGAGATCTGATTCGCCGCGTGCTCCCTCTTCGTCAGGATAAAGAGTCCGCCGATGATCGGCGCGGTGACGGCGCCAACGGCATTAAACGATTGCGCGAAATTCAAGCGGCGTTCGGAGCTGCCCGCGGGGCCGAGAATCGTGACGTACGGGTTCGAGGCGACCTCAAGAAAACTCTGGCCGCACGCCATCACGAAGAGCGCCACGAGGAAAAAACCGTACACGCCGATCATCGATGCGGGGAGGAAAAGCAGTGCGCCCGCGGCGCACAGCAGCAACCCGGCCAGAATGCCTCGTTTGTAGCCGATGCGCTCCATCAGACGGCCGGCCGGATACGCGGCCAGACAATAGCCGCCAAAGAAGGCCACCTGGATGAACGAAGACTCAAAGTCGTTGAGGCCGAACGCGGCACGAAAGCGCGGAATCAGAATGTCGTTCAGATTTACACCGAGAGCCCAGAGGAAAAACAGGGTGGTGATCAGCGTCAGCGGGACCAGGAACCTGCGCTCGGTGAGCGGGACGGACGGATCTGCCATGGGCTTCGATTCGGACGATCGATCTGCCATCCGGTCTCCTACATACGCGCGAGAGCGGCCTTCACAGCCGTGCAACCACCGAAAAGAAGCAAGCGTCAGCCGTGCAAATTCAGGAACCCGCCATCGATGGGATAATTTGAGCCGGTGATGAAGCTCGCTTCATCCGAGCAGAGAAACAAAGCGAGCGATGCCACTTCGAGAGGCTCCGCCATCCTACCGATCGGTTGGCTGCGAGCAAGCTTCTCGAACATTTCTTTTTCGCGCCCGGGATAATTCTGCTGGATAAAGTTGTCGACAAATGGCGTGTGGACGCGGGCGGGAGAAATGCAGTTACAGCGTATGTTGAAGGGCAAATAGTCTCGTGCGACGGAGTAGGTCATTGCGAGCACCGCACCTTTGCTCATCGAGTACGCAAAACGGTCGGTGATGCCGGCCGTCGCGGCGATGGACGCGATGTTGAGGATTACTCCGCCTCGGTTGTCTTTCATTCGGCACACGGCGGCCTTCATGCAGTTGTAGAACCCTCGGACGTTCACATCGAACACTCTGACGAAATCGCTTTCCGTCGTCTTTTCGAGACTGCCGATGTGAGCGATGCCTGCGTTGTTGACCAGGATATCGAGCGAGCTTCTGCCGAAGAGTTTGGCGAACGTGCTGTCGACCTGATCGCGGATCGCGACATCGCAATGATGCGCCTCGGCGTTGCCACCGGCGACGACTATGTCACGGGCCAGGCGCTCGGCGGCTTCGCAATCAATATCTAGAATCCGCACGCACGCACCCTGCCCTGCAAACTTCAGAGCGATGGAGCGCCCGATTCCGCTGCCTGCGCCTGTAATGATGGCAAGCTTGCCGTCGAGCCGAAAAGCCTGGGAATTACGATTACCGTTTTGCAGAGACCACCCTCCCTACAAATCTGCGGGGCGCGGCTTCCGGGCGAGGGGGTGGAGGAGTCCTCGCCCGGAACAAGCGCGCGCTACTGCGAACTAGAAGATGAACTTAGCCGCGAATTGCAGTTCGCGGGGCGTGCTGGCGATGCTGTCGATCACTCCCGGACTTCCCGAGGTGATGTTGTTCCCCGGGGTACCCAGAATCTGCAGATTGAACACGTTGAATGCTTCGGCGCGAATCTGCAGGCTCTTCGATTCAGTGAACTTGAAATTCTTCACCAGCGAGAAATCAACATCATAGAAGAACTGATCGCGCGGAGCGGCTCCGACGCCGAGATCGCCGAAAACAGGAGATCCGTCGGGACAAATGGGCGACGCAGAGCCGCTCGGAGCGGTCTGCCCGACGGAAGACGGGATGATGCAAAGTGCTGCTGGATTGAACCATTCCTGAGCGCTTTGGCCCGAAGGAGTCAAGCCGGTACCGGAAACCACGTCGGGACGGTCATACCCGCTGACCGTTGCCTTCGCAATTCCACCGCTTCCGGAAATGGCTGCAGGATCGCCGCCACCGTTCGTAATCTGATAATTCTGTCCCGATCGGCCGATGAAGAAGAGGTTCGTCTCCCAATTGCCGAGCACCCAGGCGAGAGGACCGCTCTGCAGATGGGCTTCACCGCGACCGAACGGCAAGTCGTAGCTTCCGCTAACTGTGACATCTTGCGGGACGTCGAATGCACAAGGCCCGTACGAAAGTCTCTGGTTGAAATAATTCTCGGTAACCGTTCCTCCGTTGCTTCCGTTTTCGACGTTAAACCAGCCGCTGCTGACGCCGAGGCACTTCGACCAGGTGTATGAAGCGAGAAGGAAGAGGCCATTCGAGAAGGTTCTCTGGAACTGCGCCTGAAGGGCATTGTAATTCGAATAGCCCGTCGACGTAGAGTAGTGATAGCTCGACCTGCCCCAGGGCATCAGTCTCATGCTGTCGATGGCCGTGTAGTACGCAGCTTCGCACACCTTCGTGTCCGTTGCAGATCCTTTTGCGCCGCAGCTTGTCACCCCCTGCGGCGAGGTCTGGACGGGTGAATAGAGCAGCGGAGATGCGAACTTCGCCGCATTCGCGTTGCCGGTCCAGTCCAGCCGGTCCGACTTGCTGCCCACGTAATAAATGGAAGCCATGCTGTGGCTTCCAAACTGGCGTTCAATGCCTGCGTGCCACTGCTGAGAGCGGGCGTCGACGTAGCTTGGGTCGTTCAGATAGCCGCCGTTTTGGTTGAGCCCCCAAGGGACATCCGCAACAACCGGAGTACTGACCGGGGTTGACACCAACGTCTCTATCGTGGAAAGAGCCGGGCTCCCACCGGAGGCGTTCAGGTTGTTGTAGTCTTGCGCGCTGGCGCCCTCAGTCCATGGCCAGTCCGCACCGAGTTCCGTGTTTTGAACCCACTGGCTGCGAGCCGTGATCGTGTCGTAGAAAACCCCATAACCGCCGCGCAGGACGGTGTTTCGCATGAACTGCCAGGCGACGCCGATTCGCGGACCCCAGTTGTCCGTGATCGACTGCCCGGAAGCCGCACTGCCCGTGAAGTCGATGTTGTTAAACGTGTTATAAGTTTGACCACTCAGCGGAACCGTGACGCTGAAATTCGGATTGGAATCGGAAAACCCGCCGGGAACGCACGGGTTCACGAACGGCGAGGCACACGCGCTGATCGCTGACGAGGACATTCCGATGTCCCACTTCTGATGATAGAGGTCGAGCGCGTTGAGCGGGCGCCCGCTCGGTCCGATGATGCCGGCCTGCGGAACGTAGTCGTAGCGCAGGCCCACGCTTAGCGTGAATGTCGGCTTCATCTTCCAATCGTCTTGGACGTATCCGGCCCACGAGGGCATTTCCAGATAGACGAGAGAGTACGTAGGTGTCTGGACCTGGAAGCTGGATGGAAGTCCAAGCAGCGCGGAAGCGAGATTGTTTCCTTGGCTGGACTGGGACTTTAGCCCCGAACTCGTCTGGCTGGCACTATAATCCGCCTGGGTGAAGTTGTTTTGCTGATAGCGGTTCGTATAGATGTACTGAACGCCTGTCTTGATATCGTGATTCCCCTTGATCCAAGTGATGCTCACGGCCGCGTTGGCCACCGGATTGCCGCGCAAGTTCGCGGCCTGGCTGCCGATCGTGATGCCATCGACGCCGGTCATGAAGAAGCCCTGCGTAGAGCTAATATTGTTGAACCCCGCACTCGTCTCAGGCTTGAAACCGTTCGGCGGCAACCCTGCGTTCTGATAGAACGAGTAGGGTTTGAGCATCGCACCTGCGCGCGCGTCGAGGATCAAATTCGGGCGAAAGATATGGTCCCACGCCCCGCCGAAATTGTAGGCGTGATACGTCTGGGGGTTCACGGCGAAGGTACCGGGCACCGGCTTCGTATCACTCACCCACATCTGTGTCAGGCGCAGGAACAGCGTGTCGCGCGTGCCAAAGTTCTGGTCGATGCGGATCTGCCAGCTATTCATGTTGTCCACTTCAGCGCGGCTATCCAGATAATTATTGTTCTGAACACCATACACAGGCGTAAAGTCGGGTTTTTGCATATAAGCCTGGACCAGGCTGATCATATTCTGGTCAACGAGGGCTTGCGGGATGACGTCGCAAGCTACCCCTGCCGGCTGCGTGCCAAAAGAGCTGCCCGGCGTCGTATTCACAGGTTCAGGCGTTGCAGGAGTGTAGCCGGAGCCGCTGAATGGATTTCCTGAACCGGTGCCCGGGACGCACTGGAACGGAGTGGCGCCTCCTGGTGAATAAGGGTTGTAGAGCTGGTTGGCCACCTGGCTGCTCGTAGAAAATTTACCTTGCAGGGATCCCGTGAAGTCGAGGTTGCCGTTCAGGCCAGCAGCAGTCCCTAGTTCGGAGGGCGTGGGCACATTCACGAAGCTATTGACCGGCTTGCTGTAACGCCAACCTTCATAAGCGGCGTAGAAGAAAGTCTTGTTCTTGAAGATCGGGCCGCCCATCGCTCCGCCAAATTCATTCTGGCTGTAATGTTCTGGGGCGGCGGGCGTGGCGGAGGTGGGCCCGCCTGGCGTTCCGTAGCCCGGACATCGGGCAGGCGAATTGCAGAAGTCCTTAAAGGGATCGCGCGCGTCGAAGACATTGCTGCGGGCGTATTCCCAAGCCGAGCCGTGAAAGCTGTCCGTGCCGGACTTCGTGGCGGTGTTCACCACTCCGCCCAGCGTTCCTCCGTATTCGGCCTTGTCATTTTGAGACTGGACCTTGAATTCATTAATCGTGTCCAGGATTGGCAGCACGCCGTACACGGCGCCGCGAACGTCGGTGTTCAGAATTCCATCGAGATAGAAGAGATTTTCGCGGTTCTCCTGCCCATTCACGGAAGGTTTATAGAAGCTCGTCCCCGGAATGGCTGTGATACCGGCGTCAGTGGCGCTGATTCCGGAGCCCTGCGCGCTGGAAATGGGCGTGATACCCGGCGTCAAAATCAAAAGCTGAGTGAAGTTCCGACCGTTGAGCGGCAATTGCTGGATAGACCGCTGGGAAACGACCGTTCCGAGTTCCGCACTGGAAGCCTGCAGAAGAGGCGCCTCCGCAGTGACCGTAACCGTTTCGCTGACGGTTCCAATCTCCAGGTGAACATTTTGAGTCAACGTTTGGTTCACCTGGATGGTGAACGCGTTGACGTTTGCCGCTTTGAATCCTTGTTTTTGGACGCTGAGTACGTAGGAGCCTGGCAAGACATCAGCAAACAAGTAGTATCCAGCGGAGTTGGT
>Ga0208140_1000129_pt1 | contig 14866 bp, 12 predicted proteins | sample SF_Rice_5C_0N_40_FD_185616 | JGI IMG/M metagenome (GOLD analysis project Ga0208140, IMG submission 185616) | Rice paddy soil microbial communities from Twitchell Island, California, USA - SF_Rice_5C_0N_404 (SPAdes) (version 2) | ecosystem: Environmental > Terrestrial > Soil > Paddy field/soil ... | reverse complement strand
GCCCGTGCTGTGGCTCGGGATGGCCGCGCTGGCGTACCTTTGGCTCGATCGTCCGAGGCCCCAAGGCGCGGCGGGCAACGCTCTTGTGGCGCATTGGGATCAGGCTGCGCGCTGCCTTGTGATCGAGATGGGGTCGGTGCACGACTCGGCGCTGCGCACGCACGTGCTGCCGCAGGACTGCTTCGCGCAGATGGACAACGCGGGCGGCCTGCGCGTGCTCCGCGTCCCCTGCAAGCGTCGGCCGGACGGGCCGACGCCGCACCTTGTGCTGGACACGGCCAGCAAGACGGCCAAGGTCGTGCTGCGCCGAGCGGCCGGCGCGCCGCCGCGGATGTACCGCGGTGCCAGCTCGGACTTCTGCGTGGCCGTGGCGGACGGGCAGGTCGTTTCCATCGAGATTCGGAACACTCCGGTGCGGTTGCCGCAACTTTGGGTCAAATAGAAGAAAAAAGAATCGACGTCAGAATGGGCGCCGATCCGATCCTCATCGAAGACATTTACGCCGCGGCGAACTCCGGCCGCATCGTCAACGAAGAGCACCTCCAGCTCGCCAAGGCGCTGTGCGCGCCGGCCGCGTACAGCGCGGACTACCAGTTCTCGTACAGCTTGCAGGGCAGCCTGCTCTCTCGGGGCACGACGTACCTGTGGCAGGAACGCTGCGACCCACCGCACGTCACCAACCTGGCGTTCGTCGGCACGCTGTGGTACGGGTTCGACGCGGACATCGACGCCGTGCTCAAGCGCGCGCCGGCGGAGATTTGGATGAAGTTCCACGGCAAGCCGGTGATGCTGTCCCCTCTTGCGGCGGCTGCCATGCGCAGCGACGCCCGCACGGTGGGCAAGATCGCCAAGGCCGAGGCGGTCAACCGGTACGACACCGCGGGACGCACGCCGCTGTTTTACGCCACGCACAACGATCGGTCGGGCGTGGTGCAGGTGCTGCTCGCTGCGGGCGCCGACCCGAAGGTCGTCGACATGGAGGGTTCGACGCCGCTGCACTGGGCGGCGGCCGCCAACCAGTATCGAAATTGCATGACTCTGCTTGAGCATGGCGCGGACATCGAGGCGAAGAACGCCGCGGGCCGTACGCCGTTCCTCACGGCCGCGATGAACGCCGCGTACAGCGGCGGGGCGGCGCTGGTGAACGCCGGGGCGGACGTCTTCGCCGTGGACGGCAAGGGCAACACCGCGGCCCACATTCTAGCGCAGGCGTTCGGCCTCAACGATCGCGTGAAGCTGTTCACGCGGAAGGATATGTTCACCAGGAAGAACAAGGACGGGTTCCTGCCGCTGGACCTCGCGTGGACGCGGCCGACGCTGTGCGACGAGATGCGCGCCGCCGGCGCCGTGTACGGCAACAAGCCCGTGAACGTGTGGGCGACGGTGCTGTTCGTGATTCTGGCGTGCTACGTCGGCCTGGGCGTGGCCGCCTTCGGGGCGTGCACCACGCCATGGCTGGGGGGCCTCTTCGCCACCAGCGTCGTGCTGGCTATGCGCGCAGTCCAGTGAGATTGAAGACTTTGGGAGTTCATTGGTTCCTGTGCGTAAATGCCTCTCTCCGCAGATCACACGATGAAGCAGTTGAAATTCCGCGTGCCGCTCCGCCAGGTCTTCGGGTCGGGTTCGCCCAGCTCGTCGCGCACAGCCCACTTCGTCACGCCGGGCGTCATCACAAATTTTGTTCTATTCCGCTTCCGTGGTCATGAACCGCACGCAGTCGAGGGTGTCGTACTTGCGGTTGCCGGTGAACATGTCCTCGTGGTCGGCGCCCTCGTACGTCACCACGCCCGTCCGCGCCGGCGCGCGCAGCAGGCTGTGCAGCCGCTCCGCGTGCGCGTACGGGATCACGCGGTCGGCCGTCCCGTGTACGATCAGCGTCCTGCACTGCACGTCGCGGATGGTGCGGTATGTCGGAAAGATGTCCCACCACCACAGAATGCGCGCCAGCAGCAGCGACAGCACGGCGATGGCCGACATCAAGGGCGAGATCAGGAGCAGCGACCGCGCGCTCGGCCGCTGCGAGGCCACGTGCGCCGCCACGGCCGTGCCGAGCGACGTGCCGACGAGGTACACGCCGCGCGGCGTCTGGCGCGCACAGTAATCGTACAGGGCGAGCGCGTTGGCCAGCACGTCGTCCGCCCGCGGGTGGCCTCCGTCGGCGCGTGGGTGCCGGCCATACCCGGGGTACTCCATGGCCACGACCTGCGCGCCGGTGTACTTGGCCATGTGCGCGGACTTGGCGGCACAGTTGCCGAGGCAGCCGCTGGTCCCGTGGAAGTACAGGATCACGGGCATGTCGGAGGCGATCTCGCGCGCGGGACCCTCCGGCGCGTGCACGCCCATGACCATGGTGGCGTCCGGCGCCTCGATGCGCACGAACCACGGCTCCTCCCCCGTGTACGTGACGGCGCGGGGCATGAACGCCGCGCGCTCGATGGCGCGTGTAGGAAGTTGCCACGCGCTGGCGAGCATTCGCCCAGTGCGGACGCGCGGCTGCCCTAGTGACGCACAAAATTAATAATTAAGGATACATCGCACGGCGGCATGTCAAAAATGGACACCGGGGATTGGCGCGTCACACCGGACGGGTCGGGCAGCCTCGCGCTGGCGCCACGCAACCTCTGCTGGACAGACGTCGAGGCCGCGATCCTCGCCGGCGACACGAAAGCGGTGCTGTCCTATCTCCGGGACCGTGCGTTCCGGCCACAGGACTGGCGCGGCGCCGGCACGCTCTTCGCTTGCATCGTGCATAGCGGAAACGAGGAGCTCGTGCGCTGCTTTTTAGCGGAAAATCCCGACTATCCGTACAGCGTGGGGTTCCGTGGCAGCCCGCTGCACATGGCGATCACGTGCGAAGACCTCGTGACCGTGAAGCGCCTGCTGGCCATCCCCGGCGTCGACGTGAATGCGCGCGATGTGGAAGGCCGGACGCCATTGTGGGTAGCGATGCAGTTCGGGACGCGCTGCCGCGAGGTGATGGTGCGGCTGCTCCTTGCCGCCGGCGCGGCGGTAGACAACCCCCGCGACCGCAGCGGCAGGACACCCCTGATGCGCCCGCACTCTGAATGGCTGGTTGGATGGCTCAAGCTCCCGGAGATCGCTGCCATGTGCGACATCGACGCGCGCGACGAGGCCGGGTGGACGGCGCTACACCACATGGCGCTCGCCGCCGATCGCTGGGGCGTGTATGGTCTGCTCAAGGCCGGCGCCGACCCAACGGCGCTCACGCCGGACGGATTCTCCGCGCTGGACGTCGCCGAGCTGTGCGGCTTCCGAGGCATCGTCGAAGATTTCGTGGACGCGCTGGAGGGCCTGGACGATGTGATCTGCCTCGGTCCCGAAAAGCGGCAGAAATGCAGCGCCTAAAAAACGCCACTTTCTGACACAGACGAAATGACGAGCGGGGCGCTGTACTCGACATCCCTCACACCCGACCAACTTGCCGGCCTGTACCTCACGGGCCAGTTGACGCCGTCGGCGTACAAGCCGAGCGCGGAGGACCTGATGGATGCGCTCTTGGGCGGCCACATGGTCGCGGCTCTGTACTACATCCGCGTGTGCCGCTTGCGCCCCGAGGACTGGCTGCCGTCGGGCACGGTCTTCTCGGCGGTGTCGCGCCACGGGACGGACGAGCTGATGCAGGCGCTCCTCGACGCCTATCCGGAGTACCCGAACCGGCGGACGTTCGTAGGCACGTCGCTGCATCAGGCGGTGCGGGACAAAGACGTCCGCGCCGTCGAGTGGTTGCTGAAGACTCCCGGCATTGTTCTCGACGTGCCGGACTGTACGGGGTGCACGCCGCTGCGCGTCGCGATCCGCATGACGCACCCAGCGGGGCAGCGTCTCGTGCCTATGCTGCTCGGTGCCGGCGCCACCCTTGGCGCGCTGCGCGATGCGACGGGGCGTACCCCGCTTATGCTTGAAGAGTCGGAAGGCTTCCTCCACTGGTCGTCGCAGAACGCTGACATCGCCGCGGCGTGCCCCGTGAACGCGTGTGATTGCACCGGATGGACTGCACTGCACCACGCCGCACTTCGCGGCGACGCGTGGCGCGTGCGCAGTCTGTTGCGGATCGGCGCCGACGCCGAAGCGCCCACGCCGGACGGCTTCACCGCGCTGGACATTGCTGACCTCTGCGGCTACGGCGCGGTCGTCGAGGCGCTCGAGCGCGCGCTGGCGCCGACCGAGGCCGCCTGCGCCGACCGGGACAAGCGGCAGAAATGTACGGTTTAATCCTCGGTGCGGCTGCCGTCCTCGCGAGGAGGATCAGGCGGATCGCGCGACCCGAGGCCTCCCATCACGATCCGGATGGCACCTGCGAAGCCGATCAGTAGCAGCGCACGGCCGAGCGACCCGCCACAGAGCGCGTCGCCGACCGACCGAACCCGATCTGCGCGACGTCGGCCTCAAGGCGCCGCAGCCGAGGCTCCATATCCTCTAACACGCGAATACGCGCCGCAATGCCGTCGCTGGGCGGCAGCGAGGAGAATCGACGGGCCTGCCGGCCGCACGCAACAGCGCGGGCGCCGATCAATGAAATCATACTCTTGTGAGGGCGAGGTTGGCCGCGCATTTTTGAATCCCAAAAATAGGGTCACGCTAGGTCGAGATTTATGAGCGAACAGCCGGATATTGAGGCGGGGATCGCCAAGCAGGCAGCGGCGCCCGCTCTGATAAACGGTCGTTCACGTCCGCGAGCCGCAGACTGCCTCCGGCCGCATGGCCTCCCCCGGCTCGCAGCGGTACACGCGTCCGAGCACGTGCCGCCCGGCGTCGTCCACGAGGTTGCGCAGCGCGCCGTCGATGCGCGCCATGGCCGGCGCATGCACGTCCACGCGCGCGTCTCCGCGCTCGTCGGCCGCGGTCTCGGCGGTGCACCACGTCTGCGCGTACGCCAACAGGAACTCCTCGATCTCCTCGCGCCGCGGCGTGCGTCCGAGGGCCAGCTCGGTGGAGCGCTCGAACGCCAAGAAGGACGCGCGCAGCCCTAGCACGTCCGCCATATTCTCGTCGAGCGTCGCGGCGGCGTTGACCTTGGTGTGCCACCGCGGCGTGGTGTGCGTCCGGTACTGCTCCAGCAGGCACACGGCCATGGTCTCCTCGGCCTCGTGCTCCTCCTGCGACAGCCACGGGCTGAAGGTGCCGAAGGCGTCGAAGAGGATGCCCTGCGTGTCGAAGCCGTGCGTCAGTTCGTGGCCGACGATGGCACCGAGACGGCCGAACCGGCTGGCGTTGGCCATGTCCTCGCGGAAGAACACGTCGTCGAGGATGCCGGCCAGCAGCGTGATGTCGTTGCGCTCGGGGCGGTAGTACGCGTTGGCCACAAAGGTCGGCATGTCGAGCTGCGGCTCGACGGCGTCCGAGACCAGCTGCCGCTGGCGGGCCAGAGCCACGTTGCGCCACAGGCCGTGGCGCGGCGACAGGAAGTACGGCAGGCCCTCGGCGCGCCGCGCGGCCGGCTCGTCCGTGTGCCGCGCGCTGGCGATGCGCACGCGCATATGCTCGGCCTTTTCCGCCGCGCGTGTCACGTGCGGCGTGTCGGCGCTGAGCGCGGCCATGACCTCGCGCACCACGCCGGCGGCGGCCTGCGTGCGCGCGGGCGCGAGCGTGGCCTCCGCGTAGCGCGTGTTCACCACGGACGGGAGGAACTGCACCGCCAGCCACACGCAGTCCTTCCACAGCTGCGTGTTCACGAGGCCGTGGTCGCTCTCGTTGGCCCGCACGGCGCCAACGACCCGGCGCGCCCCCAAGTCGCTCAGCCACAGCGGCGCGGGCGCGGGTGTGCTGACCTGCGGCGGCACCCCGATCGTGCGGCCGGTGGTGCGCACGCGGGCGTGGCCGAACCGGCGCGCGTGGGATGCGCGCAGGGCCGGCGCCAGCGCGGCGTGGTCGGCCTCGTACTGCGCCAGCGCCATGGTGTACTGCATTCCGTCGAGCAGGAAGGCCACGCGCATGAACGTCATCCAGCGCTGCGTGGCGTTGGCCTCCAGCCCGGCCCACGTCGTGTAAATCTCGCCGATATAGGCGCGCATGCGCACCCAATGCCGCATCGTGCTCATCGTCGGCGACACGACGCTGGCGTTGGCCAGCACGCCGCCGTAGCGCGCGAAGGAGTTGGTCAGGCCGCTGACGACGCCGCCGACAAACTCGGCACTGGCCACCTCCGCCGCAAACTGGTCGGGCGTCACGGTGTCTGCCTGCGCCCCGTTCTGCAAGTACGCGAACGTCACCTGCGGCGCGGCCTGCGTCGCGCGCTGGGCGACGTCGTACACGTCGAGATACAGGGCCAGCATGTCGTCCGCGCAGGCGTCCTCGGAGATGTAGAGGTCGGCCGGGAACCGGCCGATGACGGTCAGCGCGTGGCAGCCCTTCAGCATGAAGTCACGCAGCCGCGTGCTGCCGCCGACGATGTTGATGATGTTGACCGTCGATCCGACCGTCCACGAGATGACGGCCTCCGACGAACGCAGCGGGCTCGGCACGGCGTGCATGCCGAAGATCGGCTGCGCGCCGTACCCCACGGCGTACGCGGCCGCATAGGCCAGCTGGAACACGGGCGACGCGTCGGGCGACGGGAACAGCGAGTCCACCACCTCGGTGGCGAACAGCTTGTCGTCCTCGTCGGCCGCGGGCACGTCCGCGGAGAGCCCCGATACGCAACTCAGAACGAAGTCGTGGAACGCCCCCGTGCCGGCTACGACCGCCCTGTCCATGACGCGCGGCAGCGTGCGCTGCGCCGTGGCCCACGCCGCGTCGAACGTGCGGTCACGCAGCTGCGGCGGCGCGCCTTCCCAGCCACCGCAGGCCCGCAGCGCGAACGAGTCGCACGCGGACACGCTTTCCCGCACAAGCGTCTTGTCGACGGCCGTGTCCGCGCGCACGACGCACTCCCAGTGCATGTCCGACACCATGGCCGCCACGGTGCCGCGGCCGCAGGCGCCCAGCATGTCCTTCATGACGCCGACGGGCTCGACGCCCTGGTACTGGTCGTAATTCTCGTTCGTCCAGTGGATGCTGACGATGCCGATCACGACGATGATGCCAAACACGGCGACGATGGCTAGCCACGCCATCCATCCCACGCCGAGGCTCACGCCCGTCTTCTGGTAGTTCTCAAACACGTGCCGCATGTGCCCCGCCATCGGCTCCGGCTCGACGCGGCGGCCGGCGAAGCGCATCACGGCGCCCGGAGGCTCGTCGCCGTACGCCACGTACGGATTGGCGCGGTCTTCGCGGCGCTGGTGCCGCATCTTGGCGCGCACATCGCCCCAGTTCATCGTCACGATGCACACGCATCGCACGCCCGCTCGCCGGAAATACCTTCCCCATTCTGAAATGGAGGAGGCGCGCGCCGCGGAGATTCTGGGCGTCTCCCGAGACTGCCTGACCACGCGCGCGGTGGACAGCGCCTACCGCCGGCTGTCCTTGGCCGCGCACACGGACCGCGGCGGCACGGCGGAGGCCTTCGAAGAACTCAAGCGCGCGCGCGCGTGCCTGCGCGCAAAGGCGCGCACGACGGACGAGCGCATTCGCGAGACCCTGTGCGGCAAGCGCCGAAGGGGCATCGACCCGCCGGAAGACGCGCCGCCCGCCGCCCCTGCGCCGGCGGCGCTACCGTACGCGTTCATGCACGTGGAGATTGCCGACGACCTGCCGGCCGGGCCGAGGCCGCACGTCGTCGTGGGCGTCGCGGAGTGCGACACGTGCAGCGGCTCTGGCTACAGCCGCGACGCACTGCTTCTGCTGCCCGACTGCCGCACGTGCGGCGGCGCGGGCCACGTACCTGTACGCATCACCGAGACTGCCGTGCACTCGATGCCGTGCGCGGCGTGCGAGCGTACCGGACGGACGCGCACCGTCGATGCGTTGTGCAAGCAATGCCACGGGCTGGGGCAGGTGGTGTTGCGCACGCCCGTGACCCTGACCGTCCCGCCGCTGGCGCGCCGCGCGGACGACAAGGTGCTGTACGTGTGCGCCGACCCCGCGCAGTGCGGTGCCATGGGCATCGGAGAAGGCATCCAGCGCCTTTACATTCTGATGCGCGTGAAGCGGAGGTGATCAGGCAAAAAAAGAAATGCAGGGTAAAGTTGCTCGTGGTCTGAAGACAGTCGTCGGGACGGACGGAACTTGTCGCGAGGTCAATACGCTGAGCTGGGACGTGAAGAACACGGCGAAGCACGGTGGAGAGGTGAAGGTCCGGATCGAGGACTCCGGAAATTTGGATTGCGCGTCGTTCACGGTGACGACCTCCACGCGCGTGGTCGCCTTGGACGAAGAGGAGAGCGTCAAGCTGACGAACGAGACGTTCTACCCGGAAGATCTGCGCCTGTATGGGCCGGCCGACCGACGTGTCATCGCCGTGTACTTCCACATGAACAGTGATGACTACTACGTCCCGATCGTAGACGGAGCCACGGTGCCGGACGTCGCCGCGACGCTCGCGGAACTGTACGGGGCGTGGTTGGCCAAGGAGGCGGCCGATCTGGCCGGCTTCCAGAAGGGCCTGCGTGAAGTGCAGTAAAAATTGATGGATGCACTCTGCTTTGATAAATCGTCTCTGTATGCAAGGTTTCTTCTGTGCATCGAGGACATCGTCACCGACGAGGGCCTGTGCCCCGCCGAGCGTGCGCATTTGCTGCATTACGCCGAATGCTTCCTCCAGTACCGCCTAAACGGACGCAGCCGCGCTGTGCGCCGGCACACCCACCCGCCGGGAAATCGGCAGTGCACGGACTTTAGGGCGCGCATCACATATCCTCACGACGCACATCATGACCGCCGTCGGACTTGCGCTCCCGCCGACGCTGCACCATGATCTGCCGCCGTACGGGGTGGTGCACCTCTCGCTCGAGGTGGACGGCGTGCCGGCGGCCCCGACAACCGTCCCTGTGGCACACACAGTGCGCGTGCCCATCGGCGACTGGCTGCAAGAGAAGGTCATCGGGCCGGAGATGATGGTGACGGTGCCGACGACCGCGGGCGTCACCGAGTACATTGGCCCGCGCGTCGAGCTGCACCGGCGCCTCGCCGACTATGACACCATCTTCCCCACCAACGGCCGCGTGCCCGTCAAGGCCACGACGACCGCCAGCCTGCTGAACATCGGCTTTTGGATGAAGTGGAACCCGCGGCGGCGGCTCCCGACCAACTTCCTCGACACCGACCGCAACAGCGCGGATGCGTTCGGCGAGTACGCCATCGCGCTGACCTCGTTCGCGGAGATGCCGCGTGAGGAGGCTGTGTTTGTGGACATGCGGCAGGGCCTGACGTTGTTCGCCCGCGCCGACCTCCTCGACATGATCGCGCTGGCGCCGGACAGCGGCCTCGCGCACCCCAAGACGCGCGAGGTCTTCGACCCGCTGCTGCTGCGCGCTGTCGGCGCGGCGCTGCGCCGTCGGGACGCCAAGGGCCCCTTTTACGCGGCGTTCCCCGGCGCGTCCTTGATTCCCCCGTGGGAAGGCGCCGTCAACATCGCCGTACCGGCCGAGGTGCCGGAGGAGCCGCAGCTGACGGAGGACGCGGTGATGCGCGCCATCGCCGGGAAAAAGCACGCCGTCTTGCGGCGTTTGCTGGAACGTGGCGCCGATCCGCGGGGCATGAGCATGCTGAGCATCCGCTGCCCGCACATCACCCACGCCGTGATCGCCGGCGACCCGGATGCCGTGCGCATCCTTGCGGAGTACGGCGCCGACCTGAACGTCAGCTTCCGCATGCGCCGGCCGATCTTCGAGGCGCGCACGCCGGCCATGATCCACCTGCTGGCGCGCCTCGGCGCCGAGGTCGATGGCAAGGGCGCGTACGGGCGGACGGCGCTATTCTTCGCCGAAGACTCGCTGTGCACGGCCGCGCTGATCGAGGAAGGTGCCGACGTAACCATGCGTGACGCCTACGGGGACACGCCGCTGCACTTCGGGCACAACGAGCTGCGCATCTCCGTGCTGTGCGGCAACGGTGCCGATCCGGATGCCAAGGACAAGCTCGGGCGCACGCCGGCGTTCACCGTGCCAAACCACGACTGCATCCTCACGCTGAGCATGTTTGGCGCGCAGGTGGCGGCGCCGGACAACGAGGGAAACCTGCCTGTGTTCCTCGAGACGCAATAAATATGGACACGCGATTGCGCGAGCGGCTGCACGCGCTGCTGGACGGCCGCGCGCCCTTCCGCGACGCTGCGCTGCCCATGGCCTTCTGGCACAGCTCCGGCTGGGTGTGGATGATGCAGCTGGAAGCCCAAGCCGCCGGCCCGGACATCATCAGCACGCTGTACACCCTCAGCCTCGAGGCCGTCAACCCGTGGGGCGCGCGGCGGCTGTACCACAAGATGGTCGCGCGGTGGACGAACGACCGCCTGTCGTACGCAGTGTGCGCCGACGGCGTGTGGGTCTCCGTGGGCGGCGACGCGTGGCGTTTTCAGCCGCGCGCGCAGGACGAGCCGGACGGGCCGACCGAGCCGCCGGCGGACGTGCGCGCCTGCGCCGAGGAGGGCGCGTGGCTGCACGCAGCGGTGCGAACGGCGTTGGAAATGTAGTTTAGTACGCGGCGATGAGCGGCCTCTTGCGGGCTGCTTGGCGGTAGAACTCGTTGCGCACGGCCGTGACGCCGCCCGGCGTGGCAGGGATGACCCCCGGCGACCACTGCAGCACGGCGCAGCGCACGTGCTCGCGGCACTCGTCGAACGGCACGCCGCGCAACGCGGCCGCGTTGCGGCACTCGTCGCGGGTCAGCCGCCGCTGCACGAGGCGCGAGATGGCTCCGACGCCGCCCTCCGGGGCGTGCGCGGGCGCGTCGTACCTGTACTGCACGAAGCGGGCGTCCGGCATCATACGCCGGAGCTCGCGCCGCGCGTCCACGGCGCGGAACACGAGGCACGCGTCGATCGTGGCGGTGTCATCGTCGGGGCGGTCGGCGAGGTGGCCGTATGCATCGAGATATGTGCTCTCCATCTATTCGTTCTTTTCGTGGTCGGCGCGGAGCTCGAGCGCGAGGGAAATCGTCGTGGCGACGAAAAGGAACGAGAAGGCCACGACGGCCGTGCCGACGGCGGCGTACGGCTCGGCGCACACAGCAACCTCGTACCCCGCCCACGAGGCGCCGCACGCGAACGGCATCTCCAGCGTGCTACAGAGGATCGCACCCATGGCCTGGGCGAACTCCGGCGCCAGAACGAGCGTGCACAGCAGGCCAAGCGCCACGCCCAACCGCATCCCAAAATCAAGCCAAAGCCTCATCTTCATTTTTAATTCCGATAGGCGGCGTGCGCCTGCTGGCAGTGCTTGGCGCAGAAAGGAAAGGACGGACGGAGAGACATTGGAAAAATGGGAAAAGCGGCGGACAATCTGGCATCGATGACCTCATGGGCGCGCTCGGCTGCAAGCCTCCTTTGGGGATCGGAGATGCCCAAGTGCACGCGGTCGAGCATCCGACACCACGAACTCCTGTTCGACGGGACCCCCAATTGTGCTTCGAGTGGCCGGGGTTGCACGAACGGGATTCGTCGCGCTGGTCGTCCTGCCGCAGCCAACACTTTTCCGATTTGAGATCTATTTACGCTCACAAGCAGGCGGATCCACGGGCACCCCAGCGATACACCATCTCTCCTCACGGAGACGACCCGCTTCATCCCACCTCCGATAAGCCGGTCCATCCCCACGGTGTTCGTTCCCGGCGACACACCACCTCTCCTCACGGAGACGACCCGCCTCATCCCACCAGCGATAAGCCGGTCCATCCACACGGTGGTTCTTCCCGGCGACACACCACCGCTCCACACGGAGACGGCCCGCCTCATCCCACTTCTGATAAGCCGGCCCATCTACACGGTGTTTCTTCCCGTCGAAATACCACTTCTCCAGATGGAGAAGACCCGCCTCACCCCACGACCGATAGGATGGTTCACCCACACGGTGTCCCTTCCCGTCGACACACCACGCCTCCAACCAGAGACGACCGTTTACATCCCACCCCCGCTGAGACGGGCCATCTATACGGTGTTCCTTCCCGGCGACATACCACCTCTCCTCAAGGAGACGACCCGCCTCACCCCACCACCGATGAGACGGTCCATCTGCACAGTGGAACTTCCCGTCGACGCGACAGATTTCCAACCGAAGACGACCGGCCTCATCCCACTTCTGATAAGCCGGTCCATCCACGCGGTGTTCCTTCCCGTCGGCACACCACGTCTCCTCACGGAGACGACCCGTGCCGTGGTATGTACGCACGCACGTCCCCTTGCGCAGCACAACGCGCCCACCGGTCTCGCCGACTTCGATGCACTCCGTACCCGACGCAGCGTAGTACACGCCGGGAGGAACAGTGCCCAACACGGACTGAACAAACTCGTCATCCACCGGCAATCCCCCGGGCATGGGCAATGCCTCGTACACCACGCGCAAGGCCAAAAACACAAGACTGCCCGCCACCATTTTTTCTAATTTGAATCCAATTCGCGCATTCAAGGTTCGATCACCGCCGGCGGCACTTTTCCGATTTGAGATCTATTTACGGCAACAAGCAGGCGGATCCACGGGCAGACCGTCGACACGCCATCTCTCCTCACAGAGACGACCCGCGGCATCCCAGGTCCGAAAAGACGGTTCACCCACACGGTGTTCCTTCCCGGCGACGCACCACTTCTCCTGACGGAGACGGCCCGCATCATCCCACCACCGATAGGACGGTCCATCCACACGGTGTTCCTTCCCGACACGCCACACCTCCTCGCGGAGACGACCCGCCGCATCCCACCGCTGATAAGATGGGCCATCTGCACGGTGTTCCTTTCCGTCGACGCACCACGTCTCCGTAAGGAGACGATCGGTGTCGTGGTACGTACGCGCGCACGTCCCCTTGCGCAGCACAACGCGGCCACCGGTTTCACCGACTTCGATGAACTCCATACCGGAGGCAGCGTAGTACACCCCGGGTGGAATTGTGCTCAACACGGATTGAATAATTTCGTCATCCACCGGCAATCCCCCGGACACGGGCAATGCCTCGTACACCACGCGCAATGCCAAAAACACAAGACTGCTCACCACCATTCCTTTCTAATTAGAATCCTCTTCGACAAAAGGGAGGAAATCTCTGGCTGGATCATTTTTGCTTTATCCCTCCTCCGTTTGATCGTGTGAAAAAAATTCTCCCGAGTGCTCTTTTTTTCTAACTGAGGACGGGGAAACGCCAACGCTGGCAGCACTAATAACATGAAGTTATTGTTATGTCGCGTGGCCATGCAAGTCGAGCGCGAGTTGTCCGACGGCGAGCGGCTTGCCTGGCTTCGACAGGATCGTCAGCACCCATGTGCCGGCGGGGTGCTCTTCCATCACCTTGACGGTAGAGACCGTCCACTCGATGTGCGAGGTGCGGTCGTGCGGGTTGCGCTGGAGCACGCTGGCAGTGCCGGAGGGCGACGTCAGCGTGATTTGCAACACGTTCTGCCCGTAGTCCAGCCGATAGGTCACCTGCGCCGCCTCCAGCACGCTGACGGCGGCCGCCTGCCCGATGCCCAGCGTGACCGTGTACGTGCGCACGCCGGCCTCGGCGTCCACGGCGCCCGCGGCAAGGTCGAACACCGCGCTGAGCGTCTGGCGCGGCGGGAGGACGGTCTGGGGATACCCGCGGGCGATGTCCACCGCGCGCGTGGCATCGAGCAGCCCGAAGCCGTAGTAGTCGCAGTGCCACCACCCCGCGGCGTTGCGCGTCCACGGCATCTGATCGGTCTCGGCGTGGTTGAGCCATGTCCCGGGCTCGGTGACGGGCTGCCGCTCGTCGAGCATGAGGTCGGCGCGCCACTCGGCCAGGAGACGCTCCTGTGCGGCGTGGCGCATGATCATGTACACGTCGCGCGGGCCCAGGTCGGAGCGGATGGACAGGACGAGCGCGGCGATGCCGGCGGCCATGGGGCAGGCGGCGCTCGTGCCGCCGAAATCGGTGGAGCACTCGTGGTCGGAGCGGGCAAGGCCGTCGGCCTCGCTCATGCGCGCCGTGGCCGTGGCGACGGAGGCCACCACGCCGCCGGCGGCGCTGCCCCCGCTGCTCGGCGCCACCGCGTCGAGACACGCGCAGGATTCAGAGTACCACGCCACGGCCTCGAGGTCGGTCACGGCGCCGACGGTGAACGTCCAGATGGAGTTGGCGTACCCGTCGTTGTTCCCGTCGTCGCCGTAGCGCTGGCCGTTGCCCCCGGCCCAAAAGAACAGCGACCGCTCGTTGACGGCGCAGTGCCGGAGAACGTCGCGCGTGGCGCGCCCCGGGCCGTCGTGGCGGCGGTTGTCGTCGCGCGGCCCCCACGAGTTGGAGAAAATGATGGGCGCGTCTGTCTCGGCGACGTCGCAGTCGGTGCCGAGCGCCACGGCCTCGTGCGCGTCGTCGGGGAAGCGGGACAGCAGGTTGATGCCGGCGACCTTGGCCTCCGGCGCCACGCCGACGCCGCACGCGTTGGCCGGGTCGTGCCGCGCGGCGGCCACGGAGGCGGCCTTGGTGCCGTGGTTGTCGGGACGGTCGGGCAGGTACGAGCTGCCTCCGACGCCGTAGCTGTGCGCAGCGTCGAACGCGGCGGCGAGGTCGCGGTGGTGCGGGTCGATGCCGTCATCGACCACGCGGATGTTGATGTCCCGGCCCGTCGCGCCGCGATCCCACGCGCCCTGCACGTTCAGGTGCGTGCGCACGGCCGCGCCGCTGAGCATGCGGCCGTGCAGGTTCCACTGGCGCGGCCACAGGCGGTCCGTCGGCGTGGGGTAGGCGGCGGTGGCCACGGCGCGATGGACGCGCTCCTTGGGCTCGACCTCCTCGAACTGCTGCACGCGGGTGCGGATGTGCGCGTGGCCCTCGGCGAGGTCGCGCGAGAAGGCGCCGCGGCCGTCCG
>Ga0208140_1000128_pt1 | contig 14883 bp, 13 predicted proteins | sample SF_Rice_5C_0N_40_FD_185616 | JGI IMG/M metagenome (GOLD analysis project Ga0208140, IMG submission 185616) | Rice paddy soil microbial communities from Twitchell Island, California, USA - SF_Rice_5C_0N_404 (SPAdes) (version 2) | ecosystem: Environmental > Terrestrial > Soil > Paddy field/soil ... | reverse complement strand
GTTCACGCCGGACAAGGTCGGCAAGTTCCATCTGTACTGCACCGAGTATTGCGGCGCGGGCCATTCGAAAATGATCGGCTGGGTCTACGTGATGAGCCAGCGGGACTACACGGCCTGGCTCGACGGCCAGATGAAGGATCAGTCGATGGCGCAGGAAGGCGCGAGGCTGTTCGCCCAACTGGGATGCAGCACCTGCCACGGGGCCAATGGCACCGGCCAAGGCCCGTCGCTGGCCGGAATGTACGGAAAACCGGAGACGCTGAAGGACGGTTCGACGCGCATAGTGGATGAAAGTCTGATCCGGCAGGCCATCATCACGCCCAATTCCGTCCTGCTGCCGAAGTATCCGCCGATCATGCCGACGTTCCAGGGCCAGGTGAACGAACTGCAAGTCCTGCAACTGATGGCCTACATCAAGTCGCTGGGAACTGAAGAAAGGACTTCGAAGCAATGAGTACGGTAGTCGCAGAACTTCCGCAGGCGCCGTCTGAAAGCCGGCCGAATTATCTGACGGCGAACTACGGCCTGAAGTCATGGCTTCTGACCACCGACCACAAGCGGATCGCGCTGCTGTACCTGGTATCGATCACCTTCATGTTTGCGGTGGGCGGGATCGCGGCGGTGATGATGCGCATTCAGCTGATTCAGCCGCAGGGCGCCATTGTCGAGCCGGAAACCTATAACAAGCTGTTCTCGATCCACGGGATCGTGATGGTCTTCTTCTTCCTGGTTCCGTCGATTCCCGCGACGCTGGGCAATTTCCTGATCCCCATGATGATCGGGGCGCGCGACGTGGCGTTCCCGAAACTGAACCTGCTGAGCTGGTACCTGTACATCACGGGTTCGCTGGTGCTGCTGTGGGCCATCCTCTCGGGCGGAGTGGACACCGGTTGGACCTTCTATCCACCATACAGCAGCACGTATTCGCACACGCACGTGGTTGCGGCGGGCATGGCGATTTTCATCGCGGGGTTTTCGTCCATCTTGACCGGGTTGAACTTCATCGTAACGATCCACAAGATGCGCGCGCCGGGGATGACCTGGTTCCGCATGCCGCTGTTCCTGTGGTCCATGTACGCCACCAGCATCATCTTCATTCTGGGGACGCCGGTGGTTGCGATCACGCTGTTTCTGATGGTGCTGGAGCGCTTGTTTCACGTTGGCATCTTTGATCCGGCGGTGGGAGGCGACCCGCTGCTGTTCCAGCACCTGTTCTGGTTCTATTCGCATCCGGCCGTGTACATCATGATTCTTCCCGGGATGGGTGTGGTCAGCGAGCTGATTACGGCGTTTTCGAAGAAGCGCGTTTTCGGCTATACGGCAATTGCGTATTCGAGCATGGCGATCGCGCTGCTGAGCTTCCTGGTCTGGGGACACCACATGTTCGTCACCGGCCAGTCGGTTTACACCAGCCTGATTTTCTCGGTTCTCAGCTTTGCGGTGGCGATTCCGTCGGCGATCAAGGTATTCAACTGGACGGCGACGTTGTACAAGGGCTCGATTTCGTACGAAGCGCCAATGCTCTACGCGCTGGGCTTCATTGGGCTGTTCACCATGGGCGGCTTGACCGGCCTATTCCTTGCCTCGCTTTCGACCGACGTGCACCTGAACGGCACCTATTTCATCGTCGCCCACTTTCACTACATCATGGTGGGCGGCGCGGTAATGGCCTTCATGGGCGGAATCCATTATTGGTGGCCGAAAATGACCGGCCGGCTCTATCCGGATCTGTGGGCAAGGCTCGCCGCGATGATCATTTTCATCGGCTTCAACCTGACGTTTTTCCCGCAATTTGTGATGGGCTATCTGGGAATGCCGCGGCGCTACGCCGTCTACCCGCCGGAATTTCAGACGCTGAACGTAATGTCCTCGGCGGGCGCCTCGATCCTCGGGGTGGGATACGTGATTCCGCTCATATACCTGATTTGGTCCTTCTTCTATGGACCGGCGGCTGGACCAAATCCGTTTGGGGCGACGGGCCTGGAGTGGAAAACACCCTCGCCGCCGCCCACCGAGAATTTCGAGGAGATACCCGTGGTGACTGAAGAGGCCTACAACTATCCGGGGAAGAAGGCGGTGGTCGGTGTCTGAAATGGCGCACCCCGCTCCTGGACACCATGCGCACCGGCCGGAGCTGTCGCATCAGTTCGAGACGGTCGAGCAGCAGCGCGAAGCCGGCACGCTGGGTATGTGGCTCTTCCTGGCCACCGAAATTCTGTTTTTCGGCGGGATGTTCACTTCCTACCTGATCTACCGGTCGCTGCACCCGCAGGCCTTCGTGATCGGCAGCCATTTGCTGGAAGTCAAGTTCGGGGCAACCAACACGGCCGTGCTCATCTGCAGCAGCTTGACCATGGCCATGGCCATCTATTCGGCGCAGACGGGGAAGAGCAAGGCGCGCATCATCACCTTCCTGGTGATTACGATGCTGTTCGGGCTGGCTTTTCTCGGCATCAAGTTCTATTTCGAGTGGTATCACGACTACCTCAACCTGATCGTTCCTGGCGTAGCGTGGAAATACCAGGCCGGATGGGGCACGCACGGGCCCGTGGTGCAAATGTTCATGGTTTTTTATTTCGTGATGACGGGCGTGCACGCGCTGCACATGATTGTGGGACTCGGCATCCTCACCGTGCTGATCGTCATGACCGCGCGCGGGCGTTTTGGCCCAACGTACTCGGCCCCGCTCGATATCAGCGGGCTGTACTGGCACTTTGTGGACATCATCTGGATCTTCTTGTTTCCGCTGCTGTACCTGATTGGCGGACGCTATACGACGGGAGGGCACTGATGGTTGAGCATCGGCTGGGCGAAGAGTCTCCACGGCACCTCGTCCCTGCCAGTGTTTACATCGCCACATGGGCGGCCCTGCTGATCCTCACGGCCCTGACCACGGGCGTGGCTTATATCGACCTTGGCGTGTACAACACAGTGGTTGCTCTGGTCATCGCCGGGATAAAAATGATGCTGGTCGTGCTGTTCTTCATGCACGTGAAGTACATCACCGGGATGCCGAGAATCGTGATGATCGCGGCGCTGTTCTGGCTGGCCATCATGATGGCGTTCATGCTGGCCGACGAACTTACCCGCGGCTGGACGCCCTTCGCTCATTCCTGGGGCAGCGGCGTGATCCTGCCTTTGCTGCCGCATCTGTTGCGGTAGTCCTCGACGCTGTGGAAGCGATCTGACCGATTTGCGTTCACTGAATTCTCGCCTGCGCCAGGCAGTCGGGTCGCATCGTGCAATTTCAAGCCGCAAAATTCAGGATGCGCTCTCCGCCGAGATCGATCGACAGTACCGCGGTTCGAGGAGTCTCCCGCTCAATCGCAGCTTGCAGGAGATCGGAAACACCCTCCGTGTGCCGAGATATTTGCGGACTTGCATGCAGCAGAATGCCCCAGGGCTCGGCAGGCTCGTTGCGCAGGAAAGCACGATGCCAGACCGCAAGCCGCAGCCTCGCGCGAACACCGTCCAATCTCGATGGGGGATCGGGGCAAACGAGCAGGACCAGGCCGTTTCGCGAAATTGCCCGATAGTGCAGTCCAATCTGGCCTTTGCTGATGAAGGCGCGCCCGAACGGGCACAAGATCGCGTCGAGGGCCAGTGAAGTCTGTCCCGACTCGCGGAATGCGTTCCAAAGGGGGCCCCACACGATCGAGCGGAGGAGCGAGGGAGCGTGCGCGGGCAAAAGCTTGGCTGGAAAGCGTGGGTCGGTTTGCCGGGCAGTTGCTGCCAGGGGATGCATTTTCTGTTCCTCCTTGGAGCGCTAGATCTTGCGTAGTTCCAAATCCGCGGCGCAATGGTCCAGCCTACGGAACGAGGGGTGCAGCGCTTGCCCTCCTTACATCGCCGCTTTTCCTGCGATTTTATGACTGCCGTGAGAAAAAGAAGTTTTGCCCCGCGGTCGCGGAGTTACGACCCAGCGGGACAGGCGGCTTATTGGCGATGCGATGAGCGCGCATCGCTGCTTCCGGTGCGTTCTGATGCGGACGTTCGCCAGACGGCCGAGCGGTGCACAGCAAGACGAATTTCGCTGTGCATGTTTTTCGAAGGAACGGAGGTTGGCCGGCTAGTCGACCTTGCCCGAGAGCAGCCATGACGGCGCATGTAACGCGCCACCCCTGGCGACAACTATAAGGCAAGCCGAGGCCGCCGTCGAGGATTGTTTGCAGGGTCAGCTCGGGCGCAGGCACGGAAACAGGTCTGGCATAAGGATACTGCCGGCACGCGGGACGGATAAGGCTGGCGCGGTGCTACGCCGAGGTCAGCTCGTTGAACTTGCTGAGGTCGATGTTCCCGCCGCTCACGACGGCAACCACCTTTCCGTTTCCGCACTTGCCGCTCAGGGCTGCGGCGACGGCGCAAGCGCCCGCACCCTCGGCAATCACGTGATTGCGCTCGGCCACCAGCTTCATGGCCCGGCGGATTTCTTCGAGAGAAACGACGATCGACCCGGCGAGCACATGATTCGCCAGCGCCCACATGCGCGGAAAAACGCTCTTGCCGCCGCAGCCGTCGACCCAACTGCGGCTCCAGTTCGGAAACGGCTGGGCGGATCCTTTCTCGAAGGAGAGCGCCAAAGGCGAAGCGGTCTCCGGCTCCGCGGCGAACACGTTGACGCCGGGCTTGTGGAGCTGCATGACCGTGCCGATCCCGCAGCTCAGCCCGCCTCCGCCGAACGCCGCAACCACCGCGCCAACGTCCGGAAGATCTTCCAGGATTTCGAGCCCGCACGTGGCGTTGCCGGCGATGAAGGCGTCATCTTCGAAAGGATGAACGAAGGTGCCGGTCATGGCTGGATGGCTGCGCGCGCCGAGCGCCTGCCAGCACTCGTCAAAACCGGCCTTCACGATTTGCGCGCCGAGGCGCTCGATGGCGGCCAGCTTGGTGGCGGGCGCGGTATCCATCACCAGGACCTTGCAGGGAACCCCCGCCTTTCGCGCGGCCAGAGCCACTCCCTGCGCTGCGTTTCCGGCGCTCACGGTCCACACGCCGGCGCCGCGCTGATCGGCGGGCAGCAAGCGCACGGCATTGTAGGCGCCACGAATCTTGAACGAGCCGATGGGCTGCAGATTCTCGAGCTTCAGATAAATTTCCGCGGGCGTGCCCGGTTCCGAGAAGCGAACGAGCGGCGTGCGGACGGCGGCCTCATAGACGTGCCGGCGCGCGTCGTCAATCATCTGGCGCGGAATCTCGCGGCGACCACTCACTGCTGCTTCTGCCATTTCTCCTCTTTTCCCAAAGCGCCTTCATTTTCCTCAGCGGCGGTCACGCTGTTGGACGCCGGATGGTGCAGGCGGGCGTGGCGGAAATGCTGTATGAATCGGACGGCGATTGGATGCGGCGCTGCTCCCGCTCCTGCAGAATTCCGACCCAAACTACAGCGATTCTGCAAATCATGCGGCTGCGGGCGGCACCAGGCCCGGCTTCATGCATCCACGTGGCGGCGGAATCCGTCATATGGAAGAGCGGGATTATACCACCTCGCCAGACTCGCCCCGCCCCTGGACCTTCGTGGCAGTCCCAAGCTTCAACTGGGAGAAGAGCAGCCGTGCACCACAGAAATCGCAGTTTTCCATTCGTGTTGGCGCTGATTCTGATGCTGGGAACGATTCTGTTGGCCGTCGTAGCCGCGCCGGGCTTCGCCGCGCCACAGCGCCAGGGTCCGCCATCCTTAGCCAATCCATTCCCATCCATATTCCCCAACGATCCGAACATGGGACTGCCGCCGCTTCCGCATCCTGAACTCGCCGAGAACAATCCAGGTCCGATGTTGCAGCAGAACCAGGAAGACATGAAGAAGGACATCAACCAGCTCTACACGATGGTGCAGCAACTGAAGGAGCAGTCGGATAAAACGAATTCGACGCAGGTGCTGTCGCTCGGGCTGGTCAACAAGGCGAGCAAGATCGAGAAACTGGCCAAGAAGATCGGGAAGCTGGCAGCCGCGAAGTGAGCGGGCTGCCTCGCGGCCTCGGTTTCTACTGATTGCGGGGCCGGGCTTCCTTTATCGCGCCGCTGAAATCAAGTAGAATCCCCAAGAGAAGGGCATTCCACGCGCGGGTTGCGAAGCAGTGTGTTCGAAGTGCGGCTGTTGCGCAACGGTGTGTGGTGCGTACGTTTGCGACGAGGGTTGAATCGCTGCGGGACGGCTATGCGGTTCGCGGTTCGATCCCGGAAGCGTTCGTATCGCGTTCAGGCCCAACCGCGCGCCTGTAGCTCAATTGGATAGAGCACTAGCCTCCGGAGCTAGGGGTTGGAGGTTCAAATCCTCTCAGGCGCGCCATTCCTCATTTTTCGCCCGCGTGAAGATCAAGTCGAAGGGCTTTCTGTATGTGGGATAAACAGTTGTCGCGTCAATCGCGCAGTTCAAAAGCACTATTTTGAGCAATTTCGCTTTTTCGGCAGGTTCCTGCTTAAGATAAAGAAAATACGCCTTATTCGCGAGTTCTAAAGTCCTCACCGCGTCCAGCATTCTCTCGGGCTTCTCTTGCTCCACGCCCTGCAGCGCGGACAAAACCTGCTGCTCTTCGCTCATCCATTCCGCTGATTTGCGATTCCAGAATTCTTCCGTGATTTTGCCGTCCAGCTTGTCCAGATACGCTTGATCGAGCCGGTGACGCACTCCGCTCAGCCTCTGCCGCAAACGTTCGCCCTGCTCCTTCCTAATCGCTTCCTCCCGGCCTTTATCGCTGAGCAAGGACTTTTCGAGCTGCATCAGGACGTCGTCCGGGATATGGATATTGCGCAGCGTGATTGCCAGCCGGTCGCCAAGCTCGGCTTCGCGGAATCGAGGCAGGTCGCATTTGCCGCGATACCCGGTGCAGCGGTAGTAGGTGTAGCGGTCCTTTTTGAATTCCGCCGTGATCGCGCAATTGTCGTAGGCACATTGGAGCAATCCTGTGAACGCGAATTCGTGCTTGCGATATTTGGGCTTATTATGCCCGCGAAAGACAGATTGCACCTGCTGCCACAGATCAGCACTGACGAGCGGTGTGTGCGTGCCGTCGTAGAGTTTGTCTTCCCAGATGAACTGGCCTTTGTAGAAGGGGTTCTTGAGCAGCCGTTCGAGATAGCCTTTCGCGAGAAGCTGCCCGAATTCGGTCCTGAGAATTCTGCGCACGCCGGAGAGGGAGTGCAGGCCCGAGGCATAGAGTTCGAACATGCGCTTCGCGATGGGCGCTTTCGCTGAGTCCACCTCAATTGTGTGCGCGAGCTTGTTGTTCGAGTACCCGAGCGGCGGGCGGCTCGGATAGATGCCCTGCTCGGCCTTCTCGCGCATTCCCTTGCGCACTTCCTCGCGCAAGTTCTCGATGTAGTTCCGCGCGATGACCACCTGAATTCCGTGCACCAGCTTGGCCTGTGACTTCGAATCCTTGCTGATGATCTGGCCTTCTTTGGGCAGATGGATTTCAATTTCAAGGTCTTCCAGCGTGACGCAATCACGGAAGTTCCGATAAAGGCGATCGGTCTTCTCCACAACGGCAATTCTGCAAGAAGGATTCTCACGGAAAAAGCGCACCATTTCCCCGAACTGCTTGCGACCCGTGGTTTTGGCCGTCTCCACGTCGATGAACTCGCGCACGATCTGGAACTCATGCGAGTGAGCGTATTCCCGCAGAAGTTTCAACTGCGCGGGAATGGAGTAGCCTTCCCGCTCCTGGTCCTTGCTGGAAACTCGGGCATAGATCACTGCGTTCTGCATAGGCTCACCTCGATCTGTTCGCCACCATTTTGCACCAGCTCGCGATCCCATTGGTCGAGCAATTGAAAAAACTGAATCAGCGAATGCAGCTGCTCTCCGCTGAGCGAAGTCTCGCGAACTGCTACTTCGCTGTGCGTTTGATGAACAACGGACTTGCGGTTTTCATATCGAACATTTCGATTCTCCATTTTCACCCGCTCTTGAGCTGCCCCTGGCGACGCAAGGGACAGGGAATGGGGTGGATCAGGGGAATGGGTAAGGAAGAATGGATTTAGGGGAATGGGTTAATGGTATCCGCCCTGTGGGTGAGGCAACGGGATAGCAACGGCCGGACGCGGCGGCAAGCTTGCCGCCGCGTCCGGCGCTGATGGCTCTCGTGTCTGCCGTTGTTCTGGTTCATTTTGTTTGTTGCAGAAACTCGCGGAATAACCGGTGGTAGAGCCTGTAGCGCCCTCGTCTTGTGCGGATCAGCAGGCCCTTGTCTACGAGTCTTGCGAAATACTCTCTTTGGAATTTTCCGGTGAAGTGCTGGGATGCGAATTGCCCGTCGCCGAGATTCGCGAACTGGTGGATGAGGTCGAGTTCTTTTGGGCTCAACCGTGAGAGGTCCTGAGAGAACCTTTCGCGGCCTACTTGACTCAATATGGCAGGCCACATTCGTTCGAGCGTCTGCGGGACAATCCGGCTCACCGTCGCAGACAGGTGCTTCGACACGCAGGCAAGAAAATAGGGATGTCCGAGAGTTTTCTCCTGAAGCCAAGCGGCGACCGTTGCCGAGGTATCAGGCGCGAGATCGAAGACCGAACGTGTGTATTCGATGATCTCTTCGCGCGTGAACGGCTCCAAATACAGTTTCGTGTAAAACCGCACGGCAGGGTCGGCCAGTTCTTTTGTTTCCGCGAAAAAGTCTGACTTGGCCGAAAAGCAGATGCTGTAATTGAGCATCTCGACTCCGAACAACTGGAATTGATCCCGGAGGATGAGGGCGAGGTCTCGTTTGCTGATGCTGGCGATGTTCTGGAGATCATCCACGAAGAAGATCGCTCCCTTCAGTCCGGCAGGACGCAAGAAACGATCCCAGGCTTCCTTGAGCGTATGCCTGAGAAGAGAGGTTCCTGTACTGAGGAAAAGGCGCGGAGACTCGTGTTCGAACCCGACGGCACTGAAGTGGGACTGCTTGAACCGCCAATCTTGCAGTTCGGTCCGGAATGGGCCTTGCATGTTGGGATGAGAGAGCAGCGCCTCGGCGAGTTTTTCGAGCAGGATTTCGGCCAATCGCAAATAGTCGTGAATACCGCCGGGTGCTGACAGGCAGACCGGCAGCATGGAGAACGTCGGCTCGGAGCACATCTCGGCAAACTTCCCCAGCGAACTGCTTTTGCCAATTCCCCACTCTCCGAGAATCGCGAAGGAACTGGTCCTACCGGTGACAAGGCCTTGACGCAAGGCCTCGCGGAACTCGTCGATCTCACTTCTTCGGCCTACAAACTCGCTAGGTCTGACCGGGAAATTGGGTTCGGGAAGCACGGGCCGTCCTCCAAAATCACAAAAGTCACAATCGTCAATTTACGTTTGTGATTTCTGTCATTTGCGTGGCTGTGCCGAGGGTGGCAGGCCTGCCGCCCTCGGCGCGCAGGTGGATGGAGTTGAGGAGTGGGTTCTACGCCCGCTGGGTTTCGCAACGAGAGCGTGGTTGTCCGCGAAGGTGCCTCGCTGAACTTTTGCTTGTTATGGGTTCCGGCGCGGCAAATGATTTATGGCGTGCCTGTTGTGGTTATGGACATGTCGCGGCTTCAGTCTTTGGTTCTTCCACTGGCGACGATTTTGTAATGCCGCTCGCTTTTGCGTCCGCCTGATTCGGGTCTTCCGTCACGACCTCAAACGTGACAGTGGGCAGCGTGGAAAGAATGTGCTCAGGGATGATCGTCTTCGCCGCGAAGATCAAGGCATAGAGTTCGACTGGGCCTCGCTTCCCCGGCACCCTGATCCTCTTCACGCATTGACCGTTTTCATCCGCTTCCACAACCTTTGCTTGGGCCAGAAGGTCATAGAGGTGGTGGTTGGAAGGCAGCGTGATCTTGCGCTCCTTCAGGTAATGACGGGCCGTGGAGAGCGAGCGCGGGATGACTGCAGCGGCTTTGTCGCCGGTGACATACACTGGCGCGCCGCGAGAATTGACCTTCAGCCTGCCGCCAGAGATCAAGTCCCTCAGGGCGCGGATGAACTGGCTGACCTTGCTGTCTTCTCGCTTCAGCATCCAGTCCGGCGCGGCCTGCTCGACGCTCTGCTGATCGGCCTTGCTCACAAGATGCGCTAAAGGTGTCGATTGGTCAGCGGTGTGAGTGCCGGCAAGTGCGGCCATCAGTTCGGGCAACCGCTCCAAACCGATGAACCGGATATCGTCGGGACCCAAAAGATAGTGCATGAGCCATACGGAGAACTGGGCATGACCGCCGCGTACCCGCTTCTCATTCCACTTCAGTTCCGGCTCTGCTTTGGCTCGCGCCAGAAACTCGGCATAGCTCTGGTTCAGAGGGGGCCAACGCTGCCCTCCTGCCCAGACATCCATGTCCAAGAGTTTGCCGAGGTCGTGGCCCAGACCGGCGAGGAAGTAGAGGTACTGGGTTTGGAGGGGGTCTGCCTCCGGATTGAACAGGGCCACGTCGGGAGGGGCTTCGGGGAGAAGCGTCTTTTCAAACTCCTCCAGCATCTTCAGGGCGACTTCGAGCGAGTGCTGAAGGAGCCCGAAGCGGTCGCTGTGGTGATGGTCGGCGCTGGCCGGCAGGTCGCCGACCAGGTCGCGTAGCTTTGCCATGACACGCGCACCGCGTGCACGGCAATCCATCTCTTCCGGGAGCCAAGACAGGATGCTCTCGGTCAGCTCATCCAGCAAGACTCGCTGCGATTCCGGGGGCGGTTCGAACATTCCCCGAACCGCCCCCGATTCTTGCCCCCGGGGAGGTTCCGGTACAGGAAGGGTAAGGGTTCTATTCCGGCGGAAAATCTGCCGAGAAATCTCGCGCCAGATTTTCCGCGACACCGCCGCTGCTCTTTTCACCATGACGTGCCTCCTCGTTCGCCCGAAGTATCGGTTTTCGTGTGGCTGCCGTTGTCGTGGATGGCATGCCTGGTTTGCTGCTGCGCGTCGCTCAGCCCTTGGTTGGCGAGCTTCCGGGCTCGCAGCTCGCGAAGCTGTTGCTTGTTTGTGATGAGTGGGCGGACGACGGGCACCGGCCTTCGGACGCGGTAGATGGTCACCATATCCCGGAGCGGCAGGTATACGCCTTGGGCCTCCAGGAGCCGCTGCAGCCTCGTGTAGTTGAGCTGGCGGCGAAACAGCTGCTCGCGGCGCTCGGAGCCGACCACGACCATCAGCCTTAGACGATCTGGACCGAGGGCCGGGGCAAATCGCTTCAAGTGCCGGTACAACTGGCGGCAGGCATGCCGACCGAAGTGGTCAACCATCGTGAGGACGAGTTCTCCCGAGGGACGCCGAAGAACGATGTCCTGCCAGAGATACGGCTTGTCGCCGCGTTGCGGCAGCAAGAAGGGCTCGTGAATGAGGTCACAAATTGTGGAAATCTTCTGCTTGTGGTCGAACACGAATTCGACCGGCCAGTGGATCGCTTCCAGGTAGAAGTTCACCGTCAGCAAGCGGGCTTGAATGGTCTCAAGGGTGTGCTGGCGGCGGGCAGACAAGTCAGCTCCCAACAGCCGGGTCACTGACTTGGTCACCTGATAGACCGTCGGATACGCGGCGGCGCGCTTGACGAAGCTCCACGATTCCAAATCGTTCAACTGGCCGTGGGCTCTGGTGGTCGAATTCCTCATGCCCAGTTCTTGCGCTTGGTAGGGCGTGATATAGCCGCCGAGCCAAGCTACGGTCTTCAAGAAACGCTGCGACCGCTCGTCGAGAATGCTGACGCGGTCACGAAAACGAAACACGCTCATTCAGTCCCTCCTCAATTCAGAATTTGAGGTGGATTCGGGGACGTGGATTAAACAGAGTTTTTGCGTTCAGACGGAAGGTAGGTGGGAGTTAGCGCGAGTGGTTAGGACTTAGCTTTTTTGGAAGGACGAGTTTGGCCGAAACTCTGGCCTAAAAGCAGTTGGGAGCCAGGGCGCACAAACGCGCTTCGTTTCTCTTAGCACTTTATGGGCCAAAGCGAATACTTTCTTAAAAATATGCGGACTGCTAAGATCTACCTAAAATTCAGCTACTTACGGATGGTTGGTTGTGCCGACCATGTTTCCAGCCTGCGTCCGTGACAGCCAATCCCGACAGAGAATGGAGCAAGAGTTACACGACTTTTCCCTTTTGCCACGGTTCAGCTCTGCCCACTGGCTCAGAGTACAGGGCGCCCTTCACCGAAGCCCCTCCCCGGCCCGCATCTCCTCAGCATCGCCATGCCTATTCGCCTATTCCCAATTCGCAGGACCGCACTAGGGCCGGCTTTCGCAGTCAGGATCGTTCAGCTCGCGCACCTGATCGAGGGCCAGTGCCGACTTTTGATTGCGTGCCTGTCTTTTGTCAACGCCGGATGAAAATTGGTTCTTCCGCGAATTTGGTGCAGCTGATGCTCCTTTGGCAACAGGGACCACGTTCAACGGGGTAAGTTCGGTCCCCCTTCGCCTACTTTGTAGAGGCGATGGCAATCGCCAAGAGCCACTCGCAATCCGTGCTTCCCAATCCGCGGTGCTTGGTTCTGGAATCGATCGAACAATCCGATGACAACTTCCTGCTTGCCGTGCACGTGGAGCAGGTGCCATCTTGCCCGGAATGCGGCCGACCATCGCATTCCCGGCACAGCAGCTACCTACGCCGGCTGCAGGACCTGCCATGGCAAGGGCTCACCGTGCAGATTCTGCTCCGGGTGCGGCGTTTCCGTTGCAGAAACCACGATTGCCCACGGCAAGTATTCACCGAGCGCGTCGAGGGTGTTCCTTCTTATCTTCGCCAGACTAGCCGGTTGGCCGAGATTGTGCGGGTGGTGGGTTATTCCCCGGGAGGACTACCACGGGCGCGGCTCTTGGCACGGCTCGCGATTCGCACCAGCGATGACACCGTCCTGCGGCGCGTGAAGGCTCCAGTCACACCAGGCGCGAATGACCCGATCGAGATACTTGGTGTCGATGACTGGGCTTGGCGTAAAGGGCAGTCCTACGGCACGATCTTAGTTGATCTGGGCCAGCGTTCCGTGCGGGACCTGCTGGCGGACCGCTCGGCCCAGAGCTTCCAAGCTTGGTTGCAACAGCAACCGAGGATTCGTGTGATCAGCCGGGACCGTGGTGGTATTTATGCGGAGGGCGCGGAGTTGGGTTCTCCTGCTGCCCGGCAAGTCGCCGACCGCTTTCACCTCTTTTTAAATCTTTCAGCCGCCGTGGAACGCGCTCTGGAACAGCATGGTCACGAGTTGTGGCTCAGAGATCCAATGCCCGACCAGACCAAAGGCAAGGGCGAAGTTGCGAAGTCGAGGACCCGCCAACAGATTTTGCAGCAGGAGCGTCGCCACCGGCGATTCCAGCGATACGAAGAAGTGATCAAACAATATCGCCAGGGCTACTCGCTGAAGAAGATCAGCGCGATGGCTCATCTGGACCGCCGAACAGTGCGTCGCTGGGTTCGGGCTGGCGCCTTTCCCGAACGACAGCCTGCCCGGCCGCGCCCAACCCAAGTGCAGCGCTTCGAGGAATACCTGCGGCGGCGCTGGGGCCAGGGATGCCACAATGCAACGCGGCTCTTCCGAGAACTGCGCGACCTGGGCTATCGTGGTGGCCGCAGCATGGTGGCGCGGCAGGTAGCGCGTTGGAGAAAGGACCTTCCACCTCTTTCCGCACTGAGCACTCAGAAGATCACCCCCAAACAAGCGGCCATGTTGGTTACGAGATCGGGCGCCCGATTGACGGCTGAGCAGCAGGCTTTGCTCGATCGACTGTCGAAGCAGTGCCCCGCTCTGCGACAGCTGCGGGAATTTTCGGGAGAGTTTCGAGCAGTGTTCCAAAAGCGCGAAGAGGAAGCGTTGCACAGATGGATTGTCCGCGCCAAGAACTCAGGGATTAGATCTCTGGCTCGTTTCGCAGCTGGTCTGCAGAAAGACTTCTCAGCGGTTATAGCGGCCGTGGAAACAGATTGGAGCAATGGGCAAGTGGAAGGGCAGATCAATCGCCTGAAGATGTTGAAGCGGCAAATGTATGGGCGAGCCGGATTCGTTCTTCTTCGTGCTCGCGTTCTACCCTACGTCCCATTGCGCACCCTACATTACGTGGCGGTAGCTGCCTAAGCCGCGAACGGAGTGAAAGAAATTCTGCCGAAAGTCGAATCCAACCAGCGGGCCCGTCGACAAAACACATTGCCCTCGATAGTCACAATCCACCATCCCAATGCTGGGAGCTTCGCGATGCCACGTTCACCATAGTCGGTTGAACCACCCACCGCCTTCATTCCGGTTTTTCCTCACATCGCATCAAATTCGCGGAAGAGCCATTTTTACACCGGCGCTGACACTTTCATAGTCGAGCCATACAGACGGCAGGACCTGGTAGGCCTTGCGGCAGCCGCCTGTTCGAGTGCGGCAGCTAAGATCAAAATCGAAGAGGTGCCGTTTCTGTGCCGGCGTGGCATCGGTTGTACCGAAAGCGCCAAGCGACTGGACGTAGTGAACTCCACGATATCCGACTCTGTAGGCTGGCTTGTCGGACGAGGAATAGGGCAGGGTACACTGAGCACTGAGTCAAGGTGCAGCGAATCCGAATGGGCTGGCTCGGACCGGACATAGACATCGATACAACTGAGGCGCCCTTCACCGTCGATGCCGAAGGAGGCGTCAACCCACCATTGGGTAGCGCCAAACTGCCGGAAGCCGGTGCCGTGTAAGCGATCGTACTCACCTATCCGGTTCAGCAGTTTGCTCTGGATATCGACTGCGTACGCCCGCCATGGCGGGCTTGCAGACTCGCATTCCACGCGCCAGAAGCGTTGTCCGACGTCACCGCCGTATTTCCGCACAAGGCGTTGGACCTGTTGACCTGTTCTCCTGTGGTCGTCCCAACCGTAAGCGTCTGTTTTGAACCGTCTGGACATCGTGAGGCCCCAGCAAAGATGATGGCCTTTGTGGACACGAGGGTCGTGTCCACGAAGGTGAATCGTGGACACTTCGCAAGCGATACAAGTGAGAGGT
>Ga0208140_1000126_pt1 | contig 14985 bp, 19 predicted proteins | sample SF_Rice_5C_0N_40_FD_185616 | JGI IMG/M metagenome (GOLD analysis project Ga0208140, IMG submission 185616) | Rice paddy soil microbial communities from Twitchell Island, California, USA - SF_Rice_5C_0N_404 (SPAdes) (version 2) | ecosystem: Environmental > Terrestrial > Soil > Paddy field/soil ... | reverse complement strand
AAGGCGGCGGGATTCCCACTTTCCCACAGCCACGGCGACGGCTGGTGATTAACACGAACCGGACAGATCACGTGCTACGAAAACCGGACATTTTAATTTGCTAACGACATCGCATTCGTCCGCGCATTCGTCCGCGCATTCGTCCACGCCCACGGGAGCCGGCATTGTTATGGAATCAGTTGGTTAGCGTTCAGCTTGCTACCGATCCGGATCATTTCCCAACGACGTAGGAACCACGGCCGAGAGGCCAGTACACGCGCCGACCGAAAAGAAATTACACCCGCGCTCCTCCACAGCGCGTCGCGTCCGAATAAAAACGGGAGGAGACGCTCGCGTCTCCTCCCGCTCACTACTTTCGGCGCCTTCGCGCCAGGGCTCTCGACCCCGCTACTTGAACTCGATGAGCACCACTTCGAGAGGTTTGTCGTCCAGGTTCTCGGGCAAATGCGTTTCCGTGGGCATGGACAGCGTGTCGCCCGCGTTCCAACTGCGCTCTTCACTCTTGCCGTCCGGGAAAGTGAAGCGAGCGCGGCTTGCGGTCAGGAAGATCGCGAAGCACGCAGGATGGCTGTGCATGACGGATTTCTCGTGCGCCCCGTACTTCACGCGGAGCACGCGCACACGTTCGTTTTCGAGTTCGATGTTGTAGTGCTTCGGGTCAACGCGTACCGGATCGGCGGAGCCAAGTCGGGGAGTGGGAGCAGAAGCGGAAGACATAGACACCTCCTCAAGATTGGTCAATCAGATTTCTGCGGCCGGGAGCCGCAGCGCGAGAAGCATAGCCCTCCGCATCCAAAGAACAACCGATTCCCGCGGTGCGAAGCGCAGAGGCCCTATCGCGCAAGCCATACTGAAGCCCGGCACGGAATAACAACCTGCCCGCTCGGCTAGGCCGTTCCCCCTTATCGCGAGGAACGCGGTCGGTCACTTGCCGCTCTTGCCCAAGTTGCTTCCGACGCCCGTCAAGAAATCCCATCCTTTAGTTGCGGCGTAGCAGCCGGTTGAAGCATGGTGCCCGTGCGTCGAGCATGACGTGCTACCGGAAGTGATGTCGCGGAAATCATTTTGATACGAACCCGTGTTGCTATAGGCGCCGTAGATCGTGCCGAGCTCGTCGGTGCTGTTCGCCGCGAAGCTTCCCGCCAAGTTGATGACACCCGCGAGCCCCTGCGCCGAAGCCGACGTGCCGCCGATGACGAGCCAGCCCTTCAACCCTTGGTATGATGTGCTGTCGTACACCGAAACACCGGAATTGGGGTCTGCGTCGAACGAAAAATCGGGCGTGCCTCGAAAGTCGCCGACCTGATTCGAAATGACTAACTGGTAGCTCGGCACGGCTTCATAGACGCTATCGCCGCCACCGCTATCGCTCCATGCAGTTTCAGTAGTGAACGACCCTGTGCGGTCGCGATTGATGGTAGTCCCACCGCAACTCACGACGTAGGGCGACGTGCTTGGCCAGATTGGACTCCCCCCGGAATCGCCGCTCGCCGCCGTATACACCACGCCAGTCGCGGTGAAATACTGATCGAAGGCTGTTTCTCCGCTGAATTCACTGCCGCCCCAACTCATCGAGACCTCTCCCTTGCCACTCGACGCGCAGGTACCGTTGCACGTCGTCACGATGTTTGACGCGACGTTCACTGCGTACAGCAGGTCGGAGAACTGGCTGGACGCCGCTTCAACGAGGACGATTTGAGCATTTGGTGCCATCGCGTGTGTCCACTCGATGTCTAGCGCGGCTTCGAGCGCCCAGCCAGAGTTGGCGTGCGGCTTGGTGCCGGTTGCAGAGACCTTCGTGAAGCAGGGGCCGCCATGGCAGCTGGTACTGCCGGAAGGAAGACCGAATGCCTGCGAGAACGTGTTGAAGTCGTTTGCAGCAGTCGGGTAATCGTAAGCGTCCACAACCGCGATGACGCCGCCGCCGCCGGACGGGAGCGCGGTCGTGCCGGTCGGGCATCCGCTGGAACCGTTGTCGATTTCGTAGATGCAGCCGATTGAGCCAGGAGTTTCGCCCGAGGGAGATGTACCAGTGAACTGCTTTTCGGCCGGAACGAAAATGCGATAGTTCGTGTGGGCGCGGACGCCGATGTCCGTTGCATGTTCAATGTTGGTGTCCGGCACGATCACTTTGCCTGGGCGCGAGTTCGCGCCCTGAGCTAAGACCACACTCGCGCATGCGCATATCATTGCAAGCACATTTATGACCGCTGTCCCGTGCTTCATGGAAATCCCTCCTCCTATGACCCTTTTTCACGCCTTTCGGCAACAGCTGCCATTCTTGCAAGGCCTCGTTCCGCACCCCGTCGCGTACACGTCGAACATGCGCAGGAGCACACGTATTGGGACTTGACCGTACTTTCCTCTGCGGGGTTCATGTTCCCGAAGACGCTAATACCTCGACATCCCGCGCGGCGGTGCAGGAAGCCTATGCTGCGGCCGATAAGCCGTCAAGATATTTCTAGGGGACCTCTTCTCAGAGGAAGGCTTTCGACTGCGCTTGGAGTTTTGAGAGCATGGCCACGCTTCGCGCACCGCCGATTCCCGCAAGGTGTAAAATGCCGCCCGGAGAAGACCGTCGCGCGGAGCAAGGTGTACCATGCGTGCAGAAGAATTGCAGCGATACAAGAGACTTCTGCTCAAGAAACAACAGGAACTATCCTTCCCCGCGACAGAGGAGGCACCCATTCCGCGAGCAGGCGGCGAAAGCGATCTCATGGACCAGGCGAACGCCGACGCCGAGGCAGAACTGCAGATTCGCTTGCACCAGAGTGAGGGAAAGCTCCTGCACGCGATCGAGGACGCACTCGCGCGGATGCGGCGCGGCACCTACGGCATCTGCACGATGTGCGAGCAGCCCATCTCCAAGAGGCGTCTCGGAGCAGTGCCTTGGACCCACGTCTGCAAAGACTGCAAAGACCGCCAACCCGCCTAACACCAGCAGAGCCAGGTGAACGCCGAAGCGAGGAACGAGCGAGTCGCGAGCGTGAAGACACAACCGGCAATCCGCAACCGGCAGAGCCAGGGCATTTGTATCCCGCATTTGCACCCCGAACCCCGTGCATTAATAGAGGTGTCCCACGAAGGCAGCGGTAGCAGCTGTCCACCGCCAGCCCGGCCACGCTGCCAACAACCACTTGGGCGAGCCACCCACAACGAGACCGACAGGAGCTCGGCCCCGCCAAGGCTTTCCGAGGGCAAGCCGCCAGACGTTGTCGCGTTCGGGGATTTTCTCCAGCGTGGAACGCGTGTGCAGGCAGCGGAAGTCTGAATCCATTTGAAGCTCAGGGAATCGGAAACTGAGGGTTCTAGCTCGGCGGAAGAGCGCAAACGGCAGATGGAGTTTCGGAAACAGCTTAAGGGCAAGGGCGAAGTTTTGCATGTACGGCCATTCGAAACCGATGAGCAAGAACACATCGCCAGCTGCTCTAGAACCTGCCCCGCACGCCATCGCAAGTTGCTCCTTCACTTGGCTCGTTTCGAGCGATACCCTGAACTCCAGAGGCCGCAACCATGTGGACGCGAACGATCCCGTTCTTGCTCGTGCTTGTCATCGCCCGGCCTGGCCTTGCTCAGTGGCACGTTGACGCGTATGTTGGCGAGACGCATACGCAGCGGACGAATCTGCTCTTGTCTCAGCCGTCGGCGGACACCGCGCTCATTTTCCGTGGAGTCGAATTCGTCGGGCATTCGTTTACGGGCCCTCTCTATTACGGAGTGCGCGGAGGATACTTTTTTCCACGCCACTTCGGTATCGATGGTGAATTCATGCAGTTGAGGTTGCATTTACGCTCCTGGGACGCGGTCAACCACTTCGCGCGGAACGCGCGCTTCGGGCGGAAGCGACTCCTGAACGGCTACTACTTAGAGGTGGAGTCCGGGGCAACACACGACTTCATCGCCGACAGCGTTGCGAAAGTTCAATTTCGCTTCGCTCGGATCCTCGATTGGATTTGTCGCGCCATACGGCCATTGTGATTTGTGTTGGCGAGCTATATCGCCGCTGTAAGGGCTCCTTTTAGGGCAATCCGCTTGACCGCCGTTAGCCAACAAGCCTGTCTTCGATTTGGGGTATTATTCCTTTTGTGCGTCAGCACCGAGAGTAACTGGCCGGTTGATCGCATCGGATGTTGAATCAGGTGCCGTCCGGAATGAGAGAGTCGTGCGTGGACCGTACAACTTAGAAATTATCGAGAATTGCCTTTCGTGTGCGCACCGTGAAGAACGGCTCTTCTGCAACCTTCCCCCTGCCGCGGTCAAGGCTCTCGCGGCTATCACATCATCGGCTGTCTATCCACCGGGCGCTACGCTGTTCGTGGAAGGGCAAACGCCGCGCGGCGTTTTCATTTTGTGCAGCGGGAGGGTCAAGCTGTCCACGACGTCGGCGGAGGGCCGCACTCTGATCCTGAGGATCGCCGAACCGGGCGAGGTACTGGGGCTTCCGGCCACGGTTACAGGCACGTCCTATGAACTCACGGTCCATGTAATTGAGCCGTCACAGGCGAATTTCGTTTCGCGCCCCAACTTCCTGCAATTTCTGCGCGAACACGGCGAAGCGGCACTCCGCGTTGCGCAACAGCTAGGCGAAACATATCACTCCGCCATCGGCGAAATGCGGATGATCGGATTGTCGCATACGGCTGCAGTGAAGCTAGCCCGTTTCCTGCTAGAGCAGTCGGCGGAGCAGGGCAAGGGAAGAGACCAGGTGCGTTTCACAATGGCCTTCACGCACGAAGAAATCGGCGAGATGATCGGGGCTACGCGCGAAACGGTTTCTCGCACTTTTGCCGAATTCAAGCGCAGAGGGTTGCTGCAGGTAAGAGGGGCGGCGATCACTCTTGCGAGCCGGGCGGCTCTCAATAAGATCGTCAATTCCTAAGAATCAGGTCCAGGGAACACGTCGTGAGCTTGTCATATCGGTGCGCTTCAGTTGCCAGAGTCATCGGGCAGAAAGAAGATAGCGCTCGCTTCAAGATTGTCCACGCCGCGTTCGGTGTACGGGTCGCCGAGTCCTCATGGCTCTGAAGTGGCGATTCTGCAGGGCGACCGAACGGTGTCGGCGCGGCTGGGGCCCGATTTCTAATTTCCGGACTTCAGCCTGAAGGCGAAATACACGCTTAAGAAGGTCCAGCCTGCACTCATGTAAAACATCGAGGCAGGCGCGAGTCGAAGCGCGCCTCTCCAGCCAATCTTGTACCCCATGGATGTGTGCAAGCTTGGTGAATAATTCGTCCCGCGATCGCCCCTTTCTGTCTGGTGATCCGAGTAAGAACCCAAAAACCGGCCTCCGAATTTGCCCAAAATCCATGCAGAGCTGAGGGCGCGTAAGTGACGCGTTTTGCCTTCCCCACAATTCAGGGAGCTGGAGCGGCCAGAAAGAGAGTATTTTGGGGCCGATACGGTTTCGGAAGAGTCGTGCGTTACGCCGTCCTGCTGAATTTGAAATCTCGGCTGGAAGACGCGATCAACTGCTTCGCGTGGAAGATCCTGCACTGGCACCAAACTCGATCAGTTTTCTTTGGGTCGGCATTGGGATGCCAGCCGGTGCATCCGTATGTTCGATGCAATGCCTGCGGATGGCCGCAAACGCACAATTCAACCCGGTCCATGTGCAATCTCCTCTTCCGATCATCCTGATCTGGCGCGAGGACCGCGCGACACTTTTCACGCTCTCGTTGTGCACTCAGGGATACACTGATTTCATCCAAGGCGCGCTGCCATGACGCGCACTCCCGGGCTGCGGTCAATCGATTGCAGAATTTTCGGAGTTTCAATCCGAGGGGTACGTGTTCTTGTTCGTCCATGGCCGACTCCGGCGATTTTCCCAGAAGCGACCGAACAACAGGGTAAACCGGACAATGAGCCGATACTCTTCGAATGTCAAGTATATTCTTTCTAGTTAAGTAAATCAAAGCCGTAACACAAGCCCCGCGAATTTAGAAGAAGTAACTGAATCCCGTGACGAAATGATGTGAGAGGAACAGGCCGCTCATCGTACCGTTCAGAACGCTGGCATGCTGGCGCGTACGCGTGAACTGGTACTCGGCCAGCCAACTGACCCAAAACCCGAAAACTGACACAGAGGAAATTAGAGGTAAGCTTGGGCGGAATTCCGGGAGAGGAGACCAGGACGATGCCCAAGAAGGGTCATACGGAGGAGCAGATTGTAGCCGTTCTGCGACAGGTGGAGGCGGGTGCGCGAGTGGAAGAGGTCTGTCTACACCCGTGTTCGAAGCAGCAGCGCGAATCCTTTTCCGAAGTTTGGGTGTCACATGAGCGAAGCCTCAGGCAGCAGAGTGCGAAGTCAACCAAGCTCCGCCCATGGCGCAGACCTGTGTGGATGAATGCTTGACTGAACCGCGAACAATGTTGGGAGCGAAGCCGTGCCCGAAAAATTCGATCTCGTAGTGATTGGAACTGGGTCAGCGGCATCCACGGTGGCCATGAGATGCCGCCAAGCGGGATGGAAGGTGGCCGTTGTCGATTCGAGACCATTTGGCGGAACTTGTGCACTTCGCGGTTGTGATCCGAAGAAGGTGCTGGTGGGTGCTGCGGAAGTTGTTGATTGGGCTCGAAGAATGAGTGGAAAAGGAATTCGAGCCGAACGCCTGCGAATCGAATGGCCAGAACTTATGCGGTTCAAGCGCTCCTTCACCGATCCTGCGCCAAACCGACGCGAGCAGTCATTTTCCAAGGCCGGCGTCGAAACATTTCATGGCCGCGCTCATTTCGTCGGACCAACAACCGTTGAAGTCGGCAATGACAGGCTGGAGGCTCGTTTCGTGGTAATCGCGACGGGACAGAAACCCGCAGAACTGAGAATTCCCGGCCAAGAATTCCTCGTCACCAGCGATCAATTTTTGGAGCTTGATGAGCTTCCGAAAAAGATTCTGTTTATCGGCGGAGGCTACATCGCCTTTGAGTTTGCTCACCTTGCGGCTCGGGCAGGTTCGGATGTCACAATCGTGCACCGCGGCGCGCGGCCTCTCCCCCACTTTGACCCAGACCTGGTTGACGAGCTCGTACGAGGAACACGCGAACTCGGGGTTGAAGTTCAGCTTGGCATTCAGGCGACTGCCGTCGAGCGAACGGGAAACGGATTCACCGTTCACGCCTCAGCCTCGGGCGAAATCTGGAAATCTGCAGCCGACATGGTCGTTCACGCGGCAGGTCGTGTGCCTGAAATCGACGACCTCAATCTCGAAGATGCAGGCGTCGAGTGGGATGCTCGCGGCGTCAGAGTGAACGAGTTCCTTCAGAGTTTGTCGAATCCGAACGTCTACGCGGCCGGTGATGCTGCCGCAACTGCGGGTCTTCGTCTGACTCCAGTGGCCGGCTATGACGGGGTGATCGTTGCCACAAATCTGTTAGAAGGAAATCATCTACGGCCGGATTATCGCGCAACACCGACTGTTGTCTTTACCGTCCCCCCGTTAGCGTCCGTTGGAGCCAGCGAGCAAGAAGCCCGTGAACGGGGTCTGGAATTCACGGCCAACAAAGAAATGACCGGAGATTGGTACGCATCACGGCGGACAGGAGAGACGATCTCCGGCTTCAAAGTGCTCGTAGAAGCACGGACGGACTTTATCCTTGGCGCTCACCTGCTGGGCAGCGACGCTGAGGAAGTGATCAATCTGTTTGCCATTGCAATGCGGAACGGCATTCGTGCTGGCGACCTCAAACAGACTCTATTTGCTTACCCGACGCACGCTTCCAACTTGCCCTACATGCTATAGCTTAAGTGCACTTCGCGAAGATCCAAGCGAAGCCAGGACGGTCGTAGGGCAGTCTATGGCGTTTGACGATTAACCCCATTGAGCGCCGTTGCCAGTCCGGAGATCGATATACCGGACCACGCCAAAACAATGGCGCTGGCGAGTCCTCCCATTTCGAATGCGGTGCGTATACGATCGCTTCATCCCAGTGAAACCCGTTGCTAGTGTCGGTGCCCGTATTGGCGCCCGGCTGCCTCAAGTTCGCCATTCGGCTCAAAGCCTTTGAGACTTCATGATGCGGGTCCCAGAACTGCCGCACCCGCGCGTCCGGAATTCCGTCCAACGTACCTCCGGTTGGGGCTCGCAAGTCGGTGAACAGGATCGGCTCCCATACAACGAGCACTTTTATTTTCCACACTGGATGCTGGGCAAGAAGTTGTTCGGTTGCGGAGGACCCCCGCAAACAAAATGGTCAGGTCGGAGAAAGCAGCAAGACCAAGCGGGGAAAGTTAGCGTCCGCATCAAACGCACTTCGGGGCGCACCAGCATTTGCCGAGGTAGGCGTCGTGAGCGGCTGCTGGCCCGCGGGAACGGTGCCAGGTCCCTGGAGAAAGTAGACTGCAGCGAGCAGAACGACCGCCGCCACCACAGCGAGAACGATGAATCTCTTTTTCATACTTCTAGCCGTTAGAATCCACCGGCAACCAAACCGGCGATTTGCTGAGGAAACAAAATCATTCCCAACACCACAACTACTGCAGCCCACAGCAGGACTTTCCGAGCGATCTGCCTCCAACTGCGCACTGCTTTGCGCGATGTTGCTGCCAGAATCCGAAGCCAATCAGCACAACGGAAAATCCCAAAAGCCACGGACGCAAGGTCACGAAAAAGGCGCTTGCAGCACCGGCTCCCAGTGCGGCGGCGAATCCGAGCGGCAGGCAGCAGCTCACGGTTGCCAGAGAACTCAGAATCGCACCAAGAGATGCTGTAACTCCCGTTCCATTCTTCATGGTGCTTCCTTCGCCTGGGCTTGAACGATGGCCTGGTGCACTAGCAGGCTGCCGAAAAACTCAGAAATTTCGCAACGAAGTAGCGCGTGCGTCCAATGCCGCATGCGAGGAACCGATCAGCAGCAGAATCACGTGTTCAGCTACATTTCTCCGGACCAGCGGGTGCGCAAAGATCATCCGCTGCGACCGATCCGCACTATGGTTGACGAGATCCAGTCCTCCGGGTTCGCGAATTCGGTCTTGCGCTGCCACTGCAATAGGACTTCGGCAAGCGCAGGATCGAGCGGCATACCGGTCCGCGAGTATTCGGTCTTCACATCGCTCACGACCGTATCAACAATCCCTCGTCCGCACTAAGAGCGTAAGGTCATCCCAGATCACGTCGCACCACTTGAGCGCGAAGAGCTCGCTGCAGCGGCGTCCAGTTGCGAGATCGAGGACCGAACCTTGGGCTCCCTCAGGCGCTTGCTTCCTCCTCGCACGCGGGCTCACTTCATGGGATTCGCTGCAATGTCAACGAATTCCCAGCGCATGGCACAATTGAAGAGTACGCGCATGAGGTTCAGCAGATGCGCCTTGGTTTTAGGTGCCAGAGCAAGCTGCTTTAGCCACTGCTCCACGCCGAAGGGCTTGATTCTCGCGAGGGCGTGGTCGCCCCATCGCGGTGTGATGTGGTTTGCAAGATACGAATGGTATGCGTCGACAGTCGAGTGGCGCAGCTCGGGGAGCTCCTCTTTTAGGTAGCGGCTGATCACCAGGTCCATAATAACTGCTTCTCCGTTCGAACCTCCTCAATTGGTCGCGAGTTTGCGATGCTCGATTGCGCGCCAAGCATTGGTTTCGGTTTTGAGTGCGGAGACTGGCCAGATTAGCTCAGTTCGTTTTGCGTAGCCGCCCGAAGGCTTCCGTTCCCGCTAGCGGTACACGAAAACGAGGCGATGTTTTTTCGACGGTCGGATTTCAATCCAGCCGTTTTGATACGTGTTTCGAGTTCGCCTCATTTTCTTCTCCTCTCGGATTAGGAGGAGAGTTGCGGCCCAACCCCGGCCTTCGCCGAAGAGCTTACACCAGATCGGAGGAGAGCGTCCAAATCGGAGGGACGGAAAAACCAACGCCTGCCGACTTGGCGTCCAGGGATTTGCCCAAGGCGGGCCAGGCGCTTGACGGTTTTAGGATGCAGTCGCAGGAAACGAGCCGCTTCGGTGCAGTTCCATACAGGTTCAATTGCGCCGCGCTCCGTGCTGCCATCAAGTGTCCCTGAGTTTTCTCGCATGGGACCTCTGCTCGAATGTTCTGAGAATGGTGAAAGCGAACGTAATGGGAACGGAAGGTAGGAATGTATTAGGAGGAATGGGTAAGGGGCGGAAGGGGCAAGGGAATGGATTCCGCCCTGTGGTCGCCCAAGGGCAAAGGAGAACCGCCGGGATGGATCCCTTCTCCGCAATCAAAGCCTTCCTGCGTCTCAAATGATGGGAGGCCGGGACAAGTGAGGGTCGGTTGGTCGAGGTTCCTGTCATTGTCAATCAGGCCGTCTCGGAGACCGTCAGGATGAGGCATGACTGGCGAGAGATGCTTAATCCACCCTGCCGAGATACTTGTCCAGCCAGCCGAGTACGATTTTCACGAGTTGCGCGCGTTGCTCTCTCACATCATGAGGAGTATCGAACAGCACGTGCCGTTTGTCCGCGTCCGGAGTGCCCAACATGCGGAACACCGGATCCTGGGAATCCTTGGGCGGAAAGTCATAGTCGTACCGGCCATTCACCATGAGCACCGGCATTTTGAGTCGCGGCGCAAAGTCAGCCTGATCACCTCCCGGCGGCTGCGGGAAAAGAAAGTAACCCCCGTCGAGGAAGATCGCCGTTTTCAGTCGGCTCTGCGCGATGGTGGCATAAATTATTCCGTACGCCGACCCCATGCTCACGCCCAGATAGGCTATCTTGCTCTTGTCAATGTCGGAGCGAGTATCCAGGTAGTCGATGGAGCGGCCAAGATCTTTCGAGTTCTTGGCCAAATACGATATCCACTGCGCCGAACCTGGCCAGGGCGTCGCCCCTTGCCGCTCGTAAGTTCCATAGTAAATGGGATAGAGCACGGCTCGACCGCTCTGCACGATGTAATCGAAGAACGTGAGGTCTCCCAAATTGCGGCTGTTGTGAATCGCAAGCACTCTGGCGCTGGGATAGAAAACAACGGTCTGATACGGCGGCTTGATGTGCTTCGGAAGGAAGAGGTACGCGGGCATCCGTTGGTTATCGTAGGCCGTGTTGTAGGTGATCTTTTCCTCGCGCCAGTCCGGCGTGTCCTGCACCACGCCCTCGATCCTGGTGCTCAAAGGTGTCTTGTCATATGCATAAAGCTGCAAGTACGCCCGGAAGACGTCATCCTGCACGGCCTTCTTCTTCGAAAAATCCCGCTCCAATTTCTTGACCGGCGTCAGCATCGCAGCCGGCAAGGGGGCCGTATCGCGCACGCAGCGAAATCCGTTTTCCGGCGAGCGGTCGAATGGCGAGAGCGCCTGGGGATCTGCGTACAGATAGGTCTGATCATGCCAGGCGCCGCCAAGAATGAACCTTGTGCCCACGCCGGTATCGTTCAGGACCCATTCGCGAACGTTTCCGGCCATATCATATGTTCCGTACGGTCCCAGCCCTGGGAACGTCCCGACGGGTGCGATTTTGGAACGCGAAATGTTGCTGACCTGAAGGATGTCAGAGGTCTCGCTATTTGACGCCGCGGCATACCACTGGGCGAATGCGGGCAGACTCTTCTCCGCAAATGCGGCGTATGCCGACGCCTCGTACCAACTCACTCCGGATACGGGGTAATCGTCTTGCCCTTCCGGATAGTGCCCACCCTCCCAGGTGGACGGCCCCGGCCGTCCAGTCGAATCGCGGAAGAGCGCCATCGCGTCTTCCCACTTCATTTCCCGGCCATCGCGCACGAACTTTTCCGTCCAGTACTGCCGCTTCGCGTATCCGCCCGCATCGACGAACTTCTGGTATTCGCGATTTGTCACTTCGTAGCGGTCGATATAATACGGCGGCAGATTGTACGGCCCCACCCAGCCTATGGCGCCGATGTAATCCAGAAACCGCCCACCGGCTACCCACGACATTCGTGCCGGCGCAGCCACTTCTTTGTCCAGTGCGAAATTCTGTTTCTTCAAAAACTTTCCCGAATCGGCGTCGCGTGTGAAAGGCGCCGCCTCGTATACCCCCACGCCCTTTTTTGACACGCGCCACCGAAAGTAACCCGCTGGGATGCGGATATGGTTCAGTGGAGTAGTTCCCAGCGGGTACCAGGCGCTCGCGGGAGAGAGGTAATCCTTGATCTCGACCGTCGCTCCCGGAGGCGAAGAAGTGACCGAAACCTGAATTGTGTTCTGCGACGCAAGCTGCGCGAGGCGCGCGTCGCTGGGCAAGATTCGCTTCGCTTTTTCCAGCAGCAGAGAAGCGGCCAGCGCCTTATGCTCTTCCTGCAGTCGGGCGATCTCGGGGATAGCCTGGTCGCGCGCCCACTCGCGCTGCGCCAACCGGTAGTAGAGCCACGCTCCGGCGGCGATCAAAACTGCGATTAGTATCCCGCCCGGGATCGCATACCGCAGCGAAAGTCTCAGCTCGCGCGATGACGGCGGCACTGCGGCGGCTGTGATCTGTCCGAGCGCCGACGAAAGATCTCGCTCCATCTCCGCCGCAGACTGGTATCTCTTCGATGGATCCTTTTGGAGCGCCCGCAAGACGATGCGCTCCACTTCCTTCGGCACATCAGGCCGAAGCTCGTGAAGCGGCTTCGGTGTTTGCTCCAGAACTGCGCGCAATACTCCCACGCCTCCCTTGCCGTCGAATGGAGGTTTCCCAGCTAGGGTTTCATAGAGAACCACGCCGAGACTCCACAGATCGCTCCGCTCGTCGACGCTTCCGCCCTGCGCCTGCTCCGGCGACATATACCGAGGAGTGCCAACCAGTCCGACCGATCCCGGGAGTGAAAGCGTGGCGTCCTTGCCGCCCTCCGGCGCCAAAAGCTTCGCCAGGCCGAAATCGAGAACCTTTGCATGTCCTTTCGGCGTAACGACGATATTTGCGGGCTTCAGATCCCGGTGAACGATTCCCTGCTCGTGCGCCTCTTGCAGCGCCTTGGCAACCTCATCGGCCAGCGACACTGCCTCGCTCACCGGAAGCGCTCCGGCGTGCACTCTCTCCGCCAACGATTTCCCCGGGACGTACTCCATCACCATATAATCCGTCCCGTCCTGCTCGCCGACGTCGTACACCGCCGCGACGTTCGGATGATTCAGTTTCGCCAGTGCCATCGCTTCTTTGCGGAAGCGCTTTCGCGCCGTTTCGTCGATCTGCACGCCCGGCGGGAAAACCTTGATCGCTACATCCCGCTCCAGCCGTTTGTCGCGGGCGCGATATACAACCCCCATTCCGCCAGCGCCAACGCGCGCCAGAACCGTGTATTGCCCTAAGGTGGTTTCCTTGCTCAACGAGGCATTTGGAACCGGCGCGAGAGAGGATTGCAGCGTGTCCCCTTGTGCCTCGACGATGGCAGCTTGGCTGGCCAGGTCGAATGCAGCCCCTCGCAGAAAGCTCCCGGCCTTCTCATGCGACGAAAGTAGGGACCGCACCTCTTCCTGCAACACGGAGTCGTCCCCGCACGCTCGGCGCAGAAACGCTTCTCGCTCGACTGCCGGCAGGCCGAGAGCGGATTGCAACAGGTCGTCAACCTTTTTCCAGCGTTTCGCGTCCATCGGCAGATCGGTCCGTGGTCTGACGATAATAGCCAATCCGCATCCTATGCGGTCGCGTAGTTCTGGGCACGTTCAGTCACGGTGGGCAGATTATAGCCCCGTTCACTCCTGAAGAAACTTGCGCTTGCCATGATAGTTCTGACCCCCTGTTTGCGCCTATCCGGATGAAGACGATTGACCTCGCTGCCGTTCCCGGTAACCCGACGGCCAGCCGGCGTTGACGCCGCAAACAAGGAGGATGTCATGGAAACTATTCGAATTCGCGTGGTGGTGCGACTGCTGGCTGCAGCCCTGCTCGCAGTTTGCCTGAATGCCGGGCGCGCCAGCGCGCAGTCTATCAGGGGGACGGTTCACTTTGCCCTTTGAGGCTCACTGGGGACGCACGAACTTGCCTCCCGGCAACTACTCGTTCGCTCTCAACAGCGGGAATGACCTGGACGTGCTCAAAATTTCTCACGGAAAAAACGGACTCGCTTTGGTTACAAGCGTAGCCCGCGACAACGAGAGTTCCGGCCCTAGCGAGTTGATCGTGGTGCGGAACAGCGCTGGCTGTTTCGTCTCCGAGCTCCGTCTGCGGGAAATCGGTCTGGTGCTGCAATACAGCCCGCGCCAGCCCGGGCGCCAGGGTCGAGCAGCCAGAGAGCGGGAAATCGCCCAAATGGTTCCGGTAAGCGTTTCTGGACGAGTGAGGTGAGATCCGGTTTACGGGGGCCGGGGACCGCTTCCTGGCCCGCGCAATTCAATTCGCCAGATTCGTAATGGCTGATGTTTCGTCGCTGTCGTGTTTCGAAATCCGTTTCCAGTTACTTGGTGCTGACCAAAAACAAGCATGCTATCTGAAAGGAGTGTTCCATGACTCGAAAAAAGAAAGTCGCAATAGGGACCGTCGTCGCACTGTCGACCATTCTTGTCGTGGGCGCAGCCAGTCCTGTGGGTGAAGCGGCACGCCGGTATTACATGATTGTTCGCTCGAGATGGTGCTACTCGCGGTTGGCTCGCGCCATTACCGCAGCGGTTGCGAATAGCGGTTTACGTTGGTTATCGTCCATCCGAGAGAGCAGCTTGGCAAACGCACGTAGCTCTTGGTCGCTCTTGCTGCCAGCTGGATTCTTGCTGTCCGATTTGGAGAATTGCACCTTTGGCTTCTCCGGCGGCTTGTTCCCCTCATAGAAGAGTTGGTACATCGGAACCTCGAGCGCCCGTGCGTACTTTTCCAGCGTCTCTACGGTCGGGACCGTGTGTCCATTTTCAACGCGGGAGGTGTGGCAACGGACGCAGCCCGTTCGCTTCTCCATATCGCCCTGGCTGAGATTTTTTGATTCGCGCAGTTCCCGAAGCCGTTATATCCGATCAGCATGGTGGGAAGGGTACACGACGCCGTGCGATTTCTCAATCGCATTCGTCCGCGCTGTCGGTAGCACATGATATGTCCGGTTGAGATAGCGAGTGAAATGTCCGCTTTTCGGCCTGTGAGGATAGGAGACCATGCGGGGCATGGACTCCTACA
>Ga0208140_1000125_pt1 | contig 15038 bp, 12 predicted proteins | sample SF_Rice_5C_0N_40_FD_185616 | JGI IMG/M metagenome (GOLD analysis project Ga0208140, IMG submission 185616) | Rice paddy soil microbial communities from Twitchell Island, California, USA - SF_Rice_5C_0N_404 (SPAdes) (version 2) | ecosystem: Environmental > Terrestrial > Soil > Paddy field/soil ... | reverse complement strand
TGATAGCGGGAAACGCAGCTCAGAGGGTATGCGCTCCGGCCAAGTTAGAGCATAAAGGATGGGCAAGCGCATGTCTGTGACGGATAACTGCGCCAGGATGCTGCCGTCCACGAACTCGACCATGGAGTGAATGGTGGACTGCGGATGAATCAGGACGTGAATTTTGTCCAGGTCCATGCCGAACAGCCAGCGGGCCTCGATGACTTCGAAACCTTTGTTCATGAGCGTGGCGGAGTCGATGGTGATGCGCCGGCCCATCTTCCAATTGGGATGAGCCAGGGCCTGTTCGGGTGTGACGGCGGCGAGGCGTTCGGCCGAGGTATTGCGGAACGGGCCGCCCGAGGCGGTGAGGACGAGGCGCTTCACTTCCCCGCGCTGACCTCCACGGAGGCATTGATGGATGGCGTTGTGCTCGCTGTCGACGGGCAGAAGAGCAACATTGTGGCGCTCGACCGCAGCAATGACCACTTCGCCCGCGGCGACGAGAACTTCTTTGTTGGCTAAGGCGATGTTTTTGCCGTGCTCGATGGCTTTGTAGGTGGCGGGGAGGCCGACGACGCCGACGGCGGCGGAAAGCACGGTGTCCGCTTCAGGATGAGTGGCGACGCGCTCGATACCTTCAGGGCCCCAGACGATTTCGGGCTGCGGCGCCGCAGACTTGCCAGCGGATTGAGCGGCGAGGACAGCACGCAGCTCCTGCGCGCCTTCGCGGGTGCCGACCGAGACGAGCTGGGGCTTATGTCGCGCGGCCTGCTCGGCGGCAAGGGCGATATTTGAGCCAGCCGCCATGGCCACGACTTCGAATTTGGCGGGGAGGGCGTCGACCACACAAAGACACTGGCGGCCGATCGATCCGGTCGAACCCAGGATGGCGATCTTTTTCATCGGCAGTGGAATTGTACCCGGAGCAGCGCTTGGATGTAACTGCGCCGGGCGGAATTTGTGGGATGCGGCGCGATTCGGAGCAAATTACGGGCCGGAGACGGGCTGCGGGACCGGGACGCGCTTGGTGCCGCGCAGCTCCTCGGCAGTCAGCAGGATGTTGGGCGTGGCGAAGTGCTGGAAGATGCCCCACTGGCCATACTTGGCTTTCAGCTCGGGCATGACGGAGGCGACGAGGGCGTCGCCGGTCTTCCCTTCCTTCAGGCCACGAGCAACCATGGCGCGGAGATCAAGGAGGTAGGTGCGGGCTGCGTCGAGGTCCTGAAGATTGCCGAGTTCGCCGTGTCCGGGAACGAAGACGGTGGCGCTGCCAGCCTGCGCGGCGGGTGCCGCGATGCCCGATAGAATCTTCAGCGATTGCGCCTGCGCCTTGGTATTCGCGTCGATCAGATTGGGGAGGAGATGGTTCCAGAAGATGTCGCCGCAGAAGACCACGTCGTGCCCGCCGTGGGTGGCGGGAACGATCACGACGGAATCGCCGCCGGTATGACCGGGATAGGATTTCACGATGATTTCGCGGGAGCCAAGATAGAGCGTCACGCCGTGATTGTAGACAAGCTCGGGCGAGAAATATCCTTCCACCATGGCACGCTGGGCGGGAGTGATGTTCTTGCCGAAGAATTTCAGGTTTTCGGTGTGGATCCAGGCGCGCACGTTGCGCTGGGCCATGACCACGGCGCCGGCTTTCGCGAACACGCCGTTACCGGCGACGTGGTCGAGATGGTAATGCGTGTTGATGACGAATTTGACGGGGAGGGTGGTCTTCTTGCGGATTTCGGCGAGGAGGGCGCGAGCGGCATCTTCGTGCTCGAAGGTATCGATCACGGCGACGCCGTCATCGCCAATCACGAAACCGGCGTTCGAGCCGGCGTGGCCGTTGAGGTCGATGGCCGCAAATTCGCCCGGGCCGATCTGGTGCAAGGTGAAGGGCAAAGCCGAACTCTGCGCGAATGCGGGCGCTGCGAGCAAAACAAAACTGGCCAGGGCGAGAAGGAGGTTTCGCATAGGGGCGCAATCGTACTACGGATTGGAGTGGGCGGCGATTCAGGGTGAAGCGGTGCTGGCCAGATTTAGACACTTTTTTTTGCCGCCTCCCTTTATGGCTGCGCAGGAATGGCCGAGGGCTGGCGAGGCAAGGCCTAGCTGTTGAAAAACGCGGCTGCAACATGAGGCAGAGAGAGAGCCACTTGAAGGAAAGGACGCGCACCGTTACACCTAAAACGGCGCGGCACACGCGATCGGATCGGCGCAAAAAAAATAAGGCGGAGCCCCGGCACAGCAATCAATCCGAGACCCGCCCTACAATTGGCGAACTACGCGGCGCGGTTAGACGGTGAAGGAGCTGCCGCAGCCGCAAGTGCTCTTGACGTTGGGATTGTTGAACTTGAAGCCGGAGCCCTCGATCGTCTCGATATAGTCGATGGAAACGCCATCGAGATACATTTCGCTCATCTGATCGATCATGACCTTCAAGCCATCGAATTCGTAGACGTTGTCGCTGGACTCATTCACGCTGTTTTCGAAGGCCATGTGATAGCTGAAGCCCGAACAGCCTCCGCCGACCACAGCGACGCGCAAGCCTGCCGGTGCAGGCTGCTGCTGCGAAAGAATTTCCTTGACCTTGCTGACCGCAACCGGACTCAATTGAATCATGCTTACCCTCCAAGTGGCGCGTTGGCTGTAGGTTAGGCGCGCTGCGCGGCCGCTGCGGCCGAGAACGCGCTTTACGACAGACTACCTCCCCGCTTTGCTGGTAGCCATTATATCAGATTCAGGGAAGGCCGCCTGGATGCAGGAGGGCGCGTGCCGGGTTGGGCCATGGCGGGCGCGGTGTTTGCCGAATGACTGGCGAGTCAGTGCTCGCCGAACAGCCCACCCACGCGTTCGTGAAGTGTTTCGACGGCGCGAAACAGATCCTCGATTCCGGGGGTCTGGCGAGTCACTTCGTGGGTGGCGAGATCGACCATGATGGCCTTGCTGAGCTGCGTGGTGCGGCGAATGCGCTCGGCGGTGATGAGCGGCAAAACCGTGTGCGGATCGCGCTGCTTCAACTGGCGTTCCTGCCACTCCTGGACGGCCCAAGCCGTCTTGCGGACATAATCGACGGCGTCGCGGAAGTCGCGGAGGATGCGGCCGTCGACACCGCCGGCCTTGATGGCCTGCTCGATGCGGGCGAGCTGAGAACTGGTCAAGCAGAGCTGGAAATTGATGCCCCAGAAGACCTCGCTGGGATTGAGGAACTCGACGGCGGCGCCCAAGGGAGCGCCGTCCTGGGAGTAGCGGATGGCGGCAACGCGCGCGACAGTCGAGTCGTGGGAGACGAGGTTGGTCAACTGCAAATGGATGCCGACGCGAGGATAGGTTTTCATCTCCAGAAGACCGCCGAAGGCATTGGCCTCTTTGGCCTCGGCGGTTTCTTTCATGGGCGTACCATCGCTTTTTTCCCAAGCAACCTCGACCGGAACGACGACATGAAAGCGGCTGCCTCGACGATGCTCGCGCGTTTTCGTGCGATCCCCGACCTCGTCCATAGGACACCCCCAGGATTACCGGCTGCTTATACCACTGTTGCGAGGCGCAACGTAATTTTTGTGCAGCCCACCAGTGTGGGAATGAGCGAGGCAGTTACGCCTCCTGGAGCGGCAGCTTTCAATTGGCAATCTTGATGGCCGCAAGCTTGCGGATGGGCGCGAGGTCTGCCGGCTTCTTGACGATCAAGCGCACGCCCGTGCCCTCGGCGTAACGGCGGGCGCTCGCGAGGGCTTTGGCCACAGGCGCAGGCAGATCGGCGGCTAAGGCGGCCTTCACGGCCCGGTCCCCAAGAATGAAGGCGACGCGAAAGCAGCCCGGACACGGGGCGAGATGAACGATGGTGCGGTCCTTGCGTTTGAGCCGCAGCGACCAGCCGTATTTCGGCGAGATAGATTTCCATTCGCGCCCAGCCGCACCATATTCGTCAGCGAGCCAAGCTTCCAGCTCCGTCCAAAGGTGGGCGGTCGAGCCCAAAGCAAGGGAAAGTTCCTTGTCGGTAGGCTTCTGAATTTTACCTACGAATGCATTCGGACTGTCCATTGTGCTCCCCTCTCATGTCAAGAGCAGATCGGGGCGCACGGCGAGAACGCATTTAGAGCATACACCCTTGGGAGCAAACGGAGCGTTTTTCCGAGGCGAGCGCAGCCGCCGGGGTCAGGCGAAGAATTGGCCCATGCGGCGGAACTTGTCGTAGCGCTGTTCGACGAGCTGCTGGGGTGTGAGTCGCGAAAGATCATCAAGCACGCGCAGGAGGACGGGATCGAGCAGGCGGGCGGCCGCAGCGTGGTCGAGATGCGCGCCGCCTTCGGGCTCGGGGACGATTTCATCGATCAGTTTGATTTCGAGGAGATCGGGCGCGGTGATTTTCAATGCTTCCGCGGCGATTTCGGCCTTGGCCGCGTCGCGCCAGAGAATGGAGGCGCAGCCTTCGGGAGAAATGACGGAATAGACGGAGTTCTCGAGCATCAGGATGCGGTCGCCCACAGCAACGGCCAGGGCTCCGCCGGAACCGCCTTCACCGGTAATGGTGACGATGATGGGGACAGGCAATCGGGACATTTCGCGCAGGTTATGGGCAATGGCTTCGGCCTGGCCGCGCTCCTCGGCATCCACGCCTGGATAGGCGCCCGGCGTGTCCACGAAAACAAAGATCGGACGGCGGAACTTAGCGGCAAGCTGCATGACGCGAAGGGCCTTGCGATACCCCTCCGGCTTGGCCTGGCCAAAATTGCGCAGGAGGCGCTGCTTGGTGTCGCGCCCTTTTTGATTGCCGACGATCATGACCGGCTTGCCATGGAACCAAGCCATTCCGGCGACAAGCGCGGGATCATCGGAAAAACCGCGGTCGCCGTGAATTTCCATGAAATTGTCGAAGAGCAGGCGAATGTAATCGCCGGTATGAGGGCGCTGCGCATGGCGGGCCAGCTGAAGGCGCTGCCAAGGCCCGAGATGGGTGTAGAACTGCTGGCGGAGCTCCTCGATTTCGCGGCGAATGCGCTCGATGTCGCCGGAGGTGCCGCCGGTGGGATTGGTGAGGCGGCTCAACTCAAAGGCGTCGCGCTCAAGGGCGTCGATTTTGCGCTGGCGCTGGCGATCGAGATGCTCGGCATCGTCGGAAGCGAGAGCAGCGGGTGATGGCGCCGCCAGCGGAGGCGCCGGAGGTTTCGACTTCGAATCGCGCAGTGACCCGATGGAGGACTCCGAGCGAGGCGTCTTCAGCGGTGGCTTCTCACCTTCCTGGCGCTCGCGGGCCCGCTCGCGCATGCGGCGGAGGCGTTCACGGGCAGCGCGGCGGCGTTTGCCGTTCATGGATGCACCCTCATTGGAGCTCCGCGACGGATTGAGCGCCACAGATTTCGCGGACGCGCTCGAGGAGTTCGCCGTCGGCGCGCACGGCGCTGGAAAAATCGATGGTGGCCTCGCTGCCGTCTTCGCCGACCAGCTGAAACGCCACACGGCAACGTCCTGGACGGCTGGAGAAGAGCTGGTCGAGGCGGTCGAGAAGCGTCGCGTCGATGGCGCCGCGATTCACGCGAATGCGCAGCACGCCGGGACCGTTGGACGGGGTTTGCTCTGCGACGCGATCCAGGGGGCGCGCATCGGAAACGATGAGGCGCGTGCCCACGTCTTCGACAGCCACGCGCGCTTTGACCAGCAGGGGCGTAGCGCCCTTCAGAACAGGTTCGAGCTTCCCGAAAGCCTCGGGGAAAACCAGCGCTTCGATGACGCCCGTACGGTCCTGCAGGGTCAGAATAGCCCAGCGGCGGCCCTGGCGCGAGCGCATGGGCCGCGATTGCACGATGATGCCCGCCACGGTCAGGTCTTCCCCGTTGCGGCGACCTTCGATGGTGGACAGCTCGACCGCTTTCCATTCCTGCAGGCGGCCCGCATATTTATCGAGCGGATGCCCGGAAACGTAGAAGCCGAGGACCGAATATTCCGCGGCGAGGAGTTCGTGCTCGGGCCATTCGGGAACTTCGGGTAGAGAGTGCGCTTCGAGGGCGGGAGCGGTGGCCGCGGCCGCAGCGCCTCCGAACAAACCGTGCTGGCCGATTTCGCGCGCGTGCTGCAGCTTTTGCGAGCGCTCCATGGCCGGGTCGATGGCGGCGATCATCTGCGCGCGATTGGCGCCGAGGCCGTCGAGGGCGCCTGCGCGGATCAGGCTTTCCAGAACGCGTTTGTTGAGCAGGCGGGAGTCCACCGATTCGACGAACTGGAAGAAGCTTTTGAAGCCGCCGAGGGAATCGCGCGCTTCGAGGATTCCCTTCACCGTATTCTCGCCCACATTCTTGATGGCGCGGAGGCCGAAGCGGATCTGGTCGCCGACCGGCGTGAAATCGACGTCGCTGGAATTGACGTTGGGTGGGAGGACGGTGATGCCCATGCCGCGGGCTTCGTTGATGTATTTGACGACCTTTTCGGTGTTGCCCGTTTCCGAGCCCAGCATGGCGGCCATGAATTCGACGGGATAGTGGACCTTGAGCCATGCGGTTTCGTAAGCGAGCAGCGCATACGCACACGAGTGCGATTTATTGAAACCGTAGCCCGCGAATTCGGCCATCAGATCGAAAATGCGTTCCGCCTTGTCCTTGGGAACGCCGCGCGCATGGCAGCCGGTAAGGAACTTCTCGCGCTGCGCGGCCATTTCCTCGACTTTTTTCTTGCCCATGGCGCGGCGAAGAATGTCGGCATCGCCCAGCGAGAAACCCGCGAGACGATTGGCGATCTGCATGACCTGCTCCTGATACAGGATCACGCCCCAGGTTTCCGAGAGAATTCCGGCGAGTTCGGGCAAGTCGTAGCGGACTTTTTTCTTGCCGTGCTTGCGGGCGATGAAATCGTCGATCATGCCGCCCTGAATGGGGCCGGGGCGGTAGAGCGCGTTGAGCGCGGTGAGGTCTTCGAGGCGGGTGGGCTGGTAGCGCTTGAGGATGTCGCGCATGCCGTGGGATTCAAACTGGAAAATGCCGGTGGTGTCGCCGCGGGAAAAGAGGGCGTACACCTCGGGATCGTCGAGCGCGAGCGTGGAAAGGTCCACGTCGATAGCGCGATTGGTTTTGATCATGCGCACGGCGTCGGTCACGACGGTGAGCGTGGTGAGGCCCAAAAAGTCCATCTTGAGCAGGCCGATGCGCTCGAGCGCATTCATGTCGTACTGGGTGGTGATTTCGTCCTTGTTCGACTTATAGAGCGGGACGATTTCTGTGAGCGGTCGCGGGGAGATGACCACGCCGGCGGCATGCGTGGAGGCGTGTCGGGCGAGCCCTTCGAGGCGCAGGGCGACTTCGACCAATTCCTTGACGCGGTCGTCGGTCTTGCGCAGCGACTCGAGCTGCGGCGACTGCTTGAGGGCTTCTTCGAGCTCGATATTGAGCTGATTGGGAACGAGCTTGGCGATTTTATCGGCCTCGCCGTAGGGCATGTCGAGGGCGCGGCCCGCGTCCTTCAAGACCGCCTTGGCGGCCATGGTGCCGAAGGTGATGATCTGCGCCACGCTCTTTTCGCCATATTTTCCACGGACGTATTCAATCACTTCGCCGCGGCGGCGCATGCAGAAATCGATGTCGATATCGGGCATGGAAATGCGTTCGGGATTCAGGAAACGCTCGAAGAGCAGATCGTATTGCAGGGGATCGACGTCGGTGATGCGCAGAGAAAAGGAGACCAGGCTGCCTGCGGCCGAGCCGCGTCCGGGGCCGACAGGAACGCCCTGCGCGCGGGCGTAGCGGATGAAATCCCAAACGATCAGGAAGTAGCCGGCGAAGTGCATCTTCTTGATCATCTCGATTTCGGCGGTGAGGCGTGTTTCGTACTCGGCGAGCGGATGGCGGAGCAGGTTCTGCGCGGCGAGGCGTTCGAGTTGGGAAACGCGGGAGGCAAAGCCTTCGCGGACGACCTTTTCAAAATAGGAATCGGTGGTATGGCCTTCGGGGACCTTGAATTCGGGAAAGGGATCTTTCACGCGGGCGATCTTGACGTTGCAGCGCTCCGCAATCGCCACGGTGCGCTGAAGCGCGTCGGGCAGTTCGCGAAAAACCTGAGCCATTTCCTCGGCTGTCTTGAAATAGAACTGGTCGGTGGCGAATTTCATGCGCTGCGTGTCGGACATGGTCTTGCCAGTCTGAATGCAGAGCAGGACTTCCTGGGCGTGGGAATCGGCCTGGGTGAGGTAATGGCAATCGTTGGTGGCGACCAGGGGAATGCCCGTTTCGCGGGAGAGCTTGACCAAATCGCGGTTCACGCGGACTTCGACGTCGAGGCCCTGATCCTGCACTTCCAGAAAGAAATTCGCTTTGCCGAAAATGTCGCGCAGGCGGTAGGCGTTTTCGCGGGCGCGGTCGTATTTCTCATTGAGGATGGCTTCGGTTACCTCGCCGCGCAGACAGGCGGACAGGGCGATCAGGCCCTTGCTGTGGCGGGCGAGCAATTCGTGATCGACGCGCGGCTTGTAGTAAAAGCCGTCGAGAAAGCCGGTGGAAACGAGCTGGATGAGGTTCTCGTAGCCTTGCTCGTTTTCGCAGAGGAGGACGAGGTGATTGGAGCGCTCGGCATCGCTGCCGCGATTCTTGTGGCTGTCGGGCGCGACGTAGACTTCGCAGCCGATCACCGGCTTGACGCCGTGGGTGTTGGCCTTATGGAAGAAATTGGCGGCGGCAAACAGATTGCCGTGGTCGGTGACGGCGACGGCGGGCATTCCTCGGCGAGCGGCCTCGGCGGTCAGTTCGCCGATTTCACACGCGCCATCCAGGAGTGAGTAATCCGTGTGGAGATGCAGATGTACGAAATTCGGGATCCCCATGCGCGGATCATTCTACCAGAATCCGGAGTGATCCCTACGCCGAGGAAAAACATGGGCGGCCTTGCGGTTAGCACCAGCCGAATACTTAAGTGATTCCACGGATTGCCTGAATGAGCGGACGGGGATACTGTTTATCTTTCCGGAAGGAAGAAATCGAAAGCGAGCAAGTCCTCACCCAGCGACGGACCCAGGCCCGAGTATTCCGCGCCGAACAGCACGCCCACCGCGCTGGGAGTGCGAGGCGCATAGAGGTGGATCATGCCCATCGAGACGATTCCCCAGCGGTACTGGGCAGCGTTCCTGCGCAGCTTCAGCCGCAAACACAGGGGCTGGCTGGTGCGGATGGAGACGGACGGGCACGCGGGAGAAGCGGGCGTGCGGGCCCGGGACATCGCTCTGACCAGCATCGCGCTGGAGCCCAAACCTCCGGACGGCGAAATCAGTATTTTGCTGGGCGGGCCGGGTGGACTGACGCACTGGATCGATCGGCCCGAAGCGATCGAGCTCGAGGAAAACGAAGAAGGCGCGGACCGGGCCCTGGCGATTCGCTCGGATGACGGATCGAAAACCGTGTTGCGGTTTGGCTCGGCCGCTCTTCCCGAACGAGTGAATGGGATCGCGCAATAGAGCACTGGGCCGCGCGCCTCGTAAACAACCCTTTGAAATTTAACCGTTTTGGCTTCCCGTGCATCTTATGGGAGTGGGTTCGTGGCTCTGGAGCATGGGGCTTGGACACACCCGCAAAGAGTGAGCGCAACTTTCGGAACCCTCGATGTTGGATCGAATTCTGTTCAAGGAGAGACCATGTCGTTGCGAAAAGCGCTGTTCCTCGTGATCCTGTTCTCCCTAGTGGCTGTACCGGGCGCCTTCGCCCAACATGAATTTGAAATCACGCCCTTCGGTGGAACGCGATTTGGAGGCGTGATCGACACGCCGGCCAACGTCTCCGTGGACTACATGCCGATCAAAAGCAGCTGGAACTACGGAGTCATCGGCGATTACACGATCTTCCCGCAGTTCCAAGCCGAGTTCATGTTCAACCACCAGCCCACCTCACTCGACGCGCACCTTGCCGGCACGAACCAGACTTTCTTCCTGAGCAGCGCGGACATCGACATGTACCAGTTCGGCTTCAATTTTTCGCTGAAGCCGCCGGACGCCAAGTTCCAGCCCTTTATCGTGGGCGGGCTGGGTTTCACGCATTTCAAGGCGGATGACTATTTGCCGTTTCGAACGCGGTTCTCGTATAACCTGGGGCTCGGCGTGAAGTATTTCTTCACCGACCACTTCGGGGTTCGAGGCGAAGCGCGATGGTCGCCGTCGCGAACGACGACCCAGAATCAGACCTTTTGCGATCCGTTTTTCGGCTGCGGGACGGTTCCGGTGTCGAGCCATGCCGAGCAAGGACAGGCCAACATCGGACTCATCTTCCGGTTCGGAAGAACCAGCTCGTTCTGAGGAGCGATTGGAGCCGTCGGGATGGAAGCAGCCGCGCTGGAATCCCGCCTTCGCAGGGAAGGCTTCACTCATACTTACGTTTGGCGGGATGGGGCCGAAACGTTCTATCCCGACCACACGCACGAGAAGTTGACCGCGCATGTCATTCTCGAGGGGCAGATGACGCTCACGATGAATGGCAAGGCCGAAACGTATCGTGCAGGCGACCGCTGCGACGTTCCGGCGGGTGTCGCCCACTCGGCGCTGATGGGCCCGGACGGATGCCAATATCTGATCGGCGAAAAGTGATTCGCCGCGGCGGCGCCTGATTTCGCGACGCTCAGCCGCCGGCGCTCACGCGACTGGCGAGGGCACGGTCCAGCAGTTCGATGACGTGCAGCACTTGCTGGCCTGTCCGATGGATGGAAGCGCCCGCACGCATTTGCAGCAGGCAGCCGGGATTGGCGGTGACGATCGCCTGGGCCCTGGTTTCGCGGGCGAACTCCATTTTCTGGGCCAGCAATTCCAGCGACGTTTTGGTCTGGGTCACGTTGTAAACCCCCGCCGAGCCGCAACACTGATCGGCGTAGCGCATTTCGACGAGCTCGACGCCCGGAATGGCGCGAATCAGTTTGCGCGGGGCCTCGCGAATCTTCTGGCCATGCAGCAGGTGGCAGGAATCCTGGTACGTCACGCGCAGAGGCACGGGGTTCAGCGGGGCCGCGAACCCCAAATCGGCGAGAAATTCGGTTATATCGCGGACGCGGCTGGAAAACTCGCGGGCGTCGGAATGTTCGAGCGAGGGCCGACCGTTGACTTCTGACCGAGCTGCGGTTGAGTGTGGGGGCAGCGCTTCGCCGGGAAGAAGGTCGCCGTATTCCTTAAGGGCCGAGCCGCAGCCGGCCGCGTTGGTGAGGATGGCGTCAAACCCGCCCGAACGGAACACGTCGATATTCGTGCGGGCCAAATCGCGCGCGACGTCGCGCACACCGGCATGCGCAGCAAGAGCGCCACAGCAAACCTGTGCGGCGGGGACGACCACTTCGCAGCCATTCGCCTGCAGCACGCGAATCGTGGCGCGGTTCAACTCGCTGAAGGTGACCTGCGCGAAGCATCCGGCGAAAAAGGCGACGCGCGCGCGACGCGCACCCTGCGCCGGAAACGTCTTTCCGAGCTCGCGGAAGAAGAAATCGGAATCGATCCGCGGCAGCAGGCGCTCGCGATCGCGCAAACCCATCAGGCGCAAGATTCCGGAGGCACGCGCAATGGAGGATAGACCGCCGGCCTGATAGAGGCGCGCCCAGCGAGCAACCGCGGCGATACGCTTCGGATGCGGCAGCAGATTGCGGTAAACGAGATTGCGCGTGATGCGCGACAGGAACTTTCGCGGGTAGCGCTGCTCGATCTGCGCGCGCGCCAGTTCGACCAGCTTGCCGTACTCGACGCCCGAGGGGCAGGCCGTCTCGCAGGCGCGGCAGTCGAGGCAACGATCGATGTGGGTGACAAAGGAATCGCCCAGCTCGAGGCGTCCCTGATCCACGAGAGCCATCTGACGGATGCGCCCGCGCGGCGAGTCCGCTTCCCTGCCCCAAAGGCGGTAGGTCGGGCAAACATTCAGGCATAGGCCGCAATGCACGCAGCGCGCGTAGTCGGCGTACTGCGGCTTGTCCGTGGCGGTGAAACCGCTGAGGGTGAGCGCGAATTCGCGCTGCGCCTCCTCGTGGGGCTGAGGCGGCTGCACGCCGGACGAAGTGGCGCTTTCAGCCACCGCCTAAAGGCCTCCCACGAATCGGCCAGGGCTGAGGATGCCCTGGGGATCGAAAACGGATTTCAATTTGCGCATGAGCGGCAGATCGCCGCGTTCCGTGCCCCATACCTTCAGGCCCGCTTTCCAATCAATGGGACACCACGGGATGGTGGCTTGGCCGCCAGCCTTTTCGCAGGCGTCCTGAATGCGGGTGGAGGCGCGCGACACCCGCATGCGTGTTTCGTCGCTCTGTGCGTCGGGGAGCAAAGCGACGTAAATCACGCCCACGCCGCGCGCGAGCGCAGCCCAGCGCAGCGATTCGCTGTTTGCCGCCGCCTCGACCTCCTTCAGCGCGTCGTTCATCTTGGAAGGTAAAACGCCAACCTTCAGGACAACGGCGGCGGGCGATGACGCCAAGGCGATGGGGACGAATTCGCGCTTGCGTGCAAATGCAGCGTGAACCTGGCGATCGCTAAGAATGGAAATGCTAACCGCGCCCGACGGCGCAGCCATGGCGCGCACTTCCGTTTCGCAGCGAGCAAGGACTTTCTCCGTTCCGGCGAAGCCGCAGGTGAACGCCCAGAGTTCCGGGGAAAGGAGGCCTGGAGGCAGCGGATTCGGGTCGATGCGGGCAGCCGCATCGCTGTAGAAGATGGGCGAGACGCCAGGACTCAGGATATCGAGCGTAAGGGGCCGCAGGGGCGAGCGCGCGAGACGCGCGCGCAAATCGAGAGCAGCGCCTGCGGAACGAAACGTCGCGACGAAGCCACGCGCGTCGCGCGGTAGCGGAAACGTGCGGAAATTGATTTTCGCGATCACGCCGAGCGTTCCAAACGCGCCGATCATCAATTTGTGCAAGTCGTAGCCGGTGACGTTCTTCACCACGCGCCCGCCGCTCTTGGCCAGCGTGCCATCGCCTGTGACGAATTCCATGCCCAAAACAAAATCGCGCGGCGTGCCGTAAAACTGGCGCAGCGGAGAGTCCACGGCGGAGGCAATCGTTCCTCCCAGAGTGGCGAGCTGGAAAAAGGGGACCGACAGAGGCAGGAACTGACCCTGCTCGGCTAAAACGGCGCTTAGCTTTTTCAGCGGGATGCCCGGCTCGACGCTCAGGGTCAAATCGCCCGGATCGTAAGCGATGACGCGGTCCATGCGGGTTATGTCGATCGCGAGATCGTATTTTCGCGGCGGCAGGCCCATTTCGATTTTGGTGCGCGCACCGCACGGGACAACGCTCAGCTTTTCCGCCACAGCGAACTTGATCAGCTCAGAAATTTCCGCCGGCGAGCCGGGGCGAATCGCAGCGGCGGGGCGGATTCCGCCGATCGCATAGGCGTCAAGGCCGGCGGGATCCGCGATCACGTACGCGTCGCCCGCAATTCCAGCGAGGCGCGCGACGATTGTGCTCGCCGTGGCGCTCATGCGGGCGAACCGCCTGCGATCGGCAACGGCCGTACGCGGATTTCGCCGCAGCTCTTCGCCGGGATAATTTTCCCGGGATTCAGCAAACTGGCCGGGTTAAACGCTTCGCGCACGCGCCGCATCAGGTCAAGCTCCGCGTCGCTAAACAGCAGCGGCATCAAGCGATCCTTTTCCATCCCGACGCCGTGCTCGCCGGTGATTGCGCCGCCCATTTCAATGCAGAACTTGATGATCTCGTCGGAAGCAGCCACAGCGCGCTCGAACTGCTTCGGGTCGCTGGCGTCAAACAGGATGATGGGGTGCAGATTGCCGTCGCCCGCATGAAAGATATCGCCGATTTCAAAGCCGTATTTTTTGCCGATTTCATTGATGCGGCGGATGGTGACAGGCAGCTTGGTGCGCGGGATGACGCCGTCCTGGACGTAATAGGTAGGCGAAAGGCGGCCGACGGCGCCAAATGCGTTTTTGCGGCCTTTCCACAGGAGGTCGCGCTCCGCGGCATCGCGCGCCACGCGAATCTCGCGCGCGTGGTGGACGCGGCAAACGTCGGCGACGGCGTCGACCTGGGCTTCGACCGCTTCGCGCAGGCCGTCCACATCGATCAGCAGGACGGCAGCGCTGTCGAGGGGAAAGCCCGCATGCACGTAGGCCTCAACGGCGCGCAGGGTCCAGCCATCCAGCATTTCGCAGGCGGCGGGGGTAATGCCGCGGGCAGTAATTTCGGCGACGGTTTCCGTGGCGTCATCGAGCGAATCGAAGATCGCGAGAAGAGTCTTTACCGCTTCCGGCAAGGGCGTCAGCTTGACGGTAATTTCCGTCACGAGCGCCAGGGTTCCCTCGGAGCCCACGAACAGGCCGGGCAAATCGTACCCGGAGACATCGAGCGCCGGGCTTCCGATGCGCGCGAGTTCGCCATCCGGAAGAACCATCTCCAGGGCGAGAACATGATTGGTGGTCACGCCATAGGCGAGGGTATGGGGCCCGCCCGAATTTTCCGCCACGTTGCCGCCGATGGTGCAGGCCTTTTGGCTGGAAGGGTCCGGCGCAAAGTGCAGCCCAAGATGCGCAACGGCCAGGCTCAAGTCCGAATTGACCACGCCCGGCTGGACCGTCGCCCGCTGATTCTCGGCATCGATGGCGAGGATGCGATTCATCCGCGAGAAGACGGTAAGGATTCCGCCGTGACGTGGCAGCGCTCCGCCGGAAAGGCCGGTGCCAGCGCCGCGGCCGACCAGCGGAGTCTTGTAGCGGTTCGCCAGGCGAACAATTCCGACCACATCCTCGGTGGTGCGCGGAAAAACGACGCAATTGGGACGCGCCGATTCGACCGATCCGTCGTACTCGTAAAGCAGCAGGTCTTCGCGCTTGTCGAGGACGGCATCGGCTCCGAGGAGTTTCTTCAGGTCGCGAATGAGGCGGGAGTCCATGGAAATTGGGGCCCGGCCGCGCGAACCAGCAAAGGATGGTGAACGCGAGGCGCAACCCTTTACCCCGGAGGCACTATAATCGCGCGTCGCTAACGGCGTCAATCGACGCGCCTGAGGTGTGTCGGTAGCACATGATATGTCCGGTTGAGATAGCGAGTGAAATGTCCGCTTTTCGGCCTGCGGGGATAGGAGACCATGCCTGGCATGGACTCCTACACACAAGCCGCCATGG
>Ga0208140_1000123_pt1 | contig 15309 bp, 15 predicted proteins | sample SF_Rice_5C_0N_40_FD_185616 | JGI IMG/M metagenome (GOLD analysis project Ga0208140, IMG submission 185616) | Rice paddy soil microbial communities from Twitchell Island, California, USA - SF_Rice_5C_0N_404 (SPAdes) (version 2) | ecosystem: Environmental > Terrestrial > Soil > Paddy field/soil ... | reverse complement strand
GGTGAAGGCAAAAACAGCAAGAAGAGCGATTGTGCTACTCAAAGCGCGACGTCCGTTGACAGCCCGCAAAGTAAATCGAACTGATTCGCCCCAGTTTGCGCGTGCGCTCGTCTGAGCGTGCGCCTGTGGCCACCCCAATTCGTGCTGACCTTTCATTTCTTGCCTCCTAGATCCACCACCCGCCGAATCTGTGGACTCGTCCCCCGACGAGCTACCCCAAAATCGAAGATCCTGTTCCCCTCACAACAAAGAGGCCCATGAAGAAAATTTTCCGCAAGGAAGGGACAACGTGTACGTTCACAGTACTGGAGTACCCGAACCGACCGTCGCCCCCCGACCACCCACAATAACGATTTGGCACAGCAATGTGCGCGTTGTAACGCCGTCCCGAGCGGCTGTCAAGAGATTTTTATGTTTTCTATACAATTTTACGATTCCTCACCTACCGGGAGCCCTGAAAGCTAAGTAGAAGGACGAGGCAGGTACATGGTTTGCGGTACTAGTATTTGAGTCAGTTGAACGCCGGGTCACTCACAGAGTCCATGAGCTTCGCGCTGTTGCTTTCTATCGTTTGCAGGACTACGCTCGGTCTATGAGGCGGCGGCTGACAGCGCTCTCGGCAATTTTCCTGTCGCTCGTTTTCCCGCTCGCGCTGGGATACATCCCCTACGATCACTGGGACCACCTGTGGCAAAGCCTCAGCGTGGTGTTTGCGGTGGCGCTGGTCTGCATGGCAGTCTGTATCGCTCTAATCCTGGCGCAGTCCGCCATTTCGGTGACGCGGCGGCTGCTCCGGGGCACGGCGGCCATTTCGATCCTCGCGATGTGCTTAGGCGCGGCTGCGCTCGCGATCGTCGCTCGGTTTCAGCCCAGGTTTTTGTGGGAGTGCGATGCGGTTGCAACGGCAATCGCCCTCGCTCTTGCGGCTCTGACTTCGACGCTCGCGCGCAGCCGAACGTGGACGATAACGTTGGGCCTTTCCCCCCGGGCCTCCGCCCGCCGGGCATTGTCGTATGCTGCGCTTCCGCTGACGGCGCTTCAGCTTCCCCTGCGCATCTAGCCTCAGTTTTCCCTACATCCTTTCGCGCTGACATCTTTTTGGCGACCCTTCGTCGCTTGTCCTGGGTTGTCTCACGCGAATTTCGGCGTCACTGAAACAATGGAGACCAGCCAATGAGAAAAATCATTGCAGCAACCGCAGCGGGAGCGCTCCTGGGATTGATGGCTGGGCGCGCTTTGGAGAGGCCGCGCGTGGACGCGTGGACCGGCGGGCGAACGCAGTCGCGCGCTCCAATTGCGCGGCAGGATGATACCGCTCCGGCGGGGCCGGTGACCCATGCCGGAACCGCAGACTCTGCGGATAGTGCCTCGGACGCAGGGTGGGTCACGACGCAACTCGGCACAGTCGCGCCTCAACTCGAAGCCTATGGTCAGATCGAGCCGGTGGCCACATCGCCCGTGAACGCTGCCGAACAGGGCGTGGTCACCGGGCTGAAGGTCTTGCCGGGAATGCACGTGCGAGCCGGGGAGCAACTGGCGGAGCTGACGGGCCCGGCGATCGAGTCGTTGCTTGGGCAGAGCGAAGCGGATGTTCGCAGCGCAAGCGCGCAACTCAACGCGGCGCAAAAAACTCTGGCCATCGACCGGGAGCAGTTGCCCGCGCACTTGAGCACGCGGGCGATGGTTCAGCAGGCAGAAGGCGCGGCCGCTCAGGCGCAAACAAATTTCGAGAACGCGCAATCGCGCCTCCGGGCCGTGCGCCAGATGATGACGCTGTCTGCGCCGGCAGACGGGACGGTGCTCGCGCTAAACGCATCCAACGGCGAACTGGCGGCCGCCGGCCAAGCGGTTCTTACGCTGCAAACTGCGGGCCGGTTGTGGCTGGAAGCCTCCTATTACGGCCCCGATCTTTCCGCCATTCGCATTGGAATGAGCGGCGTGTTTACGCCGGCGGACGGCAGCCCGCCCGTTCGCGTTCGAGTCCGCTCGGTTTCGGGGGCGATGAGCTCCGGGGCGGGTGAAGCGGTCGGGCTCATGCCCGTTGGATCGCCAGCCCGATGGATCAACGGCGAATACGGCAGGGTAACGCTGCGCTTGCCGGCGCAGAGGCTTGTTTCCGTGCCGACGCGCGCGCTGATCCTCGACCGAGGCAAATGGTGGGTGCTGGTGCATACGCCACAGGGCGAGCATCCGCAGGAGGTTGTGCCGGGGCCCAGCCAAGGATGGAACACGTTTTTGGAGAGCGGCCTTGCTCCGGGCGCGCAGGTGGTCGTCGAAAACGCCTATCTCTCTTTTCATCGCGGCGTCTCGAAGCGGTATCAGCCGCCGGATAACTAGCCGTGGCCAACCAGAAAAGCATCGTCGGCCGGTTGTTAGCGGAGCCCGTGTTCTGGGCGCTGATCTACGGCGCCGTGATCGCGTACGGCGCATACGCGTTATGGAAGATCCCCGTGGAAGTGCTGCCGCCTTTTAATTTTCCGCAGATCAGCGTGATTACGCACGAGCCCGGCGCCACCGCCTCGGAACTCGAAACGCAAATTACCTGGCCGATCGAAGGCGAAATTCTGGCGCTGCCCGACATCGTGGGCCTGCGCTCGACCATGGGCAATGGCACGGTGGAAAACTACATTCGCTTTCAGCAAGGCAGCAACCCCGAGACCGACCTGCAGGCGGTGAACGGCGCGATTGACCGGGCCCGCGGGCAAATGCCCGCGTCCGTGCATCCCCTGGCCGAGATCATGGGCAATTCCATCAATGAAGTGGCGGACTACACGGCGGAGATTCCGGTTACCGTTTCGCCGGTCGAAGTGCAGCGCGACGTTCTGACCGGCATCGTTCCTGCTCTGCGTGCGCTGCCGGGCGTGCAGAGAGTGGAAACCTACGGCGCCGGCGACGAGAGCCTGTGGATCCAGCCAAACCTGCCGGCGATGGTGCGGTATCGCGTTCCGGTCACTGCCATCACGCAGTCGCTCGCCCAGAACGTGCTCCTGCAGCCCGCCGGCTACCTCTCGCAAGGGCATCAGGACGTTTTCATCGAAGCGCGCAATCTGCCGGTAAGCGCGGCGGAGTTGCGGAACATTCCGGTTCCGGGCGGAAACGGTCCCATCGCGCTGGGAAATCTGGCTCGCATCGTCCGCGCGCCCGTACCGGCGTTCAACACCATATATTTCGACAGCCGGCACAGCATCGCGCTGATCGTATTCAAGCAGCCGGGCGCCTCCACCGTGCCGGTGACGCAGGCGGTGAAAGCCACTCTGGCGGAAACAGCGGGTCAGCTGCCGCATGGCGTGCATTGGGTGAACATCTACGATCAAGGCCATCTGGTCCACGTGGTTGGCGCGGACCTCACCCGCAATCTGCTGATCGGCGGCCTGCTTGCCATTGCCGTAATGCTTTGGGTTTTGGGGGCTGGCGGTGGCGTGTGGGTTCTCGCGTTCAGCATCCCGCTATCTCTTCTCATGGGCATCGCGGGGCTTTATGCCGCCGGAAAGAGCCTGAATTTGATGACGCTCGGCGCGCTGACTGTGGCGGTTGGGCTGCTGGCCGACGACGGCATCATCGTCCTCGAAAGCATCTACCACCGCTGGGAACAGGGCGACGAGCACAGAGCGGGAGTCATCAACGGTCTCCGCGAGATCGCCAGCCCCGATATTACGGGCACGCTGACGACCGTCGCCGTGTTTGTCCCGCTGCTCTTCGTCGGGGGCTTGGCGGGCCTGTTTTTCATCCCTTTTGCGATGGCTATGGCGCTGGCGCTGCTCGCGTCGCTGGCCATATCGCTGAGCCTGGTCCCGATCAGCCTGAGCTTTCTGAAAGCGCGCGCCCGGAGCGCGCCGACGTCTGCGGGAAAAGCGCTCGGCAAACTTCGCGAGTGGAACATGCGGCTGTTCAGGTTCGTCAGCAGGCACCCCGGCGCAAGTTTGGCCGGGTGCACGCTCATCCTCGCCGCCAGCATTGCCGGGCTCGTTGTGGTTCCCGTCAATTTCTTGCCGCTCCCCAACGAAGGAGTGCTGCTGGACAGCTTCACGCTGCCGCCCGGCACGTCGATGCGCGAAACCGAGAGCGCCGCCCAGGCGATGGTCCGGCGCCTGCGCGCCGATCCGGCCGTGGCGCATACCTTCGCGCGCATCGGTTCGTCGACCAGCACGATGTATACGGAACCCGCCTACGCCGGCGAAATCCAGGTGACCTTGAAGCCCAACATCAGCGTCAACAACCTGAGCGCCATCGCCGCACGGCTGCAGAAGGAGAGCCAGATTCCCGGCGTGCAAATCGCTTTCGACACGCCCACCATCGAACGAGTCGGCGAGAGCCTCTCGGGCCTGCCGCAACCCTTCGTCCTCAATCTGTTCGGCAACTGCATTCCCGAACTGCGCTCGCTCGCCGAACAAATCAGCGCGCGCCTGAAAGCCATTCCGGCGCTCAGCAGCGTGTTCAACAACGACGCGTATCCCGTCACGGAGTTGCAGCTGCAGCCGAAACCCGGAGCGCTGGCCGCCGCGGGATTGACACCGGTCGACCTGCAGGCGCAGGTCTCGCCCTTGTTGAACGGCGACATCGTGGCGCAAGTACCGCAGGGAAACGTTCCGCTCGACATCTACGTGCGCTTGGCCGATGCGCCCGAGCAATCGCTCGAAGCTCTCAGCCGGCTGCCTATTCGCACGGCCGGGTGGACGCCGCTGGGTCAGCTGGCCAGCCTTACGATGGTCACCACGCCGAACGAGCTTCGCCACATCGACGGAGGCCGCGCACTCGAGATTCTGGCCACCCCGACCGGACCGCTGGGCAGCACCATCGCGTCGGCCCGCCGCGCGCTGCAGGGCCTGCGCCTCCCGCCCGGCTACCGCGTCGCATTCGGCGGGCTCTATCCTCAGTTGGAAGACGCGGTTCTGGGCCTGGGCGTCGCCGCCATCGCCGCGTTCGTGCTGATGACCGGCATCATGATCCTTCAATTCGAAGGCCTTCTTGTCCCCGGATTGCTCCTGCTGCAAATCCCCCTGGCATTTAGCGGAGGCGCCATCGCGCTCGTGTTGAGCGGCGTCGGATTGAACGCCGTGGGCTTGATCGGCTTGCTGACGCTGATCGGCATTGGCCTCAATCACGGAATCGTGCTGCTGCATCGCGCGCGGCGCAACGAAGCTGCGGGCATGGCGCCGGAAGAAGCGGTTGCGGAGGCGGTCCACGTCCGTTTCCGGCCGATCACCCTCACGACGCTGACCGCGATTCTGGGCATGCTGCCGACCGCTTTGGGCTGGGGGCAAGGAGCCGCGCCCGAGCAAGGCCTGGCCGTGGTCGTGATGGGCGGAATTTTTTGGAGCGCGCTGCTCAGCGCCAACTTGATTCCGGCGCTCTATTTGCACCAGCGCCGCAAGCAAATCGCGAAAGCGAGCGCCGCATGAGCGCCCCTCGTTCAGCCCGGCTGATAGCATTTTCGCTTTGGATCGCGCTGCTGTCTCTCGCTGGCTGCGCTGTTTACCATCCTGTTTCTCTGCCCGCGGCGCCCGATTTAACCCCGGAACCGGCTCTCACCGTTCCCGCCAGCGAATTTTGGCTGCCGGGACTCGAGCCGCATCGTTTCCCGGCGAACGGCTTGGACGAAACGGCCGTGGTGACTCTCGCCGTTTTCGACAATCCAGACCTGAAAGCCGCCCGGCTGCAGACCGGCGTGGCCCGCGCTCAACTGCTGCAAGCGGGTTTGCTGCCAGACCCGCAACTGAGCGCGGGTCTCGCAACGTCCGATTTGAACTACGGAGGCGACGTTGGATTGAGCGAAGACCTTCGCGCCTTGATTACCCGCGGTGCCGCGACGGCGGGAGCGCGGGCGCACCAACAGCAGGTCTACCTGAACATTCTTTGGCAGGAGTGGCAGGTCGCCGAAAAGGCCAGAGAGCTGTTCATCCAGTTGCGTTCGGATGAAGAGCTTCGGGACATGCTGGCTTCGACGCGCGATTTCTTCGCCGACCGCTACCACCAGGATCAGGCCGCAATGCAAAAGGGTGACGTCACGCTGCCCACCGTCACCGCGGATTTGACCTTGCTCACCAACGCGGAGACCAAGCTGCGTCAACTGCAACTGAATGCGAGCGCGGCGCGCCACCAGCTCAATCAATTGCTGGGGCTCCAGCCCGACGCGCAAATTCGCTTGACCGGTTCGGCCGCCTCCCAGCCGCTGTCGAAGCAGGCGTTTCAGGCGGCGGTTGCGGCGCTGCCTCATCGTCGCGCTGACCTGCTTGCCCTTCAGGCCGGCTACGAGGCCCAGGAACAGACCGTACGCGAAGCCGTCCTTGCGCAATTCCCTGATCTGACCGCGGGTGTGGTCCTGAGCCGTGATCCCGTCGAGGGAGTGAACAGTTTTGGACCCACGGTCAGCCTCTCGTTGCCGCTGTTCAACCGCAATCGCGGCCAAATCGCCGTCCAGCGAGCTACCCGGGCGGTGCTCCGCCAAACCTATCAAGCGCGGCTCGACGAAGCCGCGGGGCAAGCGGACCAGGTCTGGAAGGCCGCGAACATCCTGCAAGCGCAGCTTCGCGATCTGGACGCACGATTATCCGTTTTGGAAAGTACGGCAGCAGCCGCGCGGAAGGATTTTCGGGAAGGCAATCTGGCGGCCGCCTCGTATGTCAACGTGGAGTCGAGCCTGCTTGCGGCGCAAGCAGAAGCGATCGAGCTGGGCGCTTCGCTCGAAGGTGCGCAGTCCGCACTACAGGCGCTCCTGGGCCTGCCCCTTGGCACGCCCGCAATCAGCGCGAAGTGAGTTGTGCTTGGCGGCTGCTTAACGCTGACGGTCTGATCGCTGGAAGAATGGCTCCCCGGCCAAGACTTTGTAATCTGCTATGCCCAATTGATACTGGGCACCGAAAGATCGGGGCGGCGCTTGCGGATCTCAACCAGAAGTTCGTCAATGTCTCGCGGTTCAAAGTGGCGCAGAGAGATGTCAATATGCGCATCTCTAGTACCTCCATAGATGACAACGCGCCGAAAAGGTCTGGCCTGTGCGAAGAATTCGCTAGGCTGGCCCACCTCCTTCTTGATTCTGGCTATTTCATCAAATCGAATACGTGTTTCGGGACCGCCGCTTGCAAGCATCATCACACATTCCGAGTTCCAGAGGATCCTGTACCTCATTCCGAAGAACACAACATAGGCTGCAAACAATAGCCAGAATAACATCGCTGCCCAAAGGAGGCCCCAAGCCGACTTCTTCTCAGCGATATAAAATAGAGATACAGTGACGCCGGCAAGAATTGTTGTCTGCCCGAGATAAGGCGTCACCGTTCGTCTCAAGCTCGTTGCCACCTCTTCAACCATTTAATTCACCTGCGGCATATCTTTTCTCTCTTGGGCCTGCTCTTCGGCACGCCCGCCGCAAAGGCGCACTAAGCTCGCCATCACCAATTCCAATAACCATGGTTGAGCAGAAACATCAGAACGATCAAAAGAACAACCACGACCCAAAATTGCCATGGCAGAGACCGCGACTGGGCACCGGGCTGATCTGAACCGCCGATCCTTCGAATCTTGGCTGTGGCGATAGCTGCATTGGGGAGCACGAGGATTCCCGCGCATATCCAGAGGTACAGCTTCAACGAGGTGCTGCGCGGAACGATAAACAACGCCCCAATACATCCCAGAATCAGGCCAATGTTCAGTACGACGAGCCGTTTCGAAGACATAGGGTGAAGAATGGCTCCCCGGGCAAGACTCGAACTTGCAACCCTTCGGTTAACAGACTCGAAACCAAATTTACAAAAATTTGCCGGAGCCGAGACAAGCCGAACGGAACTAACAAGTTGTGAGGAAACGGGGCAAATCAAGTTCACCTTCTCTCCTCAGTTTTTGTTCGCGATTAGGAGCGATTTATCACCATTCACATGACACTGGCATGACACCGCGCGCGAAGCCGCTTTAACAACTGCTTGATGTTTCCATTTCCGAATTCTTCTGCAACGTCAACCTGAGCCCTCAATGCAAGAAACCTGGCATCTGGCACAAGGTCCGGCCACCGCGAGGAGTGTGAGGAAAGTGCTGCGGCTACGCTGCCACAGAGTCCTCATCAAACGGTTCGGGTCGTGAAGTTTTCGCTCCCGGCACTTCGCGGCCTCGCAGCAACACCAAATCCAAGAACCACACTTGGTCCACCTTTCCGAGGTTGATTTCCTGTGGGTGGTTCTTTAGAAATCGCAAAATATCCTTCTCCCGGATGCGATGAATGTCTCGCCCATTGCCGTCGTGGCGGCCTGCACCTTGGAGCCGATCATGGAGCCATCCGTTGGCAATCCAGATCGAGATCTTGCGATGGTCTTCACTCAAGCATTGCTCAAGGTCCCGCATCGTGTAGCCCTCGCGCACACGGCGGGAATTTCCAAGGCGTTTCAATTTGTTCACGACCGAGCTTTCAGGGCGACGCAACCGCTTTGCGATTGTGGCAGACGATACGCGACCAACGAGCTTCTCCAACACGTTCAGCTCTGCCGGTGTCCACGGCTTTCGATCCATCTTCATTGTTAGGCCCAGTCGTGCGGCCTGGCGTTTGATGTACCAGCGCGGCACGCCTGTCATGCGGATCATCCGGTTTAGCACCTGAAAGCGGCGATTGAGCCCGCCGTAGTATTGCGCCTTCAGAATGTCGTCGAATTGCGGACGACAGATGTACTTCACCTTGGCGCGCCGGCGGCGCTCGGCTCTGCATTTCGAGCAATACTTCGCCTCGCTCGGGGGCGCGGCGTGCCTACGGCCCTCTTCAATGGACTGACCACAGATAACGCAATTCATTCTTACTCTCCTGGAGGACGTGTTGGAAGCGAAATGGAGTGGTTAGGATTTGCGGGCGAAACCTACAGATCCTCGTCGTCGAGGAAGACACTCCAGTCCGGTGTATTCGCGAGGAGTTTCAGCACCTTTTCAGGTTTGGTCCCCAAAAGGCGGCGGCAGGTCTCGAGCTCAAATTCAACCTGTTCTGCAACTATCTTTGCGGCCGAGCGATACGCGATATCGCTCCCTGGCGGGATGTCGGCTAATTTCATGGCTCTGTCCTTGGAGAAGAATGCGGATTAGGATGTCGAACTGTTGCGAAGAAGTCTCAGAGGGCGAGTGATTAGGCGAGGAGCTTACAGAAACAACGTGATCTAGGCTGCAGCCGAGGGGTGAGGGAGTCCAAATCCTGAGAGCGGGAGCGGATGGAAACGATTTGCAGGGTTCATCCCAGTCAGGGTTGAATACAATGACGCGCAGAACCAGTGTGCCGTCCTGCTCAGCCGTGCTCTCGACAGCTACGGTGTCCCACATTTCCTCTGTGCCGCGACGTCTGATGCGCCGGTCAACCCGGACCCACAACGAATCCGTCTCGGCCCGAAACCTGCCTCCATTTCCTCCCTCACAACTCACCTTGAAATCAAGAGAAGCCGGTCGCAACTGATGCAGTGGTTCGTTTATTCGTATCTGCTCCGGCAGCGCTGACCGCAACGGCGTGCGAATTCTCGGATCCTGACGAGTGGAACAGGAGGCAGATTGAAAGCACTGCCTCCTGCGTTCCTCCTTGTGCGACGGTGACCGCGTTTTCCACGCAATCAGTTGGAACTGGCTGCGGTCAGTTCGAGAAACGAGGCCAGCTTCGCCGTCGCCTGGAATTGAGGAATGGGGTTGAGCTCTTTGAATGCGCTCGTGAATGCGTTGGATAAGCTCCAGGTCGTCCGCGGAGCGAAGTCTTCGACCTGTGGGTTGAAATACAAGTCGTGAACCCGGCGGGCCAAGTGCTTGGGGACATCCAGGTCGCCTTGTACGAACGCGCGATAGATGACCAGCTTTGCGGATTCGTCCGAAATCCACGTGGCCTTCCAGGCTTCCACTTGCTTCTTCATCGGTTCGAAATTCCGCTGAATGCGGTCGATTCCGATGGAGAGCACGTCGACCAGGCTGAAGTGTTTGCTGTGCTTGGCCAACACGGGTGTGAAGTCTCCGTGGAATGCCATGTTGTCGCAGACGAGCACTCGATAGCCGACCGTCACCGCGAGGCGCATCGATTTGTCGTTGGAGTTGCGGATGCCCACGGAAAAGCGGCATCCATCAAAGTTGGTTTCCAGGTCCAGAACGCCGAACATCTTCATGCCGTCGCTCGAGACCGCGTATTCCTCACGAATCGCCGAGATGTGTCGAAAACTGAGACCTTCGACCAGAGCTTCGACGATCTGGTTGTGCGGAATGGGTTGATGAGTTGGGCTCGCTTCGGGAGTGGGGATCAGCTTGAGTTCTTCTCGCGTGATCTTGGAACTCCCACAATGAGCCAAGAGTTGTGCTTGCTCCATCTGTATCTCCTTTTTGGTGGAATGGGACCGACTCGAAGGTCCTCGGAGAGAAGTTCCTTCATACGTGAACCTTCGGGTTCTTTAGGGCACCGCAACAACACCTCGGCGGAACCAAATGGCGGAAAAACTGGCGGTTTGATGTTCGAGGATGCTGTAACCGCAAAAGGAGGGTTAGAACCGCAGCGGCATCAGCACGTATCGGTACTGCGCGCTCTCGATGCCAGTGGATCGGAATTCGGCGGCACTTTCGGCGTCCTTCACTTGCATGCGGATTGAAGTCGCGGCATCCACCGTCCCCAGAAACTCCAGCAAATATCTGGCATTGAAGCCGATGTTCAGGACTTCCTGTTCATAATGGGCCTCGACGTACTCTCTTGCTTCACCGTATTCGGGCGAGCTGGCCGATACTTCAACCCGGTTCTTTTCTAAAACCAACCGCACACCGGGAACGTGCTCGTTCGCTAAGAGAGAAACACGCCGAACCGCGTTTTCGAACTCCTCCGGCTTTATGTCCAACGCCCTTCCAGATCCTTTGGGCAAAACCGACTCGTAGTTGGGAAATTGGCCGTTCAGAAGACGCGATAGGAGGATGCGCGAACCTAGGATGAAGCAAATGTGCGATCCATCCGTCGAGATTTCCATGTGGGCCCCGTTTTCCGCGTCTTCAGCAAGTCGAGCCAGCAATAGCAACGCCTTTCGGGGAATAAGCACAGACCACTCCTCTTTCAGATTGGCGATCTGCCCGGCGTGTTCCGCTAGAGCCAAGCGGTGGCCATCGGTCGCTACCATAGTCACACGGTCCGGGTTCAGTCTGAGCAGCGCCCCGTTTAGCAGATAGCGGCTTTCCTCTTCTGACACAGCAAATGAAGTCTTTTTCACGCAGGTGATGAGCGTTGTGGCCTCCACATGTGTCGTGGATCCGGAGACAGTCGGAAATTTTGGAAAATCGGCTTTGGCCAGACCGACGAGTTTGAACGAAGACTTGCCAGAGGTCACTTGTAGGGAGTGGCTCTCAACTCCTCGGCAGCGAATCTCGTCCGCGCCAGCGGACCGAACAATCTCGAGGAAGCGTAGCCCCGGCACCACGGCTGCACCCTTGGCCTTCACTCTTGCGTCGCAACTCGTTCTGGCCGTGATTTCCAAATCCGTGGCGGTAATCCTCAGTTCGACACCTTCCGCCTCCAGGAGAAAATGAGAAAGTATGGGGATCGTACTCCGCTTCTCAACGGCATTGCGAACAAAATTAAGCACCTTCAAGAGATCCGACCTCTCGACGACGAAATCCATTGAACACACTCCTTCTGTGCTTTTGCTGGGAAGGGGGCATTGGAGTCGCCACCCCGGTCCCCAGTCGCGATGTCATGGAATACGCGTGCGGACGGCGAACAGTGGACGTCAAGCAGGAGTTTGGCCCGCCAGGTCTCGATGCACGCAGCTGACGAGACCTATGGCGATCCAAATGGTTCGCCGCCAGGAGGAGCCCTGTTCTGTAAATCAGCTTTCACGAGCCGTCGCTGGCATTTCCTCAGTTGACGCGTTTGTAGCAAGAACCGTTCGGCGCCATGGACATGCCGCAGGTTGCACAGGAAGGGCGTCTCCGGCCCTCCCCGTCGAAAGAGCACACCGTCCATGAACCCAGGAAGGGCGGAGCCTTCTTTAGCCATTTTGTAAAGATCTCGCCGCGCGTTTCCCTCTTCGTACATAGCTTTCGCCGCCGGGCACGGGCGAACAGATGTCGCTGCTCGGGAGTTTGAGTGGCAGACGGCTCCTCATTTCGCCTGTTCTGCTCGACGACAGGAATGCACACGCTTGACCCCGAATCGCTAGGAGTTGTTGCTCCCACTTGCGCCTCCCTCATTGGCGGGACATGCCGGGCGCCATTGCCGTCGCCACGGGCGCCTCGGAGCAATGTGTATGCGAACACCCGCAACACCTGGCTCCAAGGGTTGCCGCTCGGACTGCCGGCGCAAACACCACGGGAATTTCGCGTTCCTCTCCGGCACGCGACCAAAACCGAGGCATGGCCGAATCGCTCCGGTCATTCTCATTACCATCTCGCTCAGCATCGAGGAATCCATCCACTCCCCGAAACAGGACTTTGCCTTTCAGAGGAGGCCGCCTTCCGTCCTCCACCTCGCCTGCTTCGTGGCGCGTGATCAGGAGTTGGCAGGTCCGGCCCGCTCGGAAAAGATCGACTCGCACAAGAATTGGAGCGATCACCACCGCATGCACACCATTTACCCCGATCGAGTCTATGGGATGGACGTACGGTAAGGGCTCGCCAGCCGGCCCGCAGAAGGTAACGTATCGGCCGATTTCCTTCACCGCGCCGCCCGATTCGATCCCTCGTACCACATATCGTCTTGCCAGATGTTGGTGCTCAAGGCTCACATGCGACTGAGCAAAAATCCCTACCTCGTTGAGGCGGCGCAGCAGTGGCCTCGGCAGGGTCAGCCCGCGACGTGCGAGCAGGTTTTCTTTCTCAACTCTTGACATAGACAGTCACGCCGAGCGTCGAACGGGAATGGGACAACCCAAAGCTCTACGGATCTGTTCCTTCGCGCAGCCCGCCCAACAAATGTACTTACGCGGGTCTTCGATCGAGATGGCGAGGTTATCGCCGCTGCGGTCTTGGCCGGCCTCGGCGCACGAGGGACACCGCGTCACGTAATTCCGACCCACCTTTCGAGCCTTGCCGATGTGGTCGAGAATCCGGAACTCGTGAGCAGAACGGCGAACGCAAGGCTGATCTCCCAGGCTGCGTTTTGTTTCAAACCCAGGAGGCATGGTCTTGCCGGCGACGAAGCCATGGAGTTGTTGCTCGCTCATTTTTCGCAGCAGCCGCAGGTACCCCATCTGCTTTTCCAAATCACAGTCCGCTCCATAAAACCAGTAGCGCCGGCCCGCTCCGCGGTGAATGCCCAGTGGCCCGCGGATAGCATTTCCGAACTCGCCCTCGCGCAGTTCATCGTGCTTTGGGAAGATCTCGATGCCCTCTGACAGTCCCATGCCCTTAATCCGCATTCCGATCTTCACGGCCAAGTTATAGATGTAGATTCGGCACTCGCGCGCCAGCGCGGGCCTTTCCATGAAAACCCAAAGGTGGCCACCGCGTTTGCTCATTTCCAGGGCGGCTTCCACCTTGTCTTGCAGGAGCGAGTATTGCAGCCTCAGCAGGTCTTCGATCGCACTGGGATAGTCAGCATCAATGGCAACCCACTTCGACCTTTGCGTGACCGGATTGATCGCGTACAGACCGATCGTGATTTCGCCTTCGAGGTGCCGCCGAATGGTGGAGAGGGTTAGGTTCACCTCCTTTCCCGTTCCCTTCGCCCTTGGTCGAAAGTAGTAGTGCCGTCCGCTTTCGGGGTGGGGACGTGAAGACTGGAGGGTGTAAGCCCCGCGATTAACGAACAGGGCCAGATAACGGCGAACGATTTCGAGGCTAGGTCTTATCATGGTTTCCACAGATTCTCCTTTCGCACAGCCTGTCGCGAAAGAGGCCCGGGCTCTACCTAAACCCGAGCTTTCCGTTTGTCAAATAAGTGAGGCTTGGTGCTAAGTCTCTGCTACGAAGGGAGTTCCAGGGCTTGTGCAAGGGTAGGCGTTGCAGCTTGGGCTAGGCAGGCTTGGAAACCGTTACCCTAGCTGTCGGATGACTTCGCTGCGGTCGGGAACCAGCCGTCACGGTCCACGACTCCTTCCCCATGAGCAGTCGTGGCTGCTCCACGAGATCCAAGAACCGGCATTCGCGGATCAAGCGGTCGAAATCGGTGACCGCATATCCGCCGAACTTCTCGTCATCAAAGTCCACCCAATACCAGACCCGTGCGCGGCGGTCGTAAACGTAGAACGCCCCTGACTCGGGATCACTTGGCACGATAAGGAAAACAAGCAAGGCCTTCGGGAACTGGATCCATCTCTCGATCTTTGGGTGATCGGTCGCGTCGAGCAGCCTGACTACAGCCCCTTCCAAGCAGTCCGCAACTTCCGCTGGCGCGCTCCGAAGATCGAGTACAGCGATGACATTCATTCTTCCAAACATGCTATTGCCTCCTTTCCTGTTTGATATCGCTCCGAAAATCGAAGGTCGCTAACTCGGGAAAGCAGGTCGCGAGCCAGCAAGCAGACAGACTTTTCTTTGCCGACGGCCTGTGCTAGCGTTTGCGGTCCCCTAAAATTCGAGAATCCACCGTAATCGAGGAGGACGAAAGTGAACATTGGCGATCGCCTGCGGTCCATACGGGAGGAAAAGAAGCTCTCGCAAGGGGACGTTGAAAAGCGCACGGGCTTGCTCCGCTGCTACGTATCCCGAGTAGAAAACGGCCACACGGTGCCAGCGGTTGAGACGCTCGAAAAGTTTGCCCGGGCCCTAGAGGTCCCTATGTACCAGCTCTTTTACGATGGGGAGAAACCTCCCGAGCTTCCGAACCTTTCCCAAAAGAAGACAGCAGGCGAGATTGCATGGGGTAGCAGCGGAAAAGACGCCCGCTATCTGGCGAGGTTTCGCCGGCTCTTGGCGAAAACAACCGACGGAGACAGAAAACTCCTGCTTTCAATGGCACAGAAAATCGCTGCCGAACAGACTGCCCGATCCCGGCGGCGCGGCTGACTCCTAGTTGGGAAGCCAAACCATGATTCGGGCTCAATGATTGATCCGGGCACCCGCAAGACTTCCTCACATGCCAGCCCGCCATATCCAGGCGAACGCAGCCCCAATAAACACGAAGAACGAAGAGTTCTCGCACACCTCAAGACACCACCCACAGCCGAGAATAGTCAAAAAGGATCTCCATTCGGCTCTCCAACTTGCAGCCAGCCGGAAGATTCAAAGGGGAGGTAATCAGCAGACATAGAAACGTCAAGGAAAGGGCAAAAGGTAGCTGGTCGGGTCCGTCCCGCGCTCGGCTTTTTGTACTTCGCCGTCGAGAGCCCGCCCCAAAGGGAATGCGCGCTTGTCATGGCTGCGTACCACGGGCATTCCAAGAAGAAGGGCATGCCAATCCGC
>Ga0208140_1000120_pt1 | contig 15891 bp, 12 predicted proteins | sample SF_Rice_5C_0N_40_FD_185616 | JGI IMG/M metagenome (GOLD analysis project Ga0208140, IMG submission 185616) | Rice paddy soil microbial communities from Twitchell Island, California, USA - SF_Rice_5C_0N_404 (SPAdes) (version 2) | ecosystem: Environmental > Terrestrial > Soil > Paddy field/soil ... | reverse complement strand
AATTTTCCGCGCGCTTTTCATCCAGGACCCCTTCGAATTCCTGGGCTGCGGGAAAGAGCGCCATGTGGACGCTCTCCGGATCGCCGGGGACGCGCGGAAGGTATTTCCAAATTTCCTCGGAGGTAAACACCAGGGTTGGCGCAATCAGGCGCACCAGCGCGTTGGCGATGCGGTAGACGGCGGTTTGCGCGGAGCGCCGCCCTGGATTCTTCGGCGCGAAGGTATACAGGCGGTCCTTCAGCACGTCGAAATAGAAGGCGCTGAGGTCAACGGTGCAGAAATCTTCGATCGCGTGATACGCGCGATGAAATTCGAAGTTGTCGTACCACTCGCGGCAACGGCGAATCAGGGCGCCCGCCCGGCGCAACATCCACGCGTCGAGTTCCCAAAGCTGCGCATCGGGAACGGAATCGCGAGCCGGATCGAAATCGTAGAGATTCGAGAGGGCGAAGCGGAAGCGGTTGCGGATTCCGCGGTAGGCCTCGGCGAGCTGCTGCATCATGGCCTCGGAGAGGCGTACGTCGGAGGTGTAGTCCTGCGAGGCCACCCAGACGCGCAGCAGGTCCGCGCCCCACTTCGCGTTGATTTCGTTGGGTTCCATAGCATTGCCGAGCGACTTCGACATGGGCTGGCCCTTGTCGTCGAGCGTCCAGCCGTGCGTCACCACCTGCTCGTAGGGCGCGCGGCGCTTGATGGCTTCGGAGACGAGCAGGGAGCTGTGGAACCATCCGCGATACTGGTCAGGGCCTTCCATGTAGACGTCGGCGGGGCGCCACGAGCCGTCCGGATTGCTGACCGGAGAATTGGTCAGCACGTGGAGGTGCGTCGAGCCGGAATCGAACCACACGTCGAGGACGTCTTCCTCTTTCGTCCACTTGGACGCGCCACACGCGCATTTGGCGCCCGGCCCGAGCAATTCTTCGGCGGAATGCGTGAACCAGGCGTCGGCGCCCTCGCGCTCGAAGAAGGGCAGGACGTGCCGCAGCGCCTTGAAATCCTTGAGCTGCTCGCCGCATTTCTGGCAGTAGAAAATGATGAGCGGGACGCCCCAGAAGCGCTGGCGCGAAATGCACCAGTCGGGGCGCTCGGCTACCATGTCGTGGATGCGCGCCTCGCCCCACTCCGGCTTCCATTTCACTTTGGCGATATCGTCCAGGGCGCGCTTGCGCAGATGGTCGTGATCGAGCTCGATGAACCACTGCTCGGTCGCGCGGAAAATCACGGGTTGGTGGCAGCGCCAGCAGTGCGGATAGCTGTGCGCCAGTTTCTGCTGGCCGACGAGCATGCCACGGCTTTTCAGCAGCTCGATGACGATGGGGTTCGCCTCAAAAACGGTTTTACCCTTGTATTCGGGCAAGCCCTCGGTGAAGCGGCCATCGTCATCCTGGGGGGCGTAGGCTTCGAGGCCATATTTCTGGCCGGTGTAGAAGTCTTCGGCGCCATGGCCGGGCGCGGTGTGAACGATGCCGCTGCCTTGCTCGAGCGTGACGTAATCGGCCAGTACGCCCGGGACTTCATAATCGAGAAAGGGATGGCGAAACCTGGCGTGCTCGAATTCGCGCCCCTTCCATCCGCCTGAAATTCCGCGGATTTCGAGCCCGAGCTCCGAAGCCAGCGCATTCACGCGCTCCCTGGCCAGCAGCAGCTTGCCCAGCGGTGTATCCGCGACGACGTACTCGAAATCGGGATGGAAAGCGAGCGCGCGGTTGGCGGGAAGGGTCCAGGGCGTGGTGGTCCAGATCAAGGCGCTGACGTCGCTTGCAAGGCCGAGCGCTTTTAATTTTTCGTCCGCGGCGACAGGAAATTTCACCCATACGGAGGGGCTGGTGTGGTCCTCGTACTCAACTTCCGCCTCGGCCAGGGCTGTGCGGTCGTAGATGCACCAATACACGGGCTTGAGCCCGCGATAGACGTAGCCCTTTTCGAGGAAATCGATGAAGGCCGCGGCGGTGCATGCTTCCATGGCCGGATCCATGGTCAGGTAAGGCTTGTCCCATTGGCCGAAAACGCCCAGGCGGCGGAAATCGCGTTTGTGCGCTTCGACGTAGCGCGCCGCATATTCGCGGCAGCGCCGGCGAAACTCGGCCGCCGAGACTTTCGTCGTTTTGCCGCCCAATTCCTTCTCGACCTTGGTTTCGATGGGCAGACCGTGACAATCCCAGCCTGGAATGTAGGGCGAACGGAATCCCGCCATGGTCTTTGACTTGACGATCATGTCCTTCACGATTTTGTTCAGGCCGGTTCCCAGATGAATTTCGCCCGTGGGGTACGGCGGTCCATCGTGGAGGACGAAAAGCGGCGCGTCCTTGCGCGCGTCGAGAATGCGGTAATAGAGCCGCATCTCCTCCCAGGCCGCGAGTTGCGCGGGCTCGCGCTCGGGCAGCTTTGCCTTCATGGGGAAATCCGTGCGCGGCAAGTTGAGGGTGCTTTTTAGGTCCAGCGTCTTGTCCATTTCAGGTACTTCGTTGCCCTTTCTTCAGGTTGTTAAGCTGCGCGGCGCCCGCCTGCGGAGGGGCTGTGCGCCTCCGGCGGGTCTGCGCGCGAGTCCGGTCATAGCGGGCGTCCGCGTGTCGCGCCAGCGAAATGAGGGCGGAATACCTCTGTTTCGGCGCGGGAAACTGGAAAACTGGCTTAACCACCGTATGTTACAATGATTCCATCAGAGTGTCAGCGGCGAGGTGGCGCGATACATCCTTTTTCGGTGCCCGGCGTCTAACCTTGTGTACACTCGTGCGGGAGTGGCGTATTTGATATGGGAGATTTCAGTTCCAGACTGGACAACGTAGGACGCTCGAATTCGGAGCCGACGCTGAGGCTTGGGCGGTTTCCGGCGCCGTCAAGGGAAACGGTGTTTTCCAGCCTGGTGTCCAACCTGAAGGACTTCCTGACGGAACGTCCCGTGAAGCTTCGCGCGGGCCAGGAAACCGCGTTCAACATGCCGGGGTTTGGCGCGAGCCTGCGAGAGAACTTCCGCGAACTTTTCAAGCCAACGCCCAAAGCGGTGCAGTCGGAACTGCTGGTTGGCTGGACCGAGCATAGCTTCTGGCAAAACATCCGCGAAGCGCTGTTCCCCAAGAAGCTGCCGCCGTTGCAGGTGACCAGCAAACCGGTCCCGGTGAAAGATATCTGGAGCAAGGATACCCAGTTCACGCGCGTGCAGGCGCTTTCGGTAACCATCCACGTCGGCCTTCTGGTGCTGATCATTGTGCCGCTGCTGCCGGAGATCTTTGCTCCGGCGACCACTCGGGCCAATAACATGCAAGTCACCCAGCTGGACAATATTTCGCCCTACTTGCCACGCCTGAAACCTGCCGCGAAGAAAGCAGGCGGCGGCGGAGGCGGCGGCGAGCACAATCCTGTGCCCGCGAGCCGCGGGGCGCTGCCAAAGTTCGATTGGACTCAGATCACGCCGGCAAAGGTCAAGACTCCGCCGCATCCGCTTTATGCCATGCAGCCGACCGTATTGGGACCGCCGCAACTGCACATCGCCAGCCCCAACATGAACAACTGGGGCGACCCGCTGGCCAAGGTGATCAACGATTCCAGCGGCCCTGGCGGGGGCAATGGGATTGGCTCCGGCAATGGCGGCGGCGTAGGCAGCGGCAGCGGTGGTGGCGTGGGTCCCGGGTCCGGCGGTGGCACCGGCGGCGGCGTTTTCAATGCCGGGACGGGCGGCTACGGCTATCCCGCTTGCCTCTATTGCCCGCAAGCACAATATTCGGACGAAGCGGTCAAGGCGAAGTATCAGGGCACAGTCGAGCTGGTCGCGGTGATCACTCCGGACGGACGCGCGACCCAAATCCAGGTGGTGAAGGGTGTCGGGCTGGGGCTGGATGAGAAGGCGATCGAAGCGGTGCGCACGTGGCGCTTCCGCCCGGCGCTGGGCCCGAACGGCAAGCCGGCTCCGGTGCGGCAAATCATCGAAGTTACCTTCCACTTGTACTGAGCGATCCGGAGTAGTGTCCGTGTTCCGCCCTTAGCAGCAAGCCTGCCGAGCCTGCCTGCATTGCATTTCCGTATTCCCTTACATAATCTCGTTGTTCCGGGAAGAAATTCCGTACTATCCTCACTGGTTCAAAATCCAAATGACTGACGCGTTCTGTCGAAAGGACCTCATGCGTCTGATTCTTCTCGCGCTTGCTTCAACACTCCTCTTCGCCGCAGCACCCCAAGTTTCTCGAGCTTCCCAGGCTTCGCAAGGGACTCAAATTAACGTCATGCCGCTTCCGGCAAAAGTTCAACGGGGCAGCGGGCAGCTAGTCATTGAGAATGGCTTTTCGGTCAGCGCGGAGGGGCAGCATGATGCGCGCGTGGACCACGCTCTCCAGCGATTCATGAAAGATCTGTCGCTTGAAACCGGAATTCCGCTGGGGCTTTCTCCGGCCGCGAATGGCAAGGCGACGCTTACGGTGCACGCCGAGAAGGCCAGTAAGCCGTATCCTGAGCTGGGCGAGGACGAGAGCTACACGCTGGACGTCACGTCCTCGGGCGCGACTCTGACCGCGCCGACCACGCTCGGCGTCCTGCACGGGCTCGAAACTTTCCTGCAGCTTGTAGGGCCGACCGCGCAGGGTTTTGCGGCGCCCGCCGTACACATCGAGGATGCGCCGCGCTTTCCGTGGCGCGGTTTGATGATCGACGTCAGCCGCCATTTCATTCCGATGTCCGCGCTGTATCGCGCGGTGGATGCCATGGCGGCGGTGAAGCTCAACGTGCTGCATCTGCACTTGTCCGACGACCAGGGGTTCCGCATGGAAAGCAAGGAATTCCCCAAGCTGACGGAACTCGGCTCGGACGGCAACTATTACACGCAGGATGAAATGAAGGCGCTGATCGAATACGCCGCCGATCGCGGGATTCGCATCGTCCCTGAATTCGATATGCCGGGGCACTCGACGTCCTGGTTCGTCGGGTATCCCGAACTGTCGAGCGGCGCGGGGCCCTACACGATCGAGCGGCGCTTCGGCATCTTCAATCCTGCCATGGACCCCACGCGAGAAGAAACGTACAAGTTCCTCGACAAGTTCATCGGAGAGTTGTCCGAGCTTTTCCCCGATCCGTACTTTCATATCGGCGGCGACGAAGTGAACGGGAAGCAGTGGGACGCGAATGCGAAAATCCAGGCGTTCATGCGCGCTCACAACATGAAGAACAACCAGGAGCTGCAGCAGTATTTCACCGAGCGCGTGCAGAAAATCGTAGCTAAGCACCACAAATACATGATCGGCTGGGATGAAATCCTGAGTCCCGGCATGCCCAAAGACATCGTGATTCAATCCTGGCGCGGCCCGGATTCGCTGGCCGGCGCGGCGAAACAGGGCTATCGCGGGCTGCTCTCGAGCGGCTATTACCTGGACGCGATGGAAACGGCCGCGGAGCACTATGCGGTCGATCCGATGTCCGGCGAGGCGGCGAAGCTTACACCGCAGGAGAAGTCGCGAATTCTGGGCGGCGAGACGTGCGCCTGGGCCGAGTTCCTGACGCCGCAGAACGTTGACTCGCGCCTGTGGCCGCGCGCTGCGGCGATTGCGGAGCGCCTGTGGTCTCCGCCGCAGGAAACGCAAGACGTGGCCGGCATGTACCGTCGCCTGGAGAATGTCAGCTGGCGCCTCGAGCTACTGGGCATACGACACCGGTCTGAAGTCAGCGCGATGCTTGGGCGCATGGCAGGGACAGATAATGTCGCGCCGCTTCAGGTGCTTGCGGAGGCTGTGCGCCCGCTGGGGCTGGGCCCGCGGCAGGACACGGACGAAAAGGACAAAACCGAGGAGACCGCGCTGACTCCGATGAACCGGCTGGTTGATGCCGTGCCGCCCGAAAGCGAATCGGCGCGCGATTTCAGCGATCTGGTGGAGTCGTTCATCGCCGGGCATTTCCAGGACCGCCGGGCAGAAACCGAAATTCGCGACGAACTCGCTGTCTGGCGCGACAACGACAGCGCACTCGAGCCGATGCTCCAGCGGTCCACCGTGCTCCGGAAACTTGCGCCGGTCTCACAGAATCTTTCGGCGCTTGGCGCGGCGGGACTCGAGGCTCTGGGTTACCTGGACCGCGGCGAGAGGGCGCCCGCCGACTGGAAGACCCAAACGCTGGCCACGATCGAAAAGGCCAAAGAGCCGCAGGCGGACGTCTACATCGCCGTCGTGCCTGCGATTGAATCCCTGGTGAACGCGAGCGCCGGGTTGGCGGCCGCTCCGGCTGGCGGAAACAAGTAGGGCAAAGCTGGACGCATACCGGAGCTTTACAGAAATGCGGCTGCGTCCGGATCCGCTAAACGGGAGCGCCAATCGGAGTGTAGGCGACGAAGAGCAGCCAGTAGACGATCACGCCGGTCAAAGACACATACAGCCAGATGGGGAAGGTCCAGCGCGCGATGCGGCGGTGCCTGGCAAAGCGGTCGCGCAGCGCCAGAGTCAGCGTGATCAGGATGAGAGGCAGGCTGACCGTGGCGAGAACCGTGTGCGAAATCAGGATCGTGAAGTAGACCGGCCGAATCCAGCCCTGCCCACCAAAGCGTATGATTCCCGCGTGGTAGTGGAAATAGAGATAAAACGAGAAAAATGCGGCAGAGCAGACGAACGCGCTGAGCATGCAGATTTTGTGCGCGAGGATTTTGCGGTTGCGGATGAACCCGAAGCCGGCGAGCAGGAAAACGGCGGCCGCGCCATTCAGCACTGCGTCGAGGCGCGGAATGGACGCAAGAGGCAAATCAGTGGCCGAGCTTGTCGACGATCATCCAGACGAGGAGTAACGGGATATAGGCGACGGTGGCGTGCATCAACCATTTCGCGCGGGCGTTCGTGCGCGTGCGGCTGGCCCACCAACCGACATGCGCCAGCAGCATGCCCAGAACGAGCGCACCGAAGAAGTAGTGAATCCCGGTCAATCCCAGCAGCGTGGGCAGCAGACTGACCGGTACAAGTACGACGGAAGTCCAGATGATTTGCGCGAAGGTGGAATCGCCCTTGGGATCCACCACCGGAAGCATCTTGACGCCCGCGCGCGCGTAGTCCTGGCGATACATCCAGGCGATGGACATGAAATGTGGGAACTGCCAGAAGAACAGGATGGCAAAGAGAATCCAGCCGCCCAAGGAGATCGTCCCGGTCGCGGCGGCCCAACCGATCAAAGGAGGCAGAGCGCCCGGAAAAGCTCCCACCGCTGTAGCCAGAGGCGTCCTTTTCTTCAGAGGCGTGTACGCGCCGAGATAGAGCAGACAGGTGGCCAGCGCGATCGCCGCGGCCAGGCCGTTGACGTCCAGCGCCAGCCAGATGCTGCCGATAAAAATGGCGCCCACGCCGAAGGCGAGCACCTGTAGCGGCTGGAGTTGTCCGCTGGGCAAGGGCCGCAAAGCCGTGCGGCGCATCAGGCAATCCATATCGCGCTCGGCGTATTGATTGAGCGCGGCTGTGCCCCCGGCGACGAGCATTGTTCCGCACAGGGTATTCAGGAGCAACAGCCAATCGAGTCCGCCGGAAGAGCCCAGATAGAATCCCGCCACCGTGGTGATCACCACAAGGAAAGTGACGTCCGGCTTGGTGAGCACGACGTAGCTCCACCACTTGCCAACCGCCGGCGCGGCATTTTCGCGCGTGTAGCTCATCGCGTTCCCGCCGGATGAGCGGCCGCGGACTGCGAGCCAAGATTATCCGCTGGCGAGGGCAGAGCCGCGGGTGCGGCATGCGCCAAGCGGACGGAAACCAGCGTCAGCAGCAAACTGGAAGCCAGCAGCAGGGCGCCAACGGCCACGTGCGCCACCGACAAGATCACGTAGGGCAAACCGGGTTGAGGCGCATCGGCGTACGTAAGAATGGACCAGTAGGCCGCAATACCAAGCAAAATCTGGGTACCGAACGTAGAATGCAGCCAGATTACCGAGCGCCGAATGGCAGGTACCCGCGCGAAACGCTTCTTGGCCACGCGCCCGGTCCAGACAACCATGACCGTCACGACGCCGGCTCCAACGATGTGCGGCAGGATGCCGAATGCACCATGGCGGAACGCCGCGCCCAGGATCAGCTGAACGAAAATGACACCGGTGGTCCATGCCGCCAGCGTGGTGACGCGAGGCGAGCCCGCATCCGCGAGCGGCGGAGCTTCGGTTTGCCACCAGCCGCTGGTGAAAAGAGCGATACTGATCAAAGTTATGAAAAAGATTTGCGCCAGGATGGCATGGGCTGTGGCGCTGATGGCCGCATGCCCCTCCAGCACGCGCAAACCACCGAGCAGCGCTTGAGCGAAGACCAGTGCGAGCGCGGTCCAGCCGAGGCGGCGAGCCCAGCGGCGCTTGTCGACACGGGCGATCCAAACTGCGAGCGCCAGGGTGAGCAGAGCCACAGCGGCAGCGATGACGCGATGAACGTACTCATAGCGGATTCCACCCACGAGCGGCGGAATGATTTTGCCATAGGCCAGAGGCCAATCCGGGACGGAATCGGCCGCATCGTTGCTCGTTACGAGCGCGCCCGCCACCAGCAACACCACGGTAGAAGAACACACAGCAATCGCAAACCGATGCACACTGCTCAGTCGATTACCTTCTGCCATTTCGAAATCTGATCCCTTTCAATATAAAGACGAGATTGTGGACGTTGCGATGAAACGACGCGAGTTCGAACGTCGGCACCTCGGAGCGTTCCAGGTAAACACCCCGAACGAAGATTATATTTGGATCGGCGCTGGTTTGAAACCCGTTTTCTGAGGCGAGCCGGAAGGCTTGCTGACAGCGCCTTGACGCGGCACAAACAGGGTCACGGTCACGAGGTTCTAGTACGAACGAGCTCGCTGAGTTTGCTGCGAATATTACTCCGGCGTGGTGGCCGCCTTGAACGTGAATGAGACTTCCTTCGACTCTTTCGGCGCGAGTGTGATCGGCTGATCCTCCACGCCGTACTTCTCCTGCCAAGCCTCTACGGTGTACGTCCCGGGCGGCAGATTGTCGATCTCGAATTTGCCGTCCTTTGCGGTGACAGCGAAATAGGGATTGGCGAAGACGAAAACGTAAGCTTTCATCCAGGGATGTACGTTGCATTGGAGGGGAATGGCATTTTCCGGAACAGCGAAGCGCTGCTTGATGGGCGGAGCGCCAATGGGCTGCGATTCATTCCACTCGGGATTATCGACCGGCAACGCGTGCACATTGTGCGTCGTTTGGTCGAGGTTCCTCACTTCGAGTGGCTGGTTGGTCATTAGCGTCACGATGTGAGGCACGTACATGCAGCCGCGCTGGTCGAGCAGGACGGGCTGCGCCGGGGTGGGGAAGCGGTATTTCTGAAGGTCACTGCTCTTGACGTAAACGACCACATTGGCGAGCGCGCCGTCCGCGCCGGTGACCACTTCCTCCGGCATGAGCGGTTTCGGGTGCGCCTTCGCGCAATCGGGTTCGGCGCTCATGTTGATGGGGCGGAACACAGGCGGCGTGCCGTCGAGACGGACGGTGCCGCTGATCGAGCCTGCTGTGGCGAGATTGAGGGTGGCAAGCGGGGCCGCTGGCGGAGCGGTCTGGACCGTGGGTGTTCTGCGCTTTTTGTTGCAACCGGCTGCAGCAGTCACAAGTACGGCCACCAGTCCGAGATACAAGGAAACATTTTTCACGCGCAGAGGCTCCCTAAACGCAGAACCATGGTAGCAGCATGTCAGCGGCGTTGAAACTCTGGTGAAAGCTGAAGTGGACGCGAAGCGCTTAACCTTCGCCAAGCGTGACGCGCACGCTCGTCTTGCGCCCTTCGCGAATGATGGTGAGCGTAGCGGGCTGGCCGGGTCTGGCGCGATTGAGCAGCAAATTCAGATCCGACCGGCTATTCACCTGATCGCCGTTCATGCCGATGATGACGTCGCCGCCAATCAGAAGTTGCCGCAGCCCCGCCAGCACAACACGATTTCCGCCGCGGATGCCGGCCTTTGCCGCCGGGCCGCCCGGCGTCACGCTTTCCACCAGCAAGCCGTGCTGTACGGGCAGGCCGAGCGCCTGGGCCAAATCGGGCCAGAGAGTGCGGCCTTCCAAGCCGAGCGTGGCGCGCCGCACGCGGCCGTGCTCGATCAGGTCTTCGGCGACGCGGCGCGCGGTATTGATGGGAATGGCGAAACCGATGCCCGCCGCGGTGCCCGAGGGAGAGTAAATCGCGCTGTTGATTCCAATCACTTCGCCGCGCGAGTTCAGCAAGGGCCCACCGGAATTGCCGCGATTGATGGCCGCGTCGGTCTGAATCGCTTCATCGATGAACGTGTTTTGTCCGGTTTGAACGGTGCGTCCGAGCGCACTCACGACCCCTGTCGTCAGCGTGCTCTGAAATCCAAACGGGTTGCCGATGGCCAGGACGCGTTGACCCACCTGCAATTTCCGCGAATCACCCAGCGTGAGCGGCGTGAGCTTGTGGCCCTTCGGGTTGATCTGGATCAGGGCGATGTCGTTCACCGTGTCGGCGCCGATGAAACGCGCCTGATAGGTGCTGTGGTCGCCGAAGGACACCTGGATGGTCTGCGCTCCCCGCACCACGTGATAATTCGTGAGAATGTGGCCGGCATCATCGATCAGAAAGCCGGAGCCGGCGCCTTCGATGGGAACGGGGTTGAAGAAAAAGTCGTATTCCACAGTGCGCGTGAGGATGTTCGCGACGGATGGCGAGACCTGTTTGTAAATGCGGACATTCTCGGCTTCGCCGGCATCCAGGCCGGCGGTGCCGGAAGATTCTCCTGCGGGAAGCACATTCGGGGAGTTGGAAAGCTCCGGCACAGCGCTGACCGAAGAAGGGGGGTGCGTGCCGTAGCGCGAGCCGGCCCAATACGCTCCCAAGCCAATGATGAGACCGATGGCGAGCCAGCGAAGGGCTCGGCGGACGCCGGACTTGTCAGTCATGGCAGACGGCCTCTCGGAACGTTATGCATGGACGCAAAGTGATTCTGAAAGATATTACCTCACCAACTCAGGGATTGTTTCGACGCGCCGCCAGCGCTTTCAGTTTCTCCAGCAGCGTCCCGGTCTGGCGCAGCGTTTCGTCGATGGATATCGAGCAATCGATCACGTCGTCGGCCAGCCTGCGCTTTTCGTTGATGGGCATCTGCGCGGCGATGCGCGCTTCGGCCTGCTCGCGCGTGAAGCCGCGGCGTTCGAGACGGGAAAGCTGTTGTTCGGGCTTGCACCAGCAAACGACCATGCGATCCAGCTCCGTATGGTACCCCGCTTCATAGATCAACGCGGCTTCCACGACCGCCAGGAGAGCGCCCTGTTGCTCGACCGCGGCGAACCACTGGCGAACCTTGTCGAGGATTCGCGGGTGGAGAATGGCATTCAGGCGCGCTAGCTTTTTGCCATTCGCAAACGCAATCGCCCCGAGCTTGGCGCGGTCCACTGCTCCGCTCGAGTCCAGGATTTCGCGGCCGAATTCGCGCACAACCTCATCAGAAGCGGGTTCGCCGGGCTGGAGCAGTTCATGACCGATGGGATCCATCTCGAGCACCGGGCAGCCACGCGCGCGCAGCATGGCGCAGACCGTTGACTTGCCCGAGGCGATGCCGCCGGTTAAGCCGACCTTGAGCATGCGGGTTCAGCTGCGGGAAGCGCGCGCGATGGGAACGCGAGCGCCTCGGCGCAGAGCGGCAGCTTTAACCGTGTTGCCTCATCAGCATGCAATGGTCAATGGTCCAACGCCGCCGGGAACGGGGGTGAAAGCACCGGCCGTGTTAACCACGTCGGGATGAACGTCGCCCACCAGCACGGAGGCTTTGGCGCGGAACGTCTCGAGTTTGGCCGGGAAGTTCGCAAAAATGCGCTCAGCTTCGGCGCGATCGGTGATTACGTTTTGTCCCACGTCGATCACGGTTGCGCCCGGACGAATGTAGTCGGGCGTGACCATCGCCGCGCGGCCCATGGCGGCAACAACGACATCGGCGCGCCGCACTGTTTCCTTCAGATCGCGCGTTTTGGAGTGGCAAACGGTCACTGTCGCATTCGCGTGCATCAGCAGAATGGCCATGGGCTTTCCAACGATATCGCTGCGGCCCATGACCACCGCGTTCGCGCCCTCGAGTGGAATTCCGCTGCGGCGAAGAATTTCCATGACGCCGGCCGGCGTGCAGGCCACCAGATTGGGGCGTCCCGCGACGAGTCTGCCCACGTTGAGCGGATGAAAGCCGTCGACATCCTTGGCCGGATCGACCGCATCCAGAATCTTCTTGGAGTCGATCTGGCGCGGCAAAGGCATCTGCACGAGGATGCCGTCGACATCATCACGGTGGTTCAACTGATCCACGGTCGCCAGCAGATCGGCGGTGGAAATCGAAGCGGGCGGCGTGATCAGGAAGCTTTCCAGACCCAGTTTGCCGCAGGCGGCAATCTTGCTGTTGACGTACAGCTTCGACGCGGGGTTATCACCTACCAACACCGCCGCCAGGCCCGGGCGTATTCCCGCGGCGGCCAGCGCCGCGACTTCGCCGGCCAGTTCGGCATAAATCTGATCCCGGATCGCGTTGCCGTTCAAAATGCGTGCAGCCAATCGAACTCCTTTCCGATCGTTGCAACAGATGGTTTCCACGGAACGTGCCATCATAGCACGCGCCCAGCGACGTTCGTGCGACTCCGGCAACGGACGCGCGCCGGAGAGAGCGATGGGGAGGCGTCGCGAACTGATATAATGCGAAGCCATGACTTTCATGACCGTGACCTACGAATTGCAGAATACGCTGCGTGCGGAGGATTTTCGGGCGCTGGGCAATTTCGCCAACACGTACGGGCTGCAGAATTTCCGCTACGACGAGAAGGCGAACCAGCTGCACTTCGACTACGACGCGTCGCGGCTGCGCGAGTCGGTGGTCGAGCACGTCCTGCGCGAGGCGCGCATTCCCGTTCTGCGCCGGGTTCCGGCTGCGTAAGCTGCAAGCCGGCGAATTGGCGTGCTGAGATCGTCGAAGCCGCTTTTTGTTTTTGCAGCCTCCCGCACCGCTGTGAATTTCGGCCGGCGAACTGGCATGGCGCGGGCTCCCTCCGTTTGCCCGGCTCCATTTCAGGGGACCACGCTCCATCGGTGGCTCGGAGATGTTCCCAACGGCACTGTCGCCGGCATGTCCAGCAAGAGAAACGAGGTGTGAGGAAATGAAAGCGGAGCAAAAACGAATGCACGTCCCGGCGCCGGCGGGATTTGGGCCGCTGCCGTTCAGCAACGGCGTGCTGGTCGGCGACACCTTCTACATGAGCGGGCATATTGGAATCGATCCAGCGACGCGAAGAGTGCCGGAAGTCCTCGAGCGCGAAATTGAGTTATTGATGAACGGCATGAAAGCCACGCTGGAGAAAGCGGTGCTGGGATTGAATGACCTGGTGTACGTCCAGATTTTCTGCCCGGATGTTTCATTGTTTGAGCGGTTCAACGCGGCGTATCGAACCTATTTCCAGGAGCCCTTTCCGGCGCGCGCGTTTATCGGGTCGGGCCCGCTGCTCTTCGGCGCGCATTTCGAGATTCAAGGAATCGCGGTGAGGAGGCCGGTCGACAGGTGACACTTGATAACCGATCGTCCGCAGAGCCAAGAACAATGGAGCAGGAATCTGACCACAGCTAGAGATAGGCTCAGAGAGCTTTTGGAATTTAGAACCCACTGGCGCTCAGAGAACCAACGAGAGCGCACAGAGAGAACCGCAAAAAAGAAGGGGCTCTTGCTTGGGATCAAGAGCCCCAAAGGCCGCGCTTCCATCGGTTCGACCTAGGCGGGGCCGAACCTTGGGGTCATCCATCCTAGCTTCCCTCTCAGAGGCAGGTGGGAACGATGCGAACCGCGCTGGCGGCGGGCCCCTTCCTTCCCGGCCAGCAGCGATTCGGTCGTTTGAAGCGCGACCGCTGTCGAGTACTGCAAACGACGAACCATTCCAATAGCGGGGAGGAACTTCGTATGCAACGCAATATGAACGAGTTGTAGTTGCGTCGGTTGGAGCGGCGGCCAAGGATTCAAGCCGAATCGGGAAACGCGTTCCGAATTGGCACCCCAGCTCAAGCTCCCTCTCGGCCACTAGCGTGCTGCGCGGTTGAGAACGCGCTGGCGCTGGCGCGTTGTGCGGCACGCTCGTCTGGCACATAATAGTCGTGATCAAATGAAGAAGAGCTATCTGATCGGACTTCTGCTGGCGGCAGCGGCCATCCTGGTCGTGATCGGAGTTGCCGCAACGCACTGGCCGCATGTGCTGGCCGAGCGGTCGACGTCCGCCGTGCACCAGAGCGCGGCAAGCGTCAATCCCACCACGGAACCTGCGGCCGATGAAGACGTCAAGGTGGTGCGTTTTGCGAGCAATGCCATAGCCGCGCCGCCCTTCCTTTTGATGGATCTCCAGGGGCATGTGATTTCCACAGCGCAGTTTCCCGGACACGTAGTGCTGCTGAGCTTTTGGGCCACATGGTGCCCGCCGTGCCGCGAGGAAATTCCCGAACTGAAGGAATTGCAAAGCCGCTACAAAGACCAGCTGCAGGTGATCGGTGTTTCGCTGGACGACGAGCCCGCTCGGCAGGTGGCGCAGTTCGTAGTTCGCGCCGGAATCAATTATTCCGTGGTGATGGGAAGTCCGGAAATCACTCAGGAATACGGCGGTGTTCCCGCGCTACCCACGAATTTCCTGATCGACCGGCGCGGGCGCGTGGTGCAGAAGCACGTGGGGTTGTACCCGCTGAGCGTGTACGACACGGAAATTCGCGCGCTGCTCGGAATGCACGTGGACGCCAAGGTCGAGCACTTCGAGGATAAGGGCCAGATCTTTCTGAAGAACGCTGCGCTGGCGACGAGCCTGCCCGGCGTGGACTTCAGCGGATTGACCCCCGCGCAGAAGAAGGAAGCGCTGAAGCGGATGAATTCCCAGAGCTGCACCTGCGGATGCGACATGACCATCGCGCAATGCCGGCTGCTCGATTCTTCATGTCCCATCAGCAAAGCGCTGGCCGCCAAGATCGTGCAGGAAGTACGCGCCGGAACGCCGAGCCAAGCTCCCGCGCGCGCCGCCGGCGAGTGAATCGTCCCCTTCAGTAGGTTTTCGTCCCCTACCGTCAAATCGCGCCCATATCTCCTTTATCGCAGAAGGACAGGAGGGCAGGCGCGCTAAGGTTTGACCGTGATCATGACCACGCCGTGGCTGGGGACGCTGGCCTTGAAACTTCCGGTGAAGCGGCCGAGATTCTTGTGCGTCCACAGATCGCGGACTTCGGTGGAGAGATGATCGGGATAGCCGATCTGGCGCCAGGCGACCGAAATTCCGGTCGGCGTTTCTCCGCGATTGAGGAGAATGACGGCGCGGCTGCCGTCCTGCAGTTCCTTTGACCACACTTCGGAGCCGCCGTCCTTCCACACGCGGCGGCCCTGTTGACCAAGCGGGTCCTGATCGATGGCGATCACTTCGCGATTGGTGAGAATTTCCTTGGTTTCAGCGGACATGCTGCGCAGATCGTTTCCGGTAATCAGCGGAGCCGCGAGCAGACACCACAGGCTGAAGTGGGCGCGGTCCTCGCTGGTGGTCATGCCGCCATTGCCCACCTCGAGCATGTCGGGATCGTTCCAGTGGCCGGGCCCGGCGTAGGAGTATAGCGGCGCTTCTTTATCGACGATATCCATCACGCCATTCGAGCAGCAGCTGCCCCCGGGCCAATTCTTGCGGCCGCTCCAACGGTCCTGGATGTCATCCGTGGTGCGCCACAGATTGCCGCCGACCTCCGCCCCCCACAGCCAGGGCTTGTGCGTGCCCCATTCGCAGATGCTGAAGACGATTGGGCGGCCGCTGGCGCGCAACGCCTCGGCCATCGTTTTGTAGGACGCGGCGGCGTCTTGCGTGCCCGTGTTGCACCAGTCGTACTTCAAGTAATCGACGCCCCAGGCAGCATAAGTACGCGCGTCCTGAAACTCGTGGCCGCGGCCACGAGTTTCAGG
>Ga0208140_1000114_pt1 | contig 16141 bp, 16 predicted proteins | sample SF_Rice_5C_0N_40_FD_185616 | JGI IMG/M metagenome (GOLD analysis project Ga0208140, IMG submission 185616) | Rice paddy soil microbial communities from Twitchell Island, California, USA - SF_Rice_5C_0N_404 (SPAdes) (version 2) | ecosystem: Environmental > Terrestrial > Soil > Paddy field/soil ... | reverse complement strand
GAAGCGGTTCCACCGCCAGATACCGTTGAAAATCACGGTTGCGAACTCTCCGGAATGGAGTGAGGTAAGCGTCGCAACGGCGAACATTTCCTCGCGGGGCGTCTACTTCTGGAGCCTCCTCCCGTTTGCGGTGGGGCAACAGCTGACCATCGCGCTTAGACTGCCCGCGGAAATGGCCGGAAGGGCAAAGTTGGAACGCGTCTACCACGGGCGGGTCACACGCATTGAAGCCGACGAACTGCGCGGAACGGCGGGTGTTGCAGTGGAGTTTTTCTATTACGAAACTCTAAAGGAACGCCCGGCCGAACTGAAGACGGTCAAGGCTCAGTTCGGCGGAATTGCAGTGGGACGCAAGAAGCTGGACAGAAGAAACTGGCCGGACCCGGAGTGGGAAGCGAAAAAGACTGCGTAGAAATCTTCGTTGCGCGATCCTGCATGCTGTGGTTGCCTCAGGCGCATTCCTCATTCATTCCGATGTGACGTTTCGTGGCGTGGCGCGCTTGCGTTCAGGCGCTTGCGGTGCGGGTGGCGGCGATGAGTTTTTCGAGGCGGTGTTTGGAGACGCGGAAGCGAGCGTACTCGCGGCCTTGAGCCCGGCCCATGGAAATTCTGTTGTTGCGGTATTTCATGGGCCCGGGGACGGTTTCGCTGAGGCCGACGTGGATTTGGGTGACGCCGGTCTGGGCGATGAGACTGCGGACGTTGCGGGCGTCGATTCCGCTGCCCGCCATGACCGCGATGCGGCCGCGCGCGGCGCGGACCATGCGCGCGATGTTCGCAGCGCCCTCGATGGCGGTCTGCTGGGCGCCGGAAGTGAGGACGTAGTCGACACCGAGGGCAATCAGCGTTTCGAGGGATTTCAGGGGATTGCGGGACATGTCGATGGCGCGATGGAAGGTCACTTTCATGGGACGAGCCAGTTCGAGCAGGCGGGCGGTCTTTGAGGCGTCCACGGCGCCGTTCGCGTCCAGAAGGCCCAGGACGACGGCATCCGCGCCGAGTTGCTTGGCCGCGGTGATGTCGCGTTCCATGACGCGCAATTCGGAGTCGGTATAGGAGAAATCGCCGCCGCGCGGGCGGATCATGACGTGCAGCTTGAGCGAAACGCTGCGGCGCACCTCTTCGATGAGTCCTGCGCTGGGAGTGACGCCTCCCTCGAGAAGATTGGCGCACAGCTCGACGCGGTCGGCGCCGGCCGATTCGGCCGTGACGGCGGAGTCCAAGGAATCGATGCAGACCTCGACATGAATCCGGGGAGGTGCGCCCGCGGCGGCAGGTGCAGGAGCGTCTGCGACGGGAGCGGAACGGCGCGGCATCGTGCGGGCAGGGTTTCGGGTTGGAGACATAAAGGGCGCGGGAATCATAGCGCAGCTGGTCCGGGCGACCAACCGAATCGGACGTGGCGCAACCGACAAAACCAACAGCAGATCCCTCCCCGGCACGGCATCCGGGGCGCAAAATGCGCGCACCCCCATTTCCGCAAGAAGCGCGGAACTGGGTTCGGGTCCGGCTTCTGGACTCCGGTGGAGTCCGCCGGACTCCGAAAACCGGAGATGACACGTGAGAGGGATGCAGAAAACGCGGAACCGGGTTCCCTCCGCCCAAACGCACAGGGCACATTCGCTACGCTCAGTGCGAGCGGGCAGGATGACAATGGCGCGGAGGATAAGCTGGAGCGGAGGAGAGGGCCGCAGCGGCGGAGGAGAACGCTGCTGCGGCCTACGGGAGCAGTCAGGCTACATCGTACTCATTGAGCGGACTGCGAACGCGGATGCCGGAATTGCTTGCGGCTGATTTCTTCCACGACGGCATAACCGCGGCGGGCCGAAACGGCCAACACGCGGACGCCCGCCTCGGTCCAGTCGAAGCTGCGCTCGCCAATGGCGCCGAGGAGGTAAAACAACGCGCCGAGAAGGAACAAGGCGGCAAAAGCCATGCCGAAGAGCAGTTCGGCGGCCAGCAATTCCTGAACAAAATACAATTGCAGGATAAAAAGAACGGCCACGACCACCAAGGCTATGGAACGGAATTTAGAGTTCGCCAGCAGCTTACTCATTACGAGTTTCAGGTCCCGCAGAGCCTTTTTCATCACCCTCTCCTGCCCACACGTACTTAGATGCAAGCGTTTGCCCAAAGACGCAACAGCGCAAGTGACTGAAATTTGAACAGATGGTGATTTCGCAGAGTGAGAATGAGGAAAAGAGTTTCCCAAAGGAAGAAAAGGGCTTGCGTGGAAACTGCAGTGCGCGGGCCTGACTGCTGGCGTCTACATGGAAGGCATTAGTTCGATTTTGATTCGCTGTGACGCGTTGCGTCAGGAGATCGAAGGGTCTCACTGCAACGCGGGCTGCGGCCCGGAAATCGCCACAGCGTATTTCGAGCAGACACGCCGGGCTTGGCGGGGCAGTGAAACAACAGCTCGGCCGACTGTATAATCCTGCTCCATGGAAAAGAGGGAGCGGGCGCCGGAGCTTGCACAGGAAAAGCCGGAGGAGCGGCAGCCCGTGCATTTGCGGCTGCATTCGGTGCGCGTGTACGTCCGCGATCAGGAACGCAGCCTGCGGTTCTATCGCGACCAGCTTGGCTTCAGCGTGGCGTTCGATGCGCGGCTGCAGTCCGGGGAACGCTGGGTGGCGGTTTCGCCGCCGGATGGCAGCGCGGTTCTGGCACTGGTGGCGCCGCAACCGAATTCGCCGGAGTACAAGCTGATCGGGCGGTCGACGCACGTGGTGTTCATCACGGATGATGTATCGGCGAAATTCCAGGAATGGGTGAAGCGCGGGGTGCGCTTTCAGGTTGCGCCGCGGCTGAAGCGAATCAAGTACGACGGGGCCGCGACGGATGCCTCCGGAATACTCGGGCAAGGAGCGCCGGTCTGGGGCGGGGCGTACGCCACGTTCCGCGACGTCGACGGGAATTCGTTCGCGCTGGTCAGCTTCGATGAAGTGACGCGCGCGCTGGAGTTGCAGCGGCGGGCGGAGGCGGAAAAGGTCGAAGCCGAGCGGCGCACGGCGCAGGAACTGGAAATTGCCACGCAGGTGCAGGCGAACCTGTTTCCGCAGACGCTGCCGCCGCTGCGCACGCTGGATTACGCGGGCGTGTGCATCCAGGCGCGGCAGGTTGGCGGGGACTACTACGATTTTCTGGACCTGGGGTCGCTGCACCGACTGGACCGGGGCGCGACGCGGGACCTGCCCGCCGCGGCCTGGCATCTGGCGTTCGTGCTAGCGGATGTTTCAGGCAAGGGGATTGCCAGCGCGCTGCTGATGGCCAATTTGCAGGCGAACCTGCGCAGCCGCTACGCCCTCGCGCTGGACGATCTGCCCCGGCTGCTGTGCGGGGTGAACCGGCTGTTCTGCGAGAACACCCCCGACGGCCGCTACGCCACCATGTTTTTCGCCGTGTACGACGATCATTCGCGCGAGTTCGAGTACGCCAATTGCGGGCACAATGCCGCGCTGCTGCTGCGGGCCAGCGACGCGGTCGAACGGCTGGAGGCCACGTCGACGGTGATCGGGCTGTTTCCCGAATGGGAGTGCGAGACGCGCCGTCTGGTCCTGGCGCCCGGCGATACGCTGGCGATCTACACGGACGGGATCACGGAATCGTTCGATCCGCGCGGCGACATGTTCGGCGAGCCGCGTCTGGTCGAGGCTCTGCGGCGGCATCGCGGTCTTCCAGTGCAAGCGTTGATGCAGGCGATTGTCAGCGACGTTCAGCGCTTCAGCCCGCAGGAACAGCACGATGACATTACGTTGATTGTGGCGAAGGCGCGGTAAGGGCGCAGCAGCGCGAGGTGCAAAGCAACAGCAGATCCCTCCCCGGCACGGCATCCGGGGCGCAAAATGCGCGCACCCCCATTCCCGCAAAGGCGGCGGGACTGGGTTCGGGTCCGGCTTCTGGACTCCGGTGGAGTCCGCCGGACTCCGAAAACCGGAGATGGCACTTGAGGGGGGATGCGGAAAACGCGGAAACGGGTCCGTGATGACAGTTTGGCCGTCAATCAGAGGTGGTTGATCACGCTGGCCACGCAGCCGGCGCCAAAGCCGTTATCGATATTGACGACGCTGACGTTGGAGGCGCAACTATTCAGCATGGCCAGCAGCGCGGTCATGCCGCCGAAGCTCGAGCCGTAGCCCGTGCTGGTGGGAACCGCAATGACCGGGGCGGCAACCATACCGGCAACCACGCTGGGCAAAGCTCCTTCCATTCCCGCGACGCAAATGATGACGCGAGCCTCGGCGAGTTTGTGGCGATGCTCGATCAGGCGATGCAGTCCGGCGACGCCGACGTCATAGATGGCTTCCGCGCGATTGCCCATGGCGCGGGCAGTGACCAATGCTTCTTCGGCCGCGGGAATGTCGCTGGTGCCTGCGGTCACGACAAGGATCAGCCCTTTTCCGGCGACGAGGTGATTGCGCTCGATCGTAATCGCGCCGGAGAGCTCATGGAATTCGGGCCGAGCCGCGCGCTTCTTCCTGCTTGCCGCGCCGACGAGGCGTTTCACGCGGGAAAAAATCGCGCGGTTGGCGCGCGTAATCAAAATATTGTGGGAGGAGTTGGCGCGCAGCATGCCGCGCACGATCTCGACCACTTGCTTGGGAGTCTTTCCGCGGGCGAAGACGACCTCCGGGTAGCCCTGGCGGAGCGCGCGATGATGATCGATCTTGGCGAAGCCGATGTCTTCGAAGGGGAGGCGTCGCAGGCGGTCAATGGCCTCGTCGGCGCCAACCTTGCCGGCGCGCAGGGCTTCGACGAAACTGCGGATGTCGTGTTCGTTCATGGCGATTTCCGGCCGCACGATTTTAGCATCGCTTGCGCCTGCTTTGGCGTGTGGGGCGGCGTCGGACGCTTCTGAATTGTGCTAAAGTCCGGCAATCCCCAGCGTTCGCGAATCGCGGGGACGAGATCGTTTCTTGGAGGCGCCCATGTGGCTGCTGTGGACCATCCTGATTGGAATACTGGCGGGATTCCTGGCCGGGCACGTGGTCCGCGGGCGCGGGTTCGGCGTGCTGCTGGACCTGGTGGTCGGGATCATCGGGTCGATTCTGGGCGGCTGGCTGTTTGGGCTGGTGGGACTGGTCGCCTACGGGCTGATCGGGAGATTGTTCACCGCATTCATCGGCGCGTGCATCCTGCTGTGGGTGGTGCGGGCGATCAAGCGCAAGTAGATTTCTTGCGTCGTGTATTTTGACCGGCTAGACAACCTCAGGACGACACATCCGAGGCCGGAAGACGGCCGCGGATGCCTGAAACGCGTTCGCGCATGGAGCGCACGGTCATGCCACTGCGCACCAGGGCCGCGAAACCCAGGAAAATGAAGGGAAGGGTCAGCGCGAACCAGGCAAAAAAGGAGAAGCCGGTTGCGGTGGTTTTTTCCACGCCGAAGATGGTGACGCCAAGAACGCAGAAGAACTGGTACGAGCCGACGTTGGCCGGCGCGTTGGGGAGCGACACTCCGATGTTGATGATCAGCAGCACGACCATCGAGGCCGTGAAGGAAAGCGGAAGAGGATAGGATCGAATCAGGGCCCACAGGGCGAGGACTTGAAAGCCCGGCATGGCAATGGAGGCCAGCACAGCCGGATAAAAACTGGGAGCGGTGCCCATGGCGTGCAAGCCGGTGAGCGCGCCCATGATTCTTCCGGGCATATACTTGCGCTCCGCGGGAGTTTCGCCCTCCTTGCCCAGCTTGAATTCCAGGTAGAGGATCAGGACGACGATGACGGCCACAATGGCCAGTGTGACTACGCCGAGGATGTCCGCGGCGCGTTTGAAGCGCAGCGGCAGTTCGACGTAAAGGGAGACCACGCCCAAAGAGGCCGTGGCGATCACCAGATCGATCAGGCGCTCGACGCCCACCGATCCCAGCACGCGCCCCAGCGTGACGTTTTCCTGGCTGGAGATGAGGTAGCTGCGCAAGAATTCGCCCGGGCGCAAGGGAAAGACGAGGTTGGCGAAGAGTCCCGCGAAGACAGCCCGGGTGGTGCGCGTCAGCTTCACACGCGCAAAGGGCGTCAGCAGGAACTTCCAGCGCAGCGCCTGGAAAGCGTAGCTGATGACGTCGAAGGTCATGCCCAGGAGCACCCAGCTCCAATCGACGTTGGCCATCTGCCGCAACGACTTCACGATGTGGAAATCGTGGAGGACCCAAATGAGGCTGAGGATGGCGACGGTGTAGCCGACGATGGCGAGAATCTTCGATTTGTTGCGTCGGATGCTTTGGAAGAGACCGCTCAAGCTCATCAAGCCTGTGAACCCCGTTTCGGTGTGCTGAGAATGGAACGCGCGGAGGCCGCCGCGAGAATTCTGCAAAACGAGCGGTACAAGCCACGTTCCGCGCCGAGACCGGCTAACGCTTGCCGATTCGGAAAAGAGCGGGGATCGCTCTTTTCGCGTGCATGGGGCGGGAACTCGCCCGTTCCGGCGCGGGGGTTCCCAAGCCCGCTAAAGCCTACGATAACACCCTGTTTCAAGCAATCCGGGAGTTTCTCGCATCTTTGGTGATGGCAAGAGCCTTGCGACCTGCGGGCCTAGCCGGAAGAAAACGCGGCGGGGCCTTATGGTTGGCAATCGAAGCGGCTAAACTGATACGATTGGCTCTGCATCCTGCGCGCGCTCACGTAGAGAACGCGCCTGTCTACTGCAGGCAGGCGGCGCGGGCCGAGGGGGAAATTATGCCGGAGGAGTCTCGCGAAGAATTGTTGGCCCGCATCGCCGAGTTGGAGCGCCAGGGGGGTGGAAGAAAGCGGGGCGCGCTGGAGTTCCGCGTAGGGGAAAAGGGCGGGGTGAGCGTGTACGGCCTGGGGCGGTTTCCGGTCACGCTGTATTACGAGCAGTGGGTTCGCCTGCTCGATACCGCCGACAGCCTGCGCGCCTTTCTGGAAGAGAACAAGCACCGGCTCAAGCTGAAAGACCGGGAGTAGTTCAAGGACTAGATGGATCCGCAGTACATCCGCAATTTCTGCATCATCGCCCATATCGATCATGGCAAATCGACGCTGGCCGACCGCCTGCTGGAGTTGACCGGCGCGCTCAGCCAGCGCGAAATGACCTCGCAGGTGCTCGACTCGATGGAGCTGGAGCGCGAGCGCGGCATCACCATCAAGGCGAAGAGCATTCGCTTGCACTACGCGGCGCGCGACGGGCACGAGTACCGCCTGAATTTGATCGACACGCCGGGGCACGTGGACTTTTCCTACGAAGTTTCGCGCGCGCTTTCGGCCTGCGAAGGGGCGCTGCTGGTGGTGGACGCGAGCCAGGGCGTGGAAGCGCAGACGGTGGCCAATGCGTTCCTCGCTTCGCGCCACAACCTCGAAATCATTCCGGTGATCAACAAGATCGATCTGCCGGCGGCGCAGCCGGAGCGTTCCAAGGAACAGATCGAGAATGTGCTGGCGATTGCGGCGGAGGACGCGCTGCTGATCAGCGCGAAAAGCGGGCTGGGAGTGGAGGAGGTGCTGGAAGGGATCGTCAAGCGCGTGCCGCCGCCGAAGGGCTCCTGGGAGGCGCCGTTGCGCGCGCTGATTTTCGATTCCTGGTTCGACGCCTATCGCGGCGCGGTGGTGCTGGTGCGCGTGATGGAAGGGCGCGTCACGCCGCGAATGAAGATCCGGCTGTGCGCCAACAACGAAGTCTACGAAGTGGAGGATTTGGGCGCGCTGACGCCCAAGCCGGTGGCCTTGCAGGATCTTTCCGCCGGGGACGTTGGGTTCATCATCGCCAACATCAAACGCGTGGCGGATGCGCGAGTGGGCGACACGGTGGTCGAAGCGGAGCGTCCCGCGGCGCCGCTTCCGGGCTTCGAAGCGATCAAGCCCATGGTTTTCGCCGGGCTGTATCCGGTGAACGCGAGCGATTACGAGATGCTGCGCGACGCGCTGGAAAAGCTGCAGCTCAACGATGCGGCGTTTTTCTACGAGCCGGAAAATTCGGTGGCGCTGGGTTTCGGGTTCCGCTGCGGGTTTCTGGGCCTGCTGCACATGGAAATCGTGCAGGAGCGGCTCGAGCGCGAATTCAACATCGACCTGATCACCACCGCGCCCAGCGTGGAATACCGCATCACGACCACCACGGGCGAAGTGCAGGAGGTCGACAATCCGACGAAGTTTCCTCCGCCCACGTCGATCGCGAAAATCGAAGAGCCCATCCTGACGGCCATGATCATCACGTCGGAGGAATCCGTCGGCGCGGTACTGCAGCTGTGCGAGGAAAAGCGCGGCGTGCAGAAGAAATTCGAGTATCTTTCGCCCACGCGCATCATGCTCACCTACGAGATGCCGCTCAACGAGATCGTGCTCGACTTTTACGATCGGCTGAAGAGCGTTTCGCGGGGCTACGCGTCGCTGGACTACCATCTGGCCGGCTATCGCGAGTCCGATCTGGTCAAGCTGGACGTGCTGGTGGGGGGCGAGCCGGTGGACGCGTTGACCATCGTCTGCCACCGCGAGCAGGCCTACGAACGCGGACGCGAGCTGGTGACACGCTTGCGGAAATTGATTCCGCGGCAGATGTTCGAAGTGCCGGTGCAGGCGGCCATCGGCAGCCGCATCATCGCGCGCGAAAACATCAGCGCCATCCGCAAGAACGTTCTGGCTAAGTGCTACGGCGGCGATATCACGCGAAAGAGGAAGCTGCTGGAAAAGCAGAAGGAAGGCAAAAAGCGCATGAAGCGCGTTGGCCGCGTGGATATTCCGCAGGAAGCGTTCCTGGCGGTGCTGAAAGTCTCCGGCAGCGCCGAAGAGGAATAGCTCCTTGCTCGCGCGCGAGAATCCTTAGTAGACTTCCGAATATAGGAAGAGTATGAGCCGAGTCAAATTTCGTCCAACGAAAAAGGGCCAAAAGATCAGTCTCGAACTCAGCGTGAAGGAGTATGAGAAGTTGCTGGATGACCTGGAAGAGCTCGATGCGATCCGCGCCTACGATGCTGCCAAAGGGTCTGGCGAAACAGCGATTCCATTCGATCAAGCTGTGCGGCAAATCGACCGATCCCGAAAGTGAAGTACTCAATCTTCATCCTTCCTCGTGCGCAGCACGAACTCGCTTCGATCCCCGCAAAAGACTACGAGAGAATCAAGGCCGCAATCTTTGCCCTTGCGGATAACCCTCGTCCAGCGAACTGTCGAAAGCTTTCCGCGAGAAATGGTTGGAGAGTTCGAGTCGGGGATTACCGTGTCATCTATGAAATTGACGATGCCGGTCGTGCCGTAACTGTTTTGAACGTGGGGCATCGACGCGACATCTACCGCTGAAACTCAGCGGATCTAGTCGTCCCGATTCGCAACGCCTGCTTACGCGCCGGTTTTTCTACCACGCCACACCGTCGCGTCGATTTGGCCGCGGGCGAGGCGCACGGAAATGTCGTCGCCGGTAGCGACTTGATCCGGCGAGCGCAGCACCTTCCCGGAGGGGTCGTAGGCAATGGCGTAGCCGCGTTCGAGCAGTTGGTACGGGCTGCGTTCGTCGAGGCGGATTGCCGCTGCTTCGACGCTCCGCTTCCTGGCCGTTAGGAGGTGGTCTACGCGCACCGTCAAATCGGCCAGCGATTTTTCCCATTTGCGCTGCAGGCGGCTGACGCGCGCGCGCAAGTCCGTGCGCGCGAGCCGGAAACGCAGGGATTCGAAGCTGCGATGCTTGCGCGTCACGGCGCGTTCGAGTCCGGCGTCGAGGCGCTCGCGCGCTTGCTCGATGCGGCGCTGTAAAGCGACGGCGCGCGCGCGCAAATCGAACGACGAAATCTGCGCCTCCGCGCGGGTCAGCCGCTGCCGTGAACTTGTGAGCTTCATCCGCAGCGCTTCTCCCAGCGCGCCGGACAAATCATCGATGTGTTGCGCGCGCCGCCGGAGCAGCATTTCGATCTGGCGGAAGCCGCGGTGGGTTTCGAGGTCGCGCGCGCGGTGCCGCCACTCCGAGAGCAGGAAGCGCAGGCGCTGCACGATTCTGCGCTGGTGTTCGGCGATGTGCTGCTCGAACTCGGCGCGCGAACGCACGACGACCTCCGCGGCAGCCGAAGGAGTGGGAGCGCGCAGGTCGGCGACGAAATCAGCGATGGTGAAATCCGTTTCATGGCCCACGCCGGTGATGACCGGGATGGCGGACGCCGCCACCGCGCGCGCTACTGCCTCTTCATTGAAGGCCCACAAATCCTCGAGCGATCCGCCGCCGCGGGCCAGAATCAGCACCTCGGCGAACTGGACGCGGTTGAAATAGCGCAGAGCCTGCGCGATCTCCGCGGCCGCGGCGTCGCCCTGCACGCTGACGGGATAAATCTGCACGTGCAGGTTGGCGAAGCGTCGCTTCAGGACGCGCAGAATGTCGCGAATGGCGGCGCCCTGAGGCGAGGTCACCACGCCGATGCAGCGCGGGAGGACGGGCAGCGGCTTCTTGCGCGACTGGTCGAATAGCCCTTCTTCCTGCAATTTCTTTTTGAGCTGCTCGAAGGCCAGCTGCAGGGCGCCCGCTCCCACCGGCTCGAGATGCGTGATGTAAATCTGGTATTCGCCGCGCGGCTCGTAAACGGACAGCGAACCTCGCACCATGATGTGCAACCCGTTATCCGGCCGGAACTTGATGCCGCGCAGCTGGTCGCGAAAGCAAATGCAGCGAATCTGGGCGCGCTGGTCTTTTAAGGTGAAGTAGAGATGGCCGGATTGCGCGGGACGGTAATTGGATACCTCTCCTTCGACCCAAACATCGGGGAAATTGCCTTCGAGCAGGTCGCCGATCTGTTGCGTCAATTCGGTGACTTTCCAGACGCGCCTCTGCGGCATCAGATCGAATAAAGAGGGTTGGCCCATCTGCGTCACGCGCCGCCCAAGTTCCTTATCGCCGAAAAAGGTTCACGAGCCAAAAAACGAGCGTCAGCAGCACGCTGAGCACGATACACGTCACCACTGGAAAATAGAAACTGCCGTGCTGCCCATGATACGCGATATCGCCCGGGAGGCGCCCCATCCGAAACGGCAGCCTCCCGCCGAGCGCAAACCAGGCGCCCACGACAACCAGAAACACCCCAAGAACGATCAGGAGTTTGCCGATTTCCCGGAGCGGGCTCATCGCAACGCAAACATTCTACGCCGCTGGGAGCGAAACCGCGGAATGGAGAGCCGCTCAAGAAGGCGGGCAGGAACGGCGGTTCAAGCGAGGCGCGGCTTGGCCTGAGAAGTCTGAGGCGATGGGTTCAGCGGAGGTTCGCAGAGGGAGAAGGTTCTAGCGGCCGGCGGCCCGGCTCTTCACGATGGGACGATCGCCCGCCGGGCAGGGATTGCCTTCGTGGCCGGCCAGCAGGTGCTTGATGAGGGCGTCGATGCGGCGCCGGCTCTCGCGGCTGAGCTCGGCGTCCTCGTAGATGGTCAAATCCCTGGTGCGGCGAATTTTCTTGGCTTCGAGCAAAGCCGCCGCAGCATCACGCCGGAACCGGTCGAGTTCCTGGCAATTCGCGGTGTTGGCCATGTATATGCGATTCTACTGGCCGCCTCGACATGGGCAACGGTACTTCGGTACCATCGCGGCGGAAGCGGGCGGTGCTGATTCATAGGCTCGGGCGCAATCCGGTCGTTCCTCGGGGCGCGTGCCACATTCTGGGCCGTTTCGGTATACTGTTGATTTCGAGGCGCGGTACCCAAGAGGTAAGGGAGAGGTCTGCAAAACCTTTATGCGTGGGTTCGATTCCCACCCGCGCCTCCAGAAAAAACGCTCCGCTAGCTTGACGCCCTGCATTGCTGCAGTAATGCAGGGGTTAGGATCATGTTGCCGGCCGAGTGATCCCGCGCACTTCCTTCAGTGATCTGGACTACTGATTTGCCTCGCGCGATAGCGTATTTGCGATAGGTACGCTCAAGTAACAGACAACCCCAGCCACCGCGCTTGCTGGCGACGCGACCGATGCTTGCGTTGTCGAGCGCAGAGCATCCTCAACCTGGAAGAAGGACCCACGTCGTGAATGTCGTCGTGCCTCGGTTTTCCCGGCCCCTGATCGCCCTCGCAGCACTGGCCGCGGCACTTGGAGCCTGGCCGCTTAGCGGGCAGGCACTGCGCGAAGAGTCCGGCCAGCCTGAGTCTCCTTCGCCAGCCCTGTCGTCGGCCCCTGCGGCCAATGCATGGTCCGGCGATCTGGCTGCGGGTGTGGCTGCCTACCAGAAGGGTAGCTATGCTGAAGCAGAACAGCGCTTCCTCGCCGCTTTGAAGCGGGCCGAGGCTGTTGCACCGGGCGGCACCGGCGAAGCAGACAGTGCGAATGGTCTGGGAGTCACCTATTGCGCCGAAGGCAAGTACGAACCAGCCCGGGCCCTTTTCGAGCGCGCGCTGGCCATTCGCAAGAATGTGGGGAGCGCCGATGATCCCGCGGTCGCTCGGGTGGAGAGGAATCTCGGGGATGTCGATTTTGTGCAAGGGCGCTACAGTTCGGCCGAGCGGCTGTACACACATGCGTTGAAGCTGGAAGAAAAGAGCCTGGGACGGAACGATCTTGACTTTGCGGCGACCGCGGAGAGCCTGGGCGAACTCTATCTGGCCATAGGCAAGTATGCGGAGGCCGCGCTGGATTTCGAGGCGGCGCTCGCGGCCCGGGAGAGGGCGCTAGGCGCGGACAGCCTGCCGGTGGCGCAAAGCCTGCAAAGCAAAGGGCGGCTGCTATCGCTGCGGGGAGAGTATGACAAGGCGAAAAAGGTCCTGGATCGAGCGATCGAAATCGTGGAGCGCAAGCGCGGTGCGGATGACCCGGCACTGGCTCATGCCCTGGCCAATCGCGCGAATGTGGACTCGAGTGTCGGGAACAATCCGGCTGCGGAGAAACTCTACGAACGCGCACTTTCCATCTACGAAAAGCAGGGGCCAGCGCAGAGCTCCAACCTTGCCGCCATTTTGGTCGATCTCGGGGAAGTGAGCGGTTACCAGGGCCAATTCGCCAAGGCCGATCGATTCTTCGCCCGGGCTCTGGCCATTGATGAACGAGTGCTGGGTCCCGATCACCCGGTCGTGGCCGAAATTCTGGTGTATCAAGCTGAAATCCTCGAACATAAGCGCCAGTACGATAAAGCGGTGGCCCTGCTGCAGCGGGCCCTAGCCGTCCGCAAGGCGGCGGTGGGGCCGGACGACGTGGTGGTGGCCCTAGCCGACCGCGATCTGGCCGCTGCTTACATTGTGAAGAAACAGTACAGTTCCGCGGAGTCCGTCGCCCGTGAGGCTGTCGAGATACGTGAAAAGGTGCTCGGCCCTCTACATCCGTGGGTCGCGGACTCGCTTGACGCCCTGGCGCAAGTCTACACGATGGAAAAGCGTTACGACGAAGCGGAGCCGCTGTTTAAGCGCTCTCTCGAAATCGAGCGCGCCGCCTACGGGCCCGCGAGTCCAGCGCTGGCCGGCACTCTCGAAATTTACGCCTCTCTGCTGCGCATGATGGACCGGCGTGTGGAAGCCGATATTCTGGATGCTCGCGCCATGGTTGTGCGCGCGCAGTGGAAAGAGCGAACCGCCTCGTCTGATTAGGCCACTGCACATCCTCTCGAGGAGAATGCGCCGGGAAACCCGAGGGCGCGCGTGGACCTGCCGCCGATCACACCGCCCTCCCGTGCGCCGATTTTGGATGACACCGATTTCCTGCTTGCGGATAATCGGGCCTCGCCGGCTTGGCTCGAGCCGCGCAGCGCTAGGGCCATCACCGGCGGGAAGTTCTCTGAGGAGGGACGGTTGGCGCGAATTTTGGATGTGGGCTGCGGGCCAAACAAATACCCCGGCGCCACCGGGGTGGACATGAATCCGAACACGGCGGCCGACGTCCTGTGCCATCTGGACCAGGGCGGTTTGCCCTTTCGCGACAATTCCTTCGATCAGGTTCGCGCCGAGCACTTCATCGAACATGTAGCCGACGTCATCGCCACCATGGAAGAATTCCATCGCGTCACGCGCCCGGGCGGCACGATCTTCATCCTGACTCCCCACTATACGGATTGCAATTCGTTCACCGATCCCACGCATCGCCGACACCTGAACACCTATTCGTTTCACTACTTCTATCCGGGGGGGCGGCACGGCCGCAGCGAAATGTGGTACACGAAAGCGAGAATGCGCGAGGCGCGGCTCAGGGTACGCTTGCTGCGGCTGTGGCGCGCGCTGGGGTTCGAGTTCCTGGTGAACCACAGCCGCATGTTTCGTCAATTCTGGGAGCAGTATCTCAGCTTCGTGATCCGCGGAAAGCTGATGGAATTCACCTTCGAGGTGATCAAGTGATGGAGCCGGCGCGCAGCGGCGCTCCTGATCCGGATATCCTCAAAGCCATTCGGCGGGATTGGGACGCGCGCGCGCGGGAGGACGCGCGGCATTACATCAATTGGCCGGACATCCCGAATGAAGAAGGAGCATTCTTCGAATCGGGCCGGCAGGATTATCAGCGCTTCATTGCGCCGTTTCTGAGCCGGATGAATTTCGATCCGCGGGGCAAGACGGCGCTGGAAATTGGGTGCGGCATAGGCAGGATAGCGCGCTGGATGGCGCAGGATTTCGAGCGGTACATCGGCGTGGACGTCTCGCCCGAAATGGTGCGCCAGGCGGCCGCCTACGCTCTGCCACGTGCGACCTTCCAGGACGTATCCGGCGCCGACCTGAGAGACATTGCCGCTGGATCGGTCGATTTCGTTTTTTCGCTGGGCGTGTTTCAGCATGTGCCCGACGGAAATGTCCTCTTGAACTATTTCACGGAGATCGCGCGCGTGCTGCGCCCCGGCGGAATTTTCCGTGTGCAGGTGAAGGGGCTCTGGGCCTGGCGCCTGGGCTCGATGGCGCTGGAGGCCGGGCTGTCGAACAAGGTCAAAATCGGCGCTGTTCCGGCGCCCTTCGTGCGCTTGCGCCACCTGGACACCTGGCAGGGGACGTCGATTTCTCCGCGCATGGCGGTTCGCGAGTGCCGCCGCCGCGGCCTGAGCGTGGAAGAGATGGAAGGTAAGGGCACCGTTTTGATGTGGATCGGCGGGCGCCGGAATTGACTCGCGCGTTCTGCTTTCGGCGCGGCGATTTTTTCTCGGATGGATGAGCGATGTTGGCGCGTTTGATGTTCGCGGTGGTGGATTTTGCGGCCCGCAAGGGCTTGGCGCCTGCGGGAACGGACCAGGCCGCCAAGGAGCGCGCGCGCCGGACGGGAATTCGCGGTGAAACCTACGCCTACTGGTATCTGCGCCGGCACGGCTACGTGCTCGTTGCGCGCAACTACCGCTCGCCCGGAATCAAGGGCGAAATCGACATGGTGGGCTACGACGGCGAGGTGCTTGCGTTTGTGGAGGTGAAAACGCGCGTCGCCGCTGAAAAGGATTCCGCGAGGATACAGGCGCGCCCTGAGGACGCCGTGAATCGGGAGAAGCGGCGCAATTTGACGCGCATGGCGCGCCAGTTCCTGCGCGCGCGGCGGATCGAGTCGGCCAATTGCCGCTTTGACGTGATGGCCATCGAGACCCGCACAGGCGCGCGGCCGCAGGTGCGCTTACATAAGGGAGCCTTCACCGCGACCAGTTGAAAACCGTGGCGCCGGCTGGAACCGCGCGGCAGCTGACGAGGATCGAAGGCGAAAATGGCAGCCTTCGGCTCGGTTCCTGGCGCCTGTGCTTGCGCTTCATAGTAGAATAATCGTTTTTGAAGCGGCAGCGGCGCGCCGATGCGCCCAGGAGGATACGTTTGCCGGAACTTCGCAAGGACCCCATCACCGGGCGATGGGTGATCATCTCGACGGATCGGGCCAAGCGTCCGACGGATTTCGCGCGCGAAAGCGTGCAGATCAAGGGCAATCCGAATTGCCCCTTCTGCCCGGGCAACGAGGGGAAAACGCCTCCGGAAATTCTCGCCTACGGCCGCAATGGGAACGGCCGGGACATGCCGGGCTGGTCGCTGCGCGTGGTCCCCAACAAGTTTCCCGCCCTGGGAATCGAGGGAGGACTGGACCGCGAGGGAGAAGGCCTGTTCGACCGCATGAACGGAATTGGCGCGCACGAAGTGATCATCGAAACGCCGGACCACCGGCTGACCATGGCCACGCTGTCGGATCGCGCGATCGAGGAAGTTTTGTGGGCCTATCGCGACCGCATGCTCGACCTGAAGAACGATCGCCGTTTTCGCTACATTCTCCTGTTCAAAAATCATGGAGAACCGGCCGGAGCTT
>Ga0208140_1000112_pt1 | contig 16241 bp, 10 predicted proteins | sample SF_Rice_5C_0N_40_FD_185616 | JGI IMG/M metagenome (GOLD analysis project Ga0208140, IMG submission 185616) | Rice paddy soil microbial communities from Twitchell Island, California, USA - SF_Rice_5C_0N_404 (SPAdes) (version 2) | ecosystem: Environmental > Terrestrial > Soil > Paddy field/soil ... | reverse complement strand
TCTGCAGGCAGCGCTGCAAAAGCACGCGAACGTGCGCGGGCGTGTCCTTCGGCAGCAGCGACCAGTCCGGCTGCGCCCGAATCACCGCGGCCAGCGTGTCCGTCACCGTCTCGCCGCTGAACGGCATTTGGCCCGTCAGCATTTCGTACAGCACGCACCCAAACGACCAGATATCCGTCCGGCGGTCAACGGATTTGCCTTTCGCTTGCTCCGGCGACATGTACGCGGCCGTGCCCAGGATGATTCCCGCCTGCGTCGCCATGCGGGAGATTGTCGGGGATGAAGAGATATCAATCGACGCCGGATCACCTTCCAGCGCTTTGGCCAGCCCAAAATCCAGGATCTTCACGGAATCGTTTGCCGTGAGCTTGACGTTCGCCGGTTTCAGATCGCGATGCACGATTCCGCGTTCATGCGCATACTCGAGCCCTTCGGCAATCTGTTTCGCAATCGGCAGAGCTTCATCGAGGGGAATTGCCCCGGCCTTGATGCGGTCCGCGAGCGTTGGTCCTTCGACCAGCTCCATGACCAGCGCATGCGTGCTGCCGGAATCTTCAAAACCATAAATGGAAGCAATGTTCGGCTGATTGAGCGAAGCGAGCACCTTCGCTTCGCGCTCGAACCGCCCCAGGCGCTCGGCGTCGGCGGCGAACCCGGCGGGCAGCACCTTCAGCGCGACTTCGCGCCCGAGCTTCGTATCCCGCGCCCGATACACCTCCCCCATCCCGCCCGCGCCAATCGGCGCGACGATTTCATACGGTCCCAGCTTGCTTCCCAGGACGAGCGTCATTGTTTTTGCGCGGCCACGATGCGTTTGAGTTCGTCAAACCAGTTGAGGATGACGCTAATCTGTTCGGAAGCCTGGGGCTGTTCGATCTGTTTGATAAAAAGAAATTGCTTTGCTCCTGGCATCACATCGTAATAATGGCCGGACGGAAAATAATTCCCTTCCCAAAGCATGTGGGGCGTGCCGGGAGTAAACGCGGGTCTGATCTGGATGGGCACTGCCATCAGCTTGTCCCCATTCAAATAAAACAATTCGCGACCGTCGCGCGACCACTCGGGTCGCGATCCGCCGTCGTTTGAGATTTGCCATTTTCCCACCGGACCGGGGTAAGGCTGAACGTAAACTTCATTCCGGCCGGATTCGTCCGACTGGTAAGCCAGCCAATGCCCATCGGGCGAAAATTGAGCGAATTCTTCATTGAAGCGGGTCCGCAAAAAGGGACGTAGTTTCCCCTTGCCGTCAAGTGGCAGAATCATGATGTCAAATCCAGTATCCGGAGCTTCCTCGTTTATGGCGATTTCTTCTCCGTCCGGCGAAAACGACGAAATGGTGATCCAATCCGGGCTGCTCGAAAGAAGCTCTTCGCTGCCGCTGCCGTTCGCCGGCTTCCAATAGACGCCGTACTTTCCGTTACGCAACGAAGTGTAAGCGATGTGCTTTCCATCGGGACTCCAGAATGGATCGCGGTTGTCGTTGCCAAAGGTGAAGCGGCTGAGAATTCCACGCGGAATGTCATAGGTCCAAATGCCCCATGTGGGACCTTCCACGGTCATTGCGATTTCGTGCCCGTCGGGGGAAAGGTCGAGGTCTTCATAAGCCGCGTTGCTCTTCGTCAACACCTGCGATTTTCCGCTTCGATCCACCAGCATAATCTGGCGGTTTGGCTCTCCCTCGCTTCCGGCGATGTAGGCCAAGGTCCCATCGTTTGACATGGAAAGCTGGGCCACTCCGCTGGAAGGGTTTGTCAGAACGTTTTCGAAGACCGGCACCGGCGATCCGGACACGTTGAGGCTTGTCGCGTCAAAGGGCGCGGCCATCAGGAAGCCGTTCTGCGAATAAATCAGATAACCTCCCGGTGCGTAATGAGGTGAGGTTCCATCGCGAATCAGCACCTGCCATTTGCCGGTCTTGAGCGACAGAGCGGCGACACTGGATCCGCTCGTACCAAACCCGCGAGAGATCGTAAAAAGCACGGACTCGCCGCTGGGCAAAACCTGCGGCAACAAATGTGCCTCTTCTCCCTGGCTTGCATCCGGTTTGGTCAGGTCTTGACAATTCCCGCCCGAGCCGGGCACCTGCATCAGCCCGTTGAAGTGTGTGTTGCTGAAATAAATGTTCCCGTTCGTCGACCAACTGCCGGGATAGTTATCGTAGCCGGTGCAGAGAGTTTGCACGGGCCCGCCTGCCAGTGAGATCTTCCTCAATTCCGGAGTACCCGCGGAAGTGGTCCCAATGACGAATGCCACCGATCGTCCGTCCGGCGAGAAGAAGGGAGAAATTCCCCCTTCCGTGCCCGCAATTGCCGTGGCCGTGAAGTCATCAAGGCGGCGCTGGTAAAGCTGCGTCTTGCCGCCTTGTTGGCCCGAAAATACCAGGTCGGTTCCATCGGGCGAAAGAGCGATCTCCGGAAACTGCGTAGAAGAAATCGTCAAGCCGGGCGGAAGGTCAACGGTGAGGTGCCGGACATGCTGCGGCTGCGGTTTGGCACCTAGGAGAGCGAAAACAGTTACGGCCACCAGAGCGGCAGCCAGCACGCCTGCTATGGACCATGGCAGGGCGCGTTGCAGCGGGAGTCTCTGGCTGACGGATGTCTCCGGTAGGAGTGATTCATAAATCGCACCTGCGCCGGAAATCGCTTCTTCAATCACGATTCGCGCTTCGCCAATGTCCCGCAGGCGCTGTTTCGGATCCTTTTTGAGGCAGCGCGCCAGCAGATTTCGAATTGCTGGTGGCGTTTCGGCGGGAAGGCGCGACCACTCCGGCTCGGCGCGAATCACGGCGGCCAGCGTGTCCGTCACTGTCTCACCGCTGAACGGCATTTGGCCCGTCAGCATTTCGTACAGCACGCAGCCAAACGACCAGATATCCGTCCGGCGGTCAACGGATTTGCCTTTCGCTTGCTCCGGCGACATGTACGCGGCCGTGCCCAGGATGATTCCCGCCTGCGTGGCCATCCGGCTGATCGTCGGCGAACTCGAAATGTCTACCTGGCCCGGATCGCCTTCGAGTGCCTTGGCTAGACCAAAATCGAGAATCTTCACCGCGTCGTTTGCGGTGAGCTTGACGTTCGCCGGTTTCAGATCGCGATGCACGATTCCGCGTTCATGCGCGTATTCGAGTCCTTCGGCAATCTGCTTCGCAATCGGCAGAGCTTCATCGAGAGGAATCGCCCCGGCCTTGATGCGATCCGTGAGCGTCGGCCCTTCAACCAGCTCCATGACCAGCGCGCGCGTGCTGCCGGAATCTTCAAAACCATAAATGGAAGCGATGTTCGGATGATTGAGCGAGGCCAGGACCTTGGCCTCGCGCTCGAACCGCCCCAGGCGCTCGGCGTCGGCGGCGAACCCGGCGGGCAGCACCTTCAGCGCGACTTCCCGCCCGAGCTTCGTATCCCGCGCGCGATACACCTCGCCCATTCCGCCCGCCCCAATCGCGCCGACGATCTCATACGGCCCGAGTCTTTCGCCGGAGTTTAGCGTCACGTGCTTCCTTTCAGCTTGGCTTCCCAATCGAGCAGCAGACCGATGAAGCGGGAAGCGTTGGGGTCGGCGCTGGCAATGACCAGAAAACGGCTTCCGTCGGGGCTCACGTCGTAGAACGGGTCGGCAAAACTCGGCAGGTTCAATTGGAAAAGGGGATGGAGAGCTTTGACTTGCGCGGCCCCGCCGCTGAACCCCAGCTCGGCCTCCATGAGGCGATTGCCCATGGTCTCGAAATAGAGATGCCCTTTCTTATCCCAGTGAACATTCCATCCGCCGTTTTGCGAGATTTGAAACTTGCCCCCCGGCCCTGGAAACGGAACGACATAAACCTCGGGCCGGCCGGTTTCGTAGGAAAAATAGGCGAGCCAGTGGCCGTCGGGAGAATATCTGCCGTCGAACTGGGTGGCGCGGACGCGTGCGGGTTGAAAGGGCCTGCCATCGCCGAAAAGCGGGAGAATCGAGAGCTCCGTGAGCGAGGTCTTGATGACGTGTTCGTTGAAAGAAATGTAGCGGCCGTCGGGCGACCAATCCACCACGTCCGGAGAAGTGATGCCGCTGCCGATGATGTCACCCCCAAAGGTGAAAAGCTTCTCCTCCGCTCCCGACCCATTCGCCGGCTTGCGGCAGATCGCTGGTTTGCCATCCGGTTGGCATGTGTAGGCGATGTAGCTTCCGTCCGGCGACCATGCTCCGAACTCTTTCAAGCCAGGCCCAAACGTGAGCCGCGTCCCGGGGCCTCCAGCGGCGGGATAAGACCACAATTCACTCGAGGTCAACTGTGGGTCCGCGGCTTCAACCAGCACGTGAGTCCCGTCCGGGGAAATTTTGACCGAGTTGTACACTGCGGCCGGTCCCACGCTGCCCAGCGGATTTCCGCTCTTGTCAAACCATTCCAGCCGCCCTTCCATCGTCCCGCCCTGGAAGGCAAGGACCCCGTTCGATGCCGAATAGCTCAGCGCCTGGGCCAGGAAGATGGTTTCTCCAGCGAGTTTGCCTGTCGCAGGATCGAAGGGCTGTGCGAACACCCGGTTATCCCGAGTGAACAGGAGATGCCCATCGGCGTATTGCGGCGAACCAGCGTCCTTGAGAATGAGTTTCTGTTCGCTCGATCCAAGCGAACCCACCCAAATGGACCCGGAGCCGGCCGACGAAAAATAGAGAAAATGGCGGTGGTCGGGAAGGAAGGCGGGAGAGGTGTCCCCGTTGTCGCCGCCCTCAAGCTTGGTGGCGGGACTCGGCTTTCCGCCCGAGGCGGAAATGCTGTCGATTGGACCGGTGCAGCCCTGCGGCGTATAGAGAATGGTTCCGTCTGGACTCCACGCTCCCGTATCGGCGCAGGTGTCTTCGCTGGCCTCGGCCAGAACTTCCACATTTCCATTGGCCAGATTCACAGTCTTCAACTTCTGATCGGCGACAAAACCCAACGAATTGCCGTCCGGCGACCAGAAGGGCATCGAGGCGCCTTCTGTTCCGGTGATGGCCTTGGCCTCATCCGAAGCCAGTGGCCGCACATAGAGTTTCGTCACCCCGTTGCGGTCTGTGGCCGAAAACGCCAGCCGTTTGCCGTCCGGTGAAACCACTACCGGGCCCGCGCTGAAACCAAAATCGTGATACGTGGTGTCCGCAGGCGGAGGAATGAATGAGAGAACCGGAGCACCTCGTGGGGCCGAAGCCGCGTTCTGCGTGCCAAACCACCAACCCGCCAAAGCCGCCATGCAAATCAGAATTCCGGCAACGGCCCAGGGCAAAACGCTGCGCGACTCTGGCGTTGGCGTGGATTTCGTTGGCGCGTTCTGTACCGCCAGCGATTCCCCCGATTCGGATGCGCCGGTTTGTGCCTCCTCAATGGCGATGCGGGCTTCGCCGATCGCTTGCAGGCGCTGCTTCGGATCCTTTTTCAGGCAGCGGCGAACGAGCCGCGCGATTGCCGGTGGCGCGGCCTGCGGTAGCGCCGACCAGTCCGGTTCTTTCATCACCACTGCTGCAAGAATGTCGGTGACTGTCTCGCCGCTGAACGGCATTTGGCCCGTCAGCATTTCGTACAGCACGCACCCAAACGACCAAATGTCCGTCCGGCGATCAACCGCTTTGCCCTTCGCCTGTTCCGGCGACATGTACGCCGCCGTGCCCAAAATGATTCCCGCCTGCGTGGCCATCCGGCTGATCGTCGGCGAACTCGAAATGTCTACCTGGCCCGGATCGCCTTCGAGTGCCTTGGCCAGGCCGAAATCCAGGATCTTCACGGAATCGTTTGCGGTGAGCTTGACGTTCGCCGGTTTCAGATCGCGATGCACGATTCCGCGTTCATGCGCGTATTCGAGTCCTTCGGCAATCTGTTTCGCAATCGGCAGAGCTTCGTCGAGGGGAATTGCCCCGGCCTTGATGCGGTCCGCGAGTGTCGGTCCTTCGACCAGCTCCATGACCAGCGCATGCGTGCTGCCGGAATCTTCAAAACCATAAATGGAAGCGATGTTCGGCTGATTGAGCGAAGCGAGCACCTTCGCTTCGCGCTCGAACCGCCCCATGCGCTCGGCATCGGCGGCGAACCCGGTGGGCAGCACCTTCAGCGCGACTTCGCGCCCGAGGCGCGTATCCCGCGCGCGATACACCTCCCCCATCCCGCCCGCCCCAATCGCGCCGGTGACCTCATAGGGACCAACCTTCGTTCCTGCCGCCAGACTCATTTCACGTCCCTGCCCAGATACAGTACCGACAGCGCGCGATCGTAGGAATAAGCGTAGGTTTTCCCATCCGGCGTGATTCTCACCGGCCGCACGTCGGTCAACCCCGCTGAATCGGAGGGGGCCAGCGTCCTCACCAGCAGCCGTTTCCCGCTCGCAAGATCCAGGCGATACAGCTCGGCCAAAGTCCTTTTATCCTGATAGACGTAAGCGGAGCGCCCGTCCGCTGTCCAATTCACCCAAATATCTTCCGGCATCAGTCCGGGGATGGCTTGTGGCTCGCCCCTGTCGAGTCGATAGAGCCAGCCCTTTCCGCTCAGATCGCGCGCGAAAATAAGCTTCCCATCCGGGGAAGTCAGATCGCCCTCAACGTATTCAGGCTTAACCGAAATTGCTGGCGTGATTGGCTGTGGCGTGCCGCCTGAAATTTTCTCAACGTACATTCGCCATTCATGCCCGTCATTCCCCGCGAAATAGATTTCTTTTCCGTCCGGCATCCAGCCAAGTGAGGTGGCTTCTTTGATCCCGCTGGCATCGAGTTCTCTGTTTTGCCCTGCTCCCGTAGGCAGGAGATCAAACTTCGAAAAAGGGAAATTGCCGGCCACTACCCATTTGCCATGCGGAGATAGTGCGGGCAGGTTTTCCTGACCCAGTTCCGTTGGGGCCGAGCCGTCCGTTTTGCGCAGATAGCTCTTATACACCCCGCTGCGCGCGGCGGCCCCTGCCTCCTCGAAGGTGAGAGTGGCGCCATCGGGCGAAAGATCGGTGAGGATGGTTGAGTCGAGCCAGGACAGGTCGCGCTCTTTGGTATCTTTCGCGCCACGGAATTGTAGCCCGGTCGGCCACGACTCTTTGGACAGGAGCACCTGGCCATCACTGGAAACATCCCAGAGCCGCAGGATTCCAGGCAGTCGCAGCAGGATTCGTTCCTTGCCGGAGATGCTGAGCGCGTGGACGGCGTTTGCCCAAGCCTCATTCCGTGTGGCCGAGAACCACACCTCTTTTCCATTGGGCGGCCAAGCGACTCCCTCCACGCTGGGGAAGGTGGCCGACTGCGCAAGCTGCTTGCCCGTGCGGTCCAAAATGACAACCCGCCCCACGTCGCTGGCGGCCCCCAGGACCGCAAACGCAACCATGTTGCCATCCGGCGACACGCGCAGGAAATCCAGCCAGCCGATGCTCTGATAGATCGGCTTCCCAAGAGGGAATTCCACCTGGAACGTTCGCCCCACCTCGCGGATCGCGGCCATCTGGCCATTGGGGGCCCAGTCCGCGGCCACCACATTGTCCGCAATCTCCCGCGGCGACCCGCCCGAAATCGGAACCGTCGCCAGCGTGCCCTCGCAATGAGCGACCAGCAATTGCTCGCAGCCCAGCGCCACGGCCATCTCGCCGGGCGAAACGGCCAGCAACGTTGCGTCGCTCAGATTCAGGGCGCGCGATTCCGGGCTGTTCGGATCGGTTGAGTAGACCTGGGTCGGCTCGCCCCGCCAACTCGCGCTGTAATACACACTCTGCGCGTCAGGGGCGAATCGCGCGCCGTAAATCGTCCCTCTGGCGAAAGTCAGCTGGTGAAAAGTGGGCTGTGCGACCGTGGTGCCACTCCGGCCCAGAAGGTACGCGCCGATACTGCAGAGGACCAGCCCTACGGTGCCGGCCGTCGCGAAAGCCAGCTGGCGCTTCCGGCGCGCTGATGTCTTGCCTGCAATGAGTGCTGTGGCGCTGGTGGTCGAGAGGTCCGAGAGCGATTCGAGATGAAACGCGAGGTCGCGCGCGGATTGAAACCGCTCGGCGGGATTCTTTTCCAGGCAATGCCGCACGATGCGGTCGACGCCCGGCGGAATCTTTCTCCCTTCGCCCCCCAGCTCCGGCGGTTCCTCCTTCAGGATCGCCGCCATGGTGTCGGCCGAAGAGTCCTTTTCGAATGCGCGCTGCCCCGAAAGCATCTCGTACAGAATCGTTCCCAGCGCGAAGATGTCCGAGCGCGCGTCCGCCGGTTTTCCGCGCACCTGCTCGGGCGACATGTAGCCCACTGTGCCGAGCACTACCCCCGCCGTGGTTTGCGCGAGCGGCTCGGACGTCCGCGTGGGCGATTGCGTCTCGCCGAGATCGATTGGGCCGGGCTGAATCAGTTTCGCCAGGCCGAATCGAGAATCTTCACCCGGCCATCGCTGGTCACGAAAATGTTGGCGGGCTTCAAATCGCGGTGGACGATTCCTTTTTCATGCGCGGCAGCCACCCCGCGCGCCGCCTGCACCGCAATGTCGAGCGCCTTGCGAACGGGCAGCGCGCCGCCGCGCACACGCTCGCGCAGCGTTTCGCCTTCCAGCAGTTCGGTGACCAGGAAAGGCGCGCCATCCTCCGTCCCGATGTCGTGCACGGCGAGAATATTCGGATGGTTGAGCGCCGCAACCGCTCGCGCCTCTTGCTCGAACCGCCGCAAACGCTCAGGGTCGCTGGCAAACGAAGCGGGCAGAATCTTGATCGCGACTTCGCGGCCCAGACGTGTGTCGCGCGCGCGATACACTTCCCCCATCCCGCCCGCACCAAGTGCGCCGACGATTTCATACGGCCCGAGTTGAGTTCCTGTGGCGAGGGTCATTGCTTCAGTTCCGCAGTCCAGTCCGTCACCAGCGTAAGCGGCGCCGGATTGGTGAATAGAGAGTTGACCAGAAGGAAGCGCCCGTCGCGGCCTACGTCGTAGCCGTCGGAGGGAATCGAGGTCCGCACGCCGGTTTGGAAAAGGACCTTGGGCGTGCCCAGTTGCACCGAGTCGCTGGCTGCCTGCACGCTCACGCTTACCAGTTGTTGCGAGGCATTAAGGTAGTAAAGTGTCTTCCCGTCCCTGCTCCAAACCGGCTGGGTGCCGCCGTCTTGCGAGACCTGGTACTTGGCCGCGGGACGGGGAAACTTCGTGAGGTAGACTTCCGACCGGCCTGAGTCGCTTGCCTGAAACGCCAGCCAATCATTCGTTCTCGGCTTCAGCCGCGCATTGCTCGCAGGGTCCACGTTGCTCAGCAAGGTGGTCGCCTGGCCGCCCTGCAGCGAAAGCAGTTTGAGCGTCGCGCCGTAGCCGCGCTGTTCGTTGCTCCCACTGCCCATCGGCTTCCATTCAACGTAGAGTAGCGACTTGCCGTCGGCGGTAATGTCCGCCGGCGTCAAGTTATCCGCGCTCTTAAGGAGAACCTTTGGGGGCGCCGATCCATCCGCGGGCACCTCTTCGATATCGTTGGGAAGATTGGAGAAGTACAGCGTGCGACCGTCCGCGGACCATACCGGATCATTCCAGGCGCTGAACATCTTCATCTCGGGACTGACCGCGGCCCGCGCGCCTCGCGCAAGATCCCACACCCACAATCGGTTACCGCCCGCTGAACCCCCTACTGGCGTAGCCAGCTGCGAGCCGTCCGGCGACAAGCGAATGCCGCCATACAGTCCGGGATCGGAGATCTGCGCAAGCTGCTTGCCCCTAGCATCAACCCATACGTGGCGGTCTCCGGTTGCAACAGAAGACGTATGTTGGTACAGGAACAGGCCTGCGCGTGAAACGGAGAACGCTCCAGAGGCGACGATATCGTCCGAGGTCACTCCGTTCGCCATGTTTATGCCATCTCCCGAAATCGTTCCGCTGTCCGGGTCGAATTTCCAGGCTTTTACGCCGCCTCCCAGGTCTGCCAGCAGCCACCCGGACGCGTACTGCACGGTGTAAAAGCGCCCCCGCAGCAGCGTCCTCGATGCGCTTCCGTCCATGGACCCGAAACGAATCTCGTCCTGGTCCGAGGCCGAGCCGGTCGGAGTATGTAGGTAGAGAAAGTGCTTGCTATCGGGCAGGGCGAAGGGCCAGCGGTCCGAATTTGTCCCTGCGGTCGGCGACGCACCGGTGACCGCTGTTGCTGTGCCTCCGCTGGCGGGAACGCGATAAATCGGTCCGAGGACGTCTCGTGCGAAGACGATGACGTTGCTCGGGGACCAACTTCCTCCGCGCGGCTCCACGACATCGCACACCGCGATGGGTGTCCCGCTGCTCAGATCCATCCGCCATAGCTTGTGGTTTTTAAAGAACCCGATGGACTTACCGTCGGGCGACCAGAAGGGATAAAACGAACCTTCGGTTCCCGGCAACCGTGTCGCTTCCGTTTTGTCGAGGTCGCGAATCCAGATGCCGCTCTCGCCGTCTTTGCTGGTGATGAACGCCACACGCCCGCCGTCGGGCGAGAGTGCGGGCGCGCCGTTGCGGTACATGGTCTCGAATTGCGTTCCCTCAGGAGCGACAATGCTGGTTTGCATCAGCGGCAAGCGCGGTCCGCGGCCGCGCAACATCCCCACGGCCGCTAGTGCGATCGCCAGCGCGCCCGCCACCGCCCACGGCAATGCTCTTCGCCAAACCGGCAGCGTGGGGCCGGCCGACGCCATCTGTTCCTTCGCTACGCCCGAGAGAACTTCTTCCAGCGCGATCCGCGCGTCGCCAATATCCCGCAGCCGCTGTCTGGAATCCTTTTGCAAACAGCGCTGAAGCAGCACACGGACATGCGCGGGCGCATTCTTCGGCAGCGCGCTCCAGTCGGGCTCGTCCTTCACCACTGCGGCCAGAACATCGGTAATTGTCTCGCCGCTGAAGGCTTGCTTGCCCGTCAGCATTTCGTACAGCACGCAGCCAAACCCCCAAATGTCCGTCCGGCGGTCAACGGCCTTGCCCTTGGCCTGTTCCGGCGACATATACGCGGCCGTGCCCAGAATGATTCCCGCTTGCGTGGCCATGCGAGAGATCGTCGGCGAACTCGAAATGTCGACCTGACCCGAATCGCCTTCGAGTGCTTTGGCCAGACCAAAATCCAGAATCTTCACGGAATCATTCGCCGCCAGCTTGATGTTTGACGGTTTCAGGTCGCGATGCACGATCCCGCGTTCATGCGCGTATTCGAGTCCTTCGGCAATCTGTTTCGCAATCGGCAACCCTTCATCAACAGCAATTGCGCCAGCTTGGATGCGCTCGGCCAGCGTGGGCCCTTCAACCAGCTCCATCACCAGCGCGCGCGTGCCGCCGGAATCTTCCAGGCCGTGAATCGTAGCGATGTTGGACTGATTGAGTGAGGCGAGGACTTTGGCTTCGCGTTCGAACCGCCCCATGCGCTCCGCATCGGCGGCGAACGCGGCGGGCAGCACCTTCAGCGCGACTTCGCGGCCCAGACGTGTGTCGCGGGCGCGATACACCTCACCCATCCCGCCCGCGCCAATCGCGCCAACGATTTCATACGGCCCCAGTCGCATGCCGGAAGAGATAGCCATTTCGGTGAGTAGTCGCGCATTTTATCCCAACCGTGTGCTCCATCCGAACGAAATGTGGCGTCGGGGTCTCGTTTACGCTGGTTGCAATTAGCGAAGGGAGCGCAGCGAACGCGCCGGCGTTCTTCTGCGGCCCCAAGCCGCTTTGGAGTGCGGCAGCTTGCTGCCGCTTTCTTCCGCCACTGCTCAAGAGCTGAGGCAAGCGCAACTGTCGGGGTCACGCGGGCCCTAGTTGGGGCCGGCCTCGCCCCGCGTGATCGCCATCACGCCCGCGCGTGATTCCCGACTTCGCGGCACGCGTTTACCCCGTGCTAGAATTGTCCGGTTCGCATACTCGATTTGCCCCACGACTGGGAGGCGGAATGATGAAAATCACACCCGGAAAGCAGAAGGGTCTCGAAGCGGTATCGAATGAGCGCGGCGTGATCGCCGCCGCCGCCATGGACCAGCGCGGCTCGCTGAAAAGCGCCATCGCCAAAGAAAAGGGAGTCGACAAGAAAGACGTCAGCGCCAAAATGCTCGAAGAGTTCAAGACCGCGGTGACCAAGGTCCTTACTCCTTACGCCAGCGCCGTCCTGCTCGATCCCGAGTACGGCCTTCCCGCTACGCACGCGCGCGCCAAAAATGCCGGCCTGCTGCTGGCCTACGAGAACAGCGGCTACGACAACACGCGCCCCGGCCGTTTGCCCGACCTGCTCGATGTTTGGTCCGTGCGCCGGCTGGTGGAAGCGGGCGCCGACTGCATCAAGATCCTGCTGTACTACACGCCCTTCGATCCGCCCCAGGTCAACGAAATCAAGCATGCCTGGATCGAGCGCATTGGCGGAGAATGCACGGCCGCGGACGTCCCCTTCTTCCTGGAATTCGTGGGCTACGAAGAGGGCGGAAACGAGAAGGGAATCGAGTTCGCGCGCAAGAAACCGGAAGTCGTCGCGCGCAGCATGGCCGAATTCTCCAAGCCGCAGTACGCCGTCGATATTTTGAAAGTGGAAGTGCCGGTAAACATGGCGTTTGTGAAGGGTTCCAGGGCTTGCAAGGGTGAATCCGCCTACACGCGGGACGAAGCCGAAGAGCATTTCCGGCGCGCTGCTGCGGCCGCCAAAAAGCCATTTATTTACCTCTCTGCGGGCGTCGATAACGACGTGTTCGCCGAAACGCTCGAGCTGGCTGCGGAAACCGGCGTGAATTTTTCCGGCGTGCTTTGCGGGCGCGCCACCTGGAAAGAAGGCATCCCCGTCTACGCCAAGCAGGGGGTAAAAGCGCTGGAGGATTGGCTCGCCGACCAGGGCGTGAAAAATATTAAGAACGTGAACGAGCGGTTGAAGGCGGCGCGGCCCTGGTTCGGTTTTTATGGGGCCAAATCGCCCGCGGCGCTGGTGGCCGACTGAGCGCTCGTCCGGCACGCGCTTCATGGCCAACCACACAATCAAACTGCGCACCGCGCGGCGCACGGAACTGGTGAACGTGACCGCGCAGATCGAGAAGGCTGTGCGCGACTCCAGCTGCGCGCAAGGTGTTTGTTATCTGTACGTTCCGCACACCACAGCCGGCGTGATCATCAACGAGGGTTACGATCCGGACGTGGCTCGCGATGTGGAGGGCGCGCTCGATCGGCTGGTTCCGGACAGCCCGCACTTCCAGCATTCCGAAGGGAATTCGGATTCGCATATCAAGACGGCACTGGTTGGCTCGTCGCAAATCGTGTGGATCGAGAACGGACGGCTGGCGCTGGGCCGCTGGCAGCAAGTCTTTTTCGCTGAATTCGATGGCCCGCGGTCGCGGGAGCTGCGGCTGAAAATCGTTCCCGATCCAGCCTAGCCAGCGAAAAAATTTTCCATTTGACGAGTGCCGGCCCGGGCAAAAAAAGCTCGATGATCCGCCCTCGACGGCGGGCCATTCAGGCGAAACTAAGGCGAACAAAAAACGGCGCCAATGACATCAAGGTTCTTGCTCTCTAAAGCGCCTTAAACGGGGTTAAAAAGCCAAAAAATAGCCTTCCGGAGAGGGGCAAACGGGGCTGGAAAGGCCCGGCCTGTTCCAAAATGGAACAGACCGGGTAAGCGTCCGGCGACCGTGCCGGATGGGCCGGAGGGCTAAGGCGGGAGGCGCGGTTGCGCGCGCGGCGAGGGGTTCAGTACACTTTTGCGGCTTGTTGGCCAGCCGCAAAACGCGTACCGCGGAGACGCAGAGTTCGCGGAGGCGCGCGAAGCAAAAAGCAGATCCCTCCCCGGCACGGCATCCGGGGCGCAAAATGCGCGCACCCCCATTCCCGCAAAGACGGCGGGACTGGGCTGCCACCCCAGCACGCGAAAACGGCGTGCCGGGGCCCCGGGATTCGGGATGACAGCGGTAGGTTCATTTAGCGGGTTGAGATCGAGGAAGAGGATTTACAGGGAGAGCGCATGTCACTGCTGGTGGTAGGGTCGATGGCCTTTGACGCGATCGAGACGCCGTTCGGAAAAGTGGAACGAACGCTGGGAGGCGCGGCCAGCTATTTCGCGCTGGCGGCGAGCTATTTCGCTCCGGTGCGCGTGGTGGCCATCGTCGGCGAGGATTTCACGGAGAAGGAGCGCGCGGTGTTTCACGGGCGGAAGATCGATTTGAGCGGCGTGGAGCACGCGGCGGGGAAAAGCTTCTTCTGGGCCGGGCGGTACAGCCAGAACATGAACGAGCGGACCACGCTGGCCACGGAATTGAACGTGTTCGCGGATTTCCGGCCGACGCTGCCCGATGCGTATGGCGACTCGTCGTACATTTTTCTGGGGAACATCGATCCCACGCTGCAGCGGTCGGTGCTGAAGCAGGTGCGTTGCAAGCCGAAGGTGATCGGGCTGGACACCATGAATTACTGGATCGAGCGGACGCCGGCGGAATTGCGCGACACGCTGAAGCACACGCAAGTGTTGATGATCAACGACGACGAGACGCGGCAGCTGACGGGGGAGCACAACCTGCTGCGGGCGGCGAAACACGTCTTCCAGATGGGCCCGAAAACGCTGGTGATCAAGCGCGGGGAGCACGGGGCGCTGATGGTCCACGACCATTTCATTTTTTCGGTGCCGGCGTTTCCGCTGGAAGAGGTGCACGATCCGACCGGGGCAGGCGACAGTTTTGCGGGCGGGTTCATGGGCTATCTGGCGGGCGCGGGTCGCGTGACGGACGAGGCGCTGCGCCGGGCCATGGTGTACGGGTCGGTGATGGGGAGTTTCGCGGTCGAGCGGTTTGGAGTGGAGCGGCTGGCGCAGTTGAAGAAGAGCGAGATCCAGAGGCGCGCGCACCTGTTTTCGAAGCTGACGGCGTTCAAGCTGTAACCGCGGGCCATTCGCCGGCGGCCTGCGGGCACGCACTGCAAGGCGTTCTTCGGGCGCACGTCAAATGCACCCACGCTCACAGAAGCGGCGAGCGTGGGGCACCCGATCTGTGGGGTTGTCGATGATCTCGGACGACAAGAATGAGACTCGCGGCAGGAGGATCGGCCGAGAACAAACGGAATCAGCCCTGGGGCACCCGGCGTGCTTCTTCAAGCCTTGCTGTCGGAGAGCGTGTCTATGCGATAGGCGCGCCCGAAGGATTGGAATTGACGCTGTCGGAGGGCGTTATATCTGGTCTCCGCGATTTTGATGGAGCACATGTCATTCAAACCTCGGCTCCAGTATCTCCCGGTTCGAGCGGTGGAGGGCTCTTCGATGCCCACGGCCATTTGATTGGAATCACGACATTTTCAATGAAAGAGGGCCAGAACCTCAACTTCGCATTGCCGACAGAATGGGTAGACGCGCTAGTCAAGCGTTGAAAGATGTCAAGCATAGGGTGCAGATCGCCGATGAGCAAATCCCTGATCTCTATTCTTCCTGATGCGGCTTCGGTTTTGGCGCTGGAACCGGAAGAGCTGGCGGGTGTGCTTCTGGAATATTTCAACTCCCTCCCACCCCAGGAACAGTTTCAGTTAAACAGGCACAACTTCCTGAGTTACGGCGAGATTCTCGCGTATCCGCAAAGCACACATGAGGAGCTTTCGCGAGCTTTGGCCGAGGCCTGGGCTTGGCTCGAACGGGAATGTTTGATCGTGCTGAAGCCTAACGCCGGTGGAAGCTACGGATATTTCATTACGAGGCGCGGCGCGAAGCTGATCGATCGGGGAGCGTACGAAACATACCGCCGCGCTTCGATGTTGCCGCGTTCTCTTCTACACCCGCGCATCGAGGCTCGCGTTTATCCGTCTTTCTTGCGCGGAGCCTACGATACAGCTGTGTTCGAGGCCCTTCGCGAGGTCGAGGTCGCCGTCCGCCAAGCAGCCGGTTTTGGTGCAGACAAGTTCGGGGAACGCTTGATGCGAGAGGCTTTCAATTCAGCTAATGGCCCCCTAGCAGACAAGACGACTCTGGAATCGGAACAAGGGGCCGTTGCAAATCTTTTTGCCGGAGCCATCGGTTTGTATAAGAACTCCTCGAGCCATCGTACCGAAACGGTCACGGATCCCGCTGTTGCGATCGAGGTAATTGTGCTGGCGAACCACCTCTTACGCTTAGTGGAGGAACGCGCGCAAGCGCGCCGATAGTTCAATCACCCTTGCTCGCGGCTCGCGGTGCCCGAGCGATTGTCTCCGGAGCCAAATCAGGATTCGCACGTGCCCCCATCGCGCACTCAAACTACTACGGCTGCAGGTCGCCGTTGCGGATCACCCGCCCTCTTTTATGGACGCCGCAAAATTCCTTTTCAGCTGACCAAAGGCGTGACAAACACTTTCGCGCGGGGGTCAGGGGGAATTGGGGAGGGGTTGTTGTTCGG
>Ga0208140_1000109_pt1 | contig 16617 bp, 9 predicted proteins | sample SF_Rice_5C_0N_40_FD_185616 | JGI IMG/M metagenome (GOLD analysis project Ga0208140, IMG submission 185616) | Rice paddy soil microbial communities from Twitchell Island, California, USA - SF_Rice_5C_0N_404 (SPAdes) (version 2) | ecosystem: Environmental > Terrestrial > Soil > Paddy field/soil ... | reverse complement strand
GGGCTTGAGCGACCGCAGCAGCGTTTCGAGCGCCTCATAGCTGCGCTCCAGCTTTTCCCACTGCATCGAAAGCGACACGTCGAACAGGAGAACGATTGTTTTCGGCCGAGGTGCGGCGTTCGCGCTTCCCGCCGGCGGCGCGCCCGGCCCTTCTCCAAGCAGCGCCTCGACTTCGAAGAATCCGGGCCGGTTCGCAACGCGGACCGGCGCCGTCTCCACCGGCGACGGCTGCGTGGCTTCCGGATTGCGATACGCCAGGACTCTTGCCGTATCGCTTGCCGCGCGGGTCGTTTCATAGGTTGCGACGAAGTCTTCGGCCAAATTGACGTTCTCGCCCACGAAGTCCGCGCTCACGAGGTTCGGAGTGTTTTGTTCGTAGTGCAGCGGGAACGTCTTCGCCCCGCCCTGAAAGTTTGTAATGCCCAGCGCCGAGCGCAGCTCAAAATGGATCCGGAAATGGTGAGCCATCTGCGCCTGGTAAGCGTCCGGGCGCAGCGGAATCGCGAAATAGGACTTCATGCTCTCTACCGGAATTCGCTCGTGATACTCGAATTCCAGTCGCTTCGTGCCGAAGGGAGGGATAGGAACGATACGCGCGCTGAAAACGGCGCTGCGCTTCGCCTCTTCCGAGCCGCGCTCGCCCATTTGCAGCAGCCCCGGGTCGATCGCTTGCTGCTTCAGTTGGTTGTAAATTTCGCCCGCGCGCTTCCGCTCGAGGATCACCGCGGGGATTCGCACGGGCCCGTCCCAAACTGCGAAATCGGAAACGGTCGCAAGGCTCGGCAGCGCGAAAACGTAATCACCCTCCTCGATCGCGCCCGTGTGGTTGACAAAAATCTGGGTCACGAAGACGCGCGCGTCGCCGTCTTCGATCTGCACCGTAATGTCCATCTCATCCAGCGACAGAATCCGTGGATCGGGCTGCGACTTGCCGCTCGGAATCAGAATGCCCGCGTCCGCGCGCAACAATGCAGGGCACACAAGAAGCAGGATGAGAATGGCAAGCGCGCGCCTCATGGCAAGAGCTGCTCCTCGATGCGAACCAGCCCGTTGTCTGTTCCGACGTATAGATACCCATCGTGCGCCGCGAACGCTGTCACATTCGAGGACGGCAGGCCGTCGTCAACGTCCGTCCAGCGCCTCGTCCCGCGGTCGTATACATAAAATCCGCGCCCAAGAGTTCCCGCGAAGACGTGCCGGGGTGTGACCAGCATCGCGTTGAAGCTCACATCGAATGGACCCGTCGCGTCGCTCAATGAATAAAATCGCCCGTCGGAATCGAGGCCCAGCACGCCCGCCCCATACGTCCCGACCATCCACTCGCCATCCACTGGGACAATCGCCGTGATCCAGTTGTGTTTCAGCCCGGAATTCGCCGTGGTGTAACTCAAGCGCACATCCTCGTTGCCGATTACAGAAATTCCGCCCAGCGTTCCGGCCAGCAGTTGATCGCCCGAAACTCCGAGAGTGTACACGTGGTTGTTCACCAGTCCTTCGAACGCGTAGAGACTGCGCGCGCCCGTTGGGTCGAGGAAGGTCAATCCCGCCGGCGTCGCGACGGCCAGGCCGTGGCCGTACGCAACCACGTCCGTCACGTGATCGGCGATCAGCCCATCAGCGCGGGTCAGAGCCTGCTCTTCGTTTCCGGCCGCGTCGAACCTCACCAAACCGTTCGCCGTAGCGACATCGACCGTCCCACCCTTCGCTTCGGGCAGGATCCGGTTGACGCAAAATATGTGTTGGTCCGCGATGTGGCGCACCGGCCCGTTCGGCGCGTCGAGTTCGTCCAGGCCGCGCGTGAAATAGCCTACCCACAAGCGTCCGCTCGCGTCGAAAGCCAGCGCGGAAATGTCGTGGTCCGTCAGGGTGGCGGGGCCGCGCTGAACCACCGGCTCCCATGCCAGGCCACGCGGGTTCGTCCTGTACAGGTTCGATTGAGTGAGCACGTAGACGTCGTCGCCGATCGCGAACAATTCTTCGATCCGAGTGGATCCGCCTGCGCGCTGCGGAAAGGGCTGCTGAGCGCTCTTTGTCAACGCAAGCGTGAGCACCCCTTGATCTTCCGTGCCAACGATCAGGCTTTGGGAGGTCGCAAGCAAGGCGGTTGCGAATACGGTTGGCGCGATGATTCGCGAAAATTTACCCTGGTCGAAAACGGCTACTCCAACCGGCGTTCCCACATAGGCTTTCTCGCTGCTCAGCGCGATGGACAGTACCTGCGGATCGGGCATGCCTTGCTCTGTTCCGAAGGTTTGCGTCTCGCCCGCATGCCAGTGGAGAACCCCGCGATCGATCGTTCCGACCCACAAGTCGCTTTCATCGCCGGCCAGCGCTGTGACGTGCAGGTCTGCCAGCGTTGAATGCAGGGTCGAGAATTTTTGTCCGTCAAAGACCAGGACACCGCGGCTTTCGGTGCCGATCAGCAAGTGACCATTCGCCGTGCCAATCACGCAGGCGATCCGGCGATATGACTCATCGAGGGGATATATCTGCTGGAACTGCTGGCCGCCAAACGCCAGCAAACCATCATGTGCCGTCGCCAGGATCAGCTCTTCGCGATCGGAGTCGGCCAGAACGACGCGCGCAAGGCTTACAAGATTGCTTGAGGGCAGGTCCCGCCCCGCCAGGAACTGGCGTTTCAGTTTCCCGTCCGCCGCATAGTCGAGCAGGCCTTGCGGCCCGGCGATGTATAGATCGCCCTGGAATTCTTCCGCGTGGGTAAACTCGGCCGGAGCACTGAACTGGTCGAAGATTGGCGCGCCATGCCTGACGTAAGCCCTGGTCTGAAACGCGATCTCGCCTCGCGAGCGCACCTGCTGCTGAGAGATGCGCAGGACATGATGCATCCTGAGGGCAAAGAGCCCGGCTGCCAACAGCGCCAGGGCACAACCTGCCGCAAGGACGCCGGTGGTCGCCTTCTTGATACGCGTCATCAGATGTCACCAGGAAGGCTGAACTATACAACGAACAGCCCTGGAGCAATTCTGGTTCCGTGCTATTTCTCCATAAAAATACACAAAGAGTAATCGCGCCGAAGGTTGACATCCGGCCTCCTGCTGACACGGTTGTCCTCAATCCAACACAGTTGGCTTCTGGGGTTGGGCGAGGCGTTCGGGTTGCGCGCGCAGGATCTGAAAATGCGCAGCAGGCATCCTGACCTGGTCGTCAGGTTATGAGCGAATCCGCGTCCGCCGCGAACCAATCCATGTCGGCTAGGGCGTGGACACCACGGGAAGCTCGATGTACGAGTCCTCGCCGGGGGTGTGATAGACGCGTTGGGTGGCCTTCCGATAGTCGGACGGCTTGGCCCAGAAGATGTTGGGCACGAAGGTCTGGGGGTTGCGGTCGTACAGGGGAAACCAGCTCGACTGGATTTGCACCATGATGCGATGGCCTGGCAGGAAGACGTGGTCCGCGGTCGGCAGAAGGAAATGGTAGAGAAGGGGCTTGTCCGGTGTGAGCGCGTGAGGGGTTTCAAAGCTCTCGCGATAACGGCCCCTGAAGATGTCGGCGGAGACCATCAGTTGATAGCCGCCCATCTCCGGCTGCTCTGCGACTTCGTCGGGATAGACATCGATCAGCTTGACCACCCAGTCGGAGTCCGTCCCGCTGGTTGAGGCAACGAGATGAACGACCGGCTGGCCGCTGATCTTTTCCGGGGCTTTCAGAACAGGCGAAACGTACACAAGGACGTCAGGGCGCGTTGAGAATTGGCGCTGGTCGTCCACCAGCCATTGCGCCCAGGTGAAACCCCTCAGCACATCGTAGCCAATCGGCCGAACCGGCCGAATGCGGAAGGGGACGGGCTTGGCGGGATCGGAGACGTACGCGTCATACGGCGAATCCCCGGCTTTCGGAGCTGAGAAGCTCAGTTTCAAGCCCGGATCGAGATACAGCGGCGTGGGGTGAATGGCACAGCCGCTGGGGCATCCGGAGGGCCAGGAAGAGAGGCGCAGCCAGCGGTCGGTGCCGGTTTCGTAGGCATAGACGGGAGAAATCTGCGACGTAGTAGCGCGCGAATCGTCGTCCTTCAAGTAGTGCGCAAGAAAGGGCGCGAGGATGCGCTCTCGAAAATAGAGAGCGGTGTCGCTGTGGAAATTGATCGCGCCCAGTGTGCTGCCGTCCGCGATTTCCTGTCCGTGATGCCAGGGACCGAGCACTAGAAATACTTTGTCCTTATTCGTATCTTTCGGCTTGATGGCTTTGTACACAGCGATGGCGCCGTAAATGTCTTCCTGATCCCACAGGCTTGCGACGAGCATCGTCGGAACTTTGAGAGGCTGGGCGGCCAGGATTTTGTCCATGGCCTGATCCTGCCACCAGGAATCGTACGTCGGATGCTGCAGGATCTTGCGCCAGAAGCCGACCTGATCGAGGCCATGCAGCTTCCCCATTTCGCCGGCGTTCACTTCTTGAAGGAATTCGTCATAATCATCGAAATGGCTGTGCCACCATTTTGCCGTGTTGGATCGCGTGCCGTCCTGCTCATAGATATAGGGCATGTTTTGTTCGCGGAAAGCGCCGTAGTGGAACCAATCGTCGCCCATCCAGCCGTCGACCATGGGATTCATGGGGATCGCCACCTTGAGCGCGGGATGAGGATGCACCAGCGCCATTAGGGTGGTCCATCCGTCGTAAGAAATGCCGAGGATGCCGACTTTCCCGTTGCTCTCCGGAACATTTTTCACCAGCCAATCGATGGTGTCGTAGGTGTCCGTGGACTCGTCGACAGGAGTGGGATTCAAAGGACCGCGGGGCGGACGGTTCATCACGTAGTCGCCTTCCGAGCCATACTTGCCGCGCACATCCTGAATGACGCGGATGTAGCCGCCCTGGACAATCACGTCGGTGGGATTGTCGTAGCCGAACAGGCTCGGACCGAGATGCGAGCTTTCTTCCTGAGTGACCATGGCACTGGCGTTGTACGGCGTGCGCGTGAGCAGCATCGGCGCGTTTTTGGCGCCCTTGGGGATCAGGATCACCGTATGAAGTCTCACGCCATCGCGCATGGGGATCATGATGTCGCGGCGGGTGTAATCAAAGGATTGGGTGGAAGGAAGAAGATGCGAGGGCGTTTCGCTCGGCAAAGCCGGATATTGCGGCGCGGGCTGTTGGGATTTGGCGGGCGTTGCCAGAAGGAGGGAAGTTAGAGCCGCTGCGATTACGACGTGCGAACGGAAATTCAAAAAGGATTTCATCCGGTTCTCCTGAAGATATAAAGGAATCGATCGCTTAGTGATGGTCTAGGCTCCGCTGCAACAGAAGCTGGTTCCTTCGATCGAATCGCGAATGATCTCTCCACCAGGCGAAACGCGGAGATTATATTCGCGCCGTCCAAAGCGCGCCAGCGCATCGTGACTCCGCCATCGCTGTGGATGCCGGCCGGCCGCTCGAAGAGGGACAACGTAAATGCCGAGATGGAGCCCGAAAATGGAGCCGGAAAACTCAGGCTAATCTCCATCGAGAATTACTCTGCAAATCTCATCCGAAATGACGCCGTGACAAAGCGAATCTTCTGGCTTGAATTCATGCGCCTGAAATCTCTGGTTGCTCGCAAGGCTGCGGGTGGCTAACTGGGCTTCTCGGACGGTTACCAGACGCTGCACGATTTGATTGTGCGGCGCATCAATCGCGGACGAATTACGCGGCGCATGACGCGTAGTGTTTGCGCGGGAGCGGCCCCTTGCAACACATTTGGGCGGCTCGCCAGCACAAATAGGGGGCGCTCCCGCCCAAACCAGGGTTTTCGTCCGCGGTCTCTTTTCAGGCTCGTAGCCGCAGACTGGGCACGTGATGAAGTGCTTGGCTCTGGCACGTAGGTGAACGCAACGCCTATCTTTAGGGGTGAACGCAGCTTGTGTTCCTGTGTTTCACCCCTCTACAACCCTCAACTCGCCTGCACGTAGACAGGGGCGAGATCGAAGGCACGTGAACCTGTACTCTCGTCCCTGATTCGAGGAGAAACTCATCCCGAACCTTTGGAAAACGGGTTCTTGACGCCAACGGGAATATGGTCTAACATTTAGATTATAATAGGGAGCCACTATGAGCGAGCAGACCCTGAAGTTAAAACAAGCAAGCGCCGTCCTTCAGGTCGAGCCCAAGGAGCTGCAAAACCTTGTCCAGTTCGGCGTCGTGAAACCGAAAAGGTCGGACCGAACCTACTATTTCGATTCGAGCACCCTCCTGGTAGCAAAAGTGGCTTTCTACCTCAAGGAATCCCTCGGAACGTCTACGAGCGTGCTCTCAAGGCTTATGGAAGCTCTTAGGGCGTCCGAAGCAGAGCTCAAGGCCGAGAACCCTAGCTACGTCATTTTCCGGTGCCGCCTGTCGCCGGAAGAAGAACCAATAAAGCTCGGGGTGCCCTTCCGAGCCTTCGAGCAACAGATTGAGGAGCGGATGAGCCGGGCCAATCTGTACCGGGACTTGCCACGCGGCAGGAAGCGCCGGGGCTGGAAAAAGGAATTTCTCGAATCGCTGGCAGAGGCGGGAAAGGACATCGGAGAGATCTCCGAGGAAGAAATCCTGCGCACAGTGCGCAGTTACCGCAGAGAGCGGCGTGCCCCGGAGATCACCGTTGCCGCAGAAAGGTAAGAGCCGCAAGCCGCGTGTAGTCGTTGATACGAGCGTGCTGGTAGCGGGCGTATCGGGTTTCCGGGAGCCCTTCGCTCCTTGCCGAAACCCAGTGCTGATGTACTCCGCAGGTGGGGAGAGAAGAGCCACTTCGTCTGGCTGATTACGGAAGACATCCTCGATGAGTACAAAGAAGTCTTGAGGCGGCTTCGGGTGCGCTCACAGCTGATCGGGAAAGTCATCAACCTGATTCGAGAACGGGCCGAAGAGATCCATGTGCGCCCATCAGTTGAAATCTCTTCTGACCCAAAAGACGACCCCTTCTGCCTCTGTGCCGAGCAAGGCAGAGCCAATTTCATTCTGACTCTGAACCCAGCTGATTTTCCACAACATCTGTTGAAGGCTAAGGTCGTCTCGCCGTTTCAAGCGATTAGCGACTTGCATTGACCTAGCAGTGTGGCCGAATTCGGGTTCTGCCTCACCAAACGCGCCCGTTGCTTAATCAGTTTGTCAGGAGGACGGGCTTGATCCCCGTAATTTCGCAGAAGTCAGCCAGCGCCGGGTATAGGTCGGTCCCATATCCCAGGCAGGCGTACTCGTTCGTCCAATTCTGGACCAGCGCCTCGATATCGCAATGAGCCGTCACGAAACCGTGCGGCCAAAAGGGAATTCCGCATTCCGCGAGGCGCTGTTCAACTTTTTCGCGTGGCGGCTCGAAAATCGAAGCGCGGCAGATGGCCATGCGAAACTCACCGTTCACCCGCCCCAAACGAGCAAGGACTCCTTCGCCCACTTTGCAGATCAGCTTGACGGAGACGCCTCCCGCCTCGCCTTCGGTGGGAATGCCGTGCTGTGCGAATCCGGCCGGACCCAGTTTGCCGGCCAGGGAAGGTGGGCAGGCGCCGTCGCCGATGATCTTGATCTCCCGCGTTTCTTTATCGATGTGCTGAAGATCCCCGTAATAGACGCGCTCCTGGCTGAGTTTCGTCAGCAGCAAAACCGTGAGCGCGGTGTTGAAGTCGCCGAGCGTCGAAGTGCCGTAGCCGTCCTCAAGCATCATGCTCTGCGCGAAGCAGGTAGCGGCATAGTGATCGCCAAGGCCGGGAAAAGACTGGATCGTGTAGAAGTCGAACCTCTCCTTCTCGACGATTTCCTTGAGCGCGAGATAGAGACGGATCGACCGTTCGTTGACCACATTCCTGCCGGGTGCGGCGCCGAAGAGGACATCGATTCGCGGCTCAAGTCCAGAGATTTGCTTTTCGCTGATTCGTTCTGCCGCGCGAATCAGTTCGGTCGTGTCCCGCGAATCGATGTCGACGCCGAACATGCGCATCCATTGCGACGGGTCGGCCACGCCGCAAGTTTGACCCATGCCGCGTCCGCCGAACGTTCCGATGGTCGACATATTCAGGAAGGCTTTCAAATGGGAAGCGCGCGCATAACTGGAGATTTTCGCGATCGTTTCCGGATCTTGAGCCGCACCATAAACGAACTTGTGGGGCACGCCGATCTCCAGCAGACCGCCGTGCATGACCAGGCCGCCCACGGGACGCCAGCCCTGCGACCCCGGGTGGGTCCACAGCAGGACGCTTCTGCCGGTGGCGGAAAAATCCCGGATAGCTCCCACCAAGTGCGCGGTCCATACCCATGTGCCGGAGAAGAGAACGACACCGTCGACCGAATCGTTCGTTTTCATTTTCTTCATCGCGGTGCGCGCTTCTTCCTTGCTAGCAACGACAACGTCATGCTCGACCAGCTTGAGCCCGGCATCGACTAAGGCTCGTTTCGACTGCGCCACAATGGCATCATCGATGAAAGGAACGCCCATGGGGTCCTGAAGGCCGTCCTTGTGAACGCCATAAACGATGAAGCCCACGGTCGGCTGAATCATTTCATTGCCTCCTCAGGGAATCCTGCGAGCCATCAAAGTCACGAACGGGCGCCAGCGCGGAGTACAGCAGCCGGTATCTTTCCCGCTGCGTCGCGTACGAAACGCCCATATCGGCGTCGGGATCAACGGTCTCTTTTTCGCGAACCACCTCGCGGACAGCATCCGCGATGCTTCCATACGTCCCGGCCGCAACGCCGGCCAGGATGGCGGCGCCCAGGCAGACCGACTCCTGACTCTGCATGATATGGATCCGGCGTGCCGCAAGCGACGCCCGCAACTTCAGTCCCAGAGGGGATCGGGAGCCTCCGCCGGTTGCGTAAATGTCGCCGAAGTCTCCACAAGCTTTCGCCAGCAAGTCGCAAACGTTGGCCAATTCGCAGGCGATGCCCTCCAGAATCCCTTTGTAGACATGCCCACATCTGGACTCGGGACTCAGGCCGAAAATCACGCCGCGCGACCGCTCATTAAAATCAGGATTGCACGTCCCAATCAGGTGCGGAGTAATGCACAACCCTGAAGGGCCTGCGGGGCAGCGTGATTCGAGCCAGTCGTAGGTCAGACTCTTGTCAGCAATCGCCGGCGAATTCCCGCCGGATTGCGGCGTGCCAGACATCACCTCGCGGAACCACTGGACCATGATTCCCGAGGGGAAATAGGCGAGCGTGGCGTATTTCCCGGGAACGACGTGGTCATAAGAATTCAATGAGGCAGCGAGCGCGTCATCGTCCAGAACGGGTGCGTCCGATGCAGCGAGAAGGCATTCATAGGTCCCCATGGAATCGGACACGCGGCCTTTCTCGATTGCTCCAGCGCCCAGCGCACCGCACACCTGATCGTGGCCTCCGACGACGACCGGCGTGCCCGCCGGCACGCCAAGTGCGCGTGCCATTTCCGCGGTAAGCTTTCCGGCAACGGTCCCGGCCGGGACGGGGATCGGAAACTGCGATTCTTTGAGTTCGGCCAGCGAAAGCAGTTCACCTGACCACTGATGGCGCCGGACGTCGAAAGCCAGAAAACGCCCGGCCAGCGAGTAGTCGATATACGACGGAAGGCCCAAGCGATCGAGGATGTAATCGGTCACGCCGAGAAAGCGGGCGGCCTGAGCGAAGAGAGCCGGGCGATGCTGGCGCAGCCAAATGATTTTCGGCAGCGGGTACATCGGGTGCGCCACGAGGCCGGTGAGGGTGAACAGTCGTTTCCGGCCGATTGTTTTCTCGCACCACGCGGCCTGCGACGCGGCACGAGTATCCATGTTCAGGATGGCAGGAGCTACGGGCCTGCCGTCTTCTCCCACCGGGATGAAGGTCTCGCCGTGTGAACTGAAGCAAACAGCCTGAACGGCGTCGCCGAGCAGATTGCTCGTGGCGGTTCTCGCCGCCGCGGTGGCGGCAGACCAGAATGTTTCAGGGTCCATTTCACAGTGCGAGGGCTCGGGAAATTCAGGCGCGTAGGTCTGAATACTACGAGCGATGGCATCGCCGTTCGCGCGAAAGACGACGGCCTTGCATTGGCTGGAGCCCAAGTCTATGGCGAGCAAGCTCATGCGGCTTCAATTCAAATCGAGTTCAAAAGCTTACAGGAAGGGATGCACGGGAGAGCTGAGTCGCCGCGGGTGCGCTCCCATTTCCACGACCGTTGCCGCGCGATTAGTGACGGACACATTGTGGACCCCGCGGAAGTCATTCGGCACGTTGAACAGCAACGTGATGAAGCGGACCGCCACGGTCGACTTAGCCGACGCCCAGCGATACGTTTTCTCCTCAAACAGGCGTCCCTGATCGATGGTCTCGCGGCGAGGAATCGAAAATGGCGTGCTGCTGAATTCCATGCCACAGCATAGAGTCCGGCTGCGCCACGGAGCCTGCGCCCGGTAAAAACTTTCGAGCCAGCGTCCCACCCAGGTGAAATCGGCGCGCCGAAAGGCATACACGACCAGGAGACCGAGTCGCGGGTTGCACGCGGATGTAAACGCTATTCGCGCGGCTGGATCGAGCAGTTGCGCCGTGTAATTCCCGAATCGGCCGCGGGGAATCGTTCGCAGATTGAGAGCGCCGCCGCGGATGGCGGGCGCGAAAGGCCATTTGAATTCTGCGTCTGGTTTGATGATAGGGCGCGAACTGTAGCTTGCGGGGCAGACTTTGGCGCGAGTCGCCGGCATATCGAAAATTGCGACGCCGGGTTCGACGAACGGCGGACCAAAGGTGACGTGCTCGGTCCAGGAGATCGGCCGATCAAAGGCGTTTAGGTTTCGCACCTGCTCCTCGCAATAAACGACGGGCCACCGAGGATCGAGCGACAGGGTGCGCGTGAAGTGCAATTGCGACTCGGGCAAGGTCGCGCTCGCTTGCAGCGAGGGCCCGAGCGCATTTCGAACCGGCTGGAGTTTCCATTTGACCGATGGCGCTTCACCATGTGTGCTGCGTCCGGCGGCAATTTCCTCTTTCGATGGTGGCCCGAAATGGTCGAAGCTCAGATTGTGACCCGCTATGCCGGCCAGCAGGCGGCCGTCCGGCGGGACGCCGTACAAACGTGCGTGTCGCGAAGGCGAATAGTTCTGCGGATCAACCGTCTTCCAAGGCGGTATCCACAAAGGGTTGAGCTCACCGCACGCCTTCAGGATGGCCTCGCTGACATGGCCGCCGCCCTCCAAAACACCCATGCGTCCCCACTCACTTTCGATCCGGTAGCCGGCGCGGCCATGCAAAAGATTCCGGACGCGACGGACGCCCGCGCCTGCTCGATGCGATGCGGTTCTCATCGCGTGACCTGGGGACTAGCGTCGAGCACAGCCCGCGCCTTCTGGAGAAATACGGCCATATTTTCGGCTTGAAACACATTTCTGCCGAACAGAATCCCGGCCGCACCACCCGCTATCGCGCCGCGCACGACATCAAGCGCCTGCTCATCGGAGGAATAGCGGCTGCCGCCAAGCACTACGATGGGGACGGGGCAATTATCGACGACGCGCCGCATGCTGTTCGGATCGCCGGCATAATCGGTTTTGACCATGCTGGCTCCCAGTTCGACAGCCATTCGCGTATGTAGGTTGAGCCATTTTGAGTCGCTTGGATTTGCCACTTGTTTCCCGCGGGCCAGCGTTTCTACGATCAGCGGCATTCCGATCCGCTCGCACTCACGCGCGACTTGGGCGTTCCGTTCGACTTCCTTGGCTTCGAAGTCGGTGTCGCCGGTGCCCACCACGAGGTAGGTCAGCACGGCGTCCGCTCCGTGTCGCAGTGCGTCTTCGGGCCGGGCCAGAAGGCAACTGCGCAATTCACCCCCGCCCGAGCGTTCGGGAGCGCCCCACACAGTCGTCCAATCGATTCGGGCGATGATCCCGGGGACCGGTGTCGGGGCCGACGCGAGCGAGGCAATGCAGTCTTGCAGCAGGCCGAGGTTGAGCAGGATAGCGTCTGCGCCACCCGCGGCAAACCGCTGGATCTGGCCGGCCGGATCTTCCGTACCGGGAATCGGGCCAAGCACGAGGGCGTGATCGAAGGCCACGATCAGTGCTTTGTGCTGATTGCCGCGCAAAATGCGGTTGAGACGGATGATTCTACCGGCGTCGCTCAAACGTGGCCCTCTTTACACCGTCGAAAGCCCTGTGTGGCAGCTCCAACCCGGTCACACGAGTGTGACGGTTATTCCTGCCTCTTTCAGTGCCATTAGATCCAGCTCCGAGATGTTTCTGTCCGTGATGACCTGGTGGATATCTGACGCCGCGGCGATCAGCGACAGGCTGCGCGAGGCAAACTTGCTCGAATCACACACAACAACCCGCCGCCGGGCGATCTTCATCATGACGCGGTTGACGTTCGCTTCCAGCAGATTCGGCGTCGTCAGCCCGAAGTCAACGTCAAAACCATCCACCCCAAGAAAAAGCAAGTCCGCGCTGAGCCGCTCCAGCGCGCCCTCAGCCAGTGGACCGATCAATGAGAATGAATCTTCTCGCAGGATTCCGCCGGTAAGGATGACCTGAATCGAGGTGCCCGCTAGTTCGGCCGCAATGTTGACGGCATTGGTGATGATGGTCAGCTCGTGAAAATTGCGCAGCGCCCTCGCCACTGCCGTGGTCGTGCTTCCGGAATCGAGTACCACCGATTGCCGCTCTTTCACCAAGCGGGCCGCGGCTGCTGCGATCCGCTGTTTCTCTCGCCGATGAAGCTTTTCTTTCTCCGACAAAGTTCGGTCGAGCAGGGCCGCGGAGCGAACGGGAAGCGCACCGCCGTGGGTCCGATGGACGTAGCCCTGATTGTGAAGCGCCTCCAAGTCTTGACGGATGGTTACCTCAGAAGTGGAGAACCGTCGCGCCAGGCTGGGCACCAGAACCGTGCCATGCTGGTTCACCAGGTCGATGATCTGCCGGCGCCTTTCCTCGGCCAGAATCCGGTTGGGTTTGGCGTGCAACACGTGTGCAGGCGCGCCCCTTCGAAAAGTTACGTTCGCTTTCGAAATTGCAGCGCCCGAAGTTTTGCACATCAGGCCCAAAAAAGGCAAGTTCTTTCGATCATCGTGCCGTTCCCGCCGGAGTTGGCCAGGGCCGTCGAGTCTTTATGCCTTTGTTAAATCGCTTGGAGCCTTCGATCTAGGGTTGCACGCTAGGCGCTGCAAACACCCCGGACGAGATGCCGCGCACGGCGGAACTGGTGACCGCCAAAAACAGCGCTTGACTTCCGAAAATATGTAGCGATATGCTTCGTTTCGTTTCGTTATTTTGCGTTCGATTGAAACTGACGAGCTCAAACAAGTGACAGCGGTGGGGTAACCGCCTGGTGGGGTGTGAATCGGGGAGGGGGAAGAGCATGGCGAACGTTACAGCAGCGAAGCGGTGCCGCGTTGTAGCATTTCTCACGATTCTATTGGCAGTGGTGCTTGGGGCTCTGCCCGCTGCCGCCCAATACACTACAGCCAGCCTGGGCGGTAGGATTAGCGACCCCAGCGGCGGCGGCGTTCCCGATGCTGCCGTCATGCTCCGAAACACGGCGACCGGCGTGGCTTACAACACGACGAGCGAAGCGACCGGCGAATACGTCTTTCCCGCCCTTCCGGTAGGAACTTACGAATTGACCGTGACCAAAAACGGGTTCGAAACCTACGTCCAGAGCGGTATCGTCCTGACCGTCAATCAGGCGGCAACCCAAGCCGTGGTTCTGAAGATCGGCAGGGTCGCGGAAAAAGTCACCGTGACCGCCAATGCCGCCCTTGTCACCACGCGTTCGCCCACCACAGGCCAGTTGGTCAACCAGCAGAGCATCGTGAACCTGCCCCTGAACGGCCGCGAGGCCCAGAGCCTTGTGTTCCTGATCCCGGGAGCCAACGACGTGACCGACCAGTATTGCGGCGTAGGCTGTGAAGGCGGAGCCTATCCTGGCGAGCAATATGCCAACGTGAATGGCGGTGGCCCGAACGGAGTCAACTACCAGATGGACGGGGCCGACAACAATGATACCTACATGAACACGAACCTTCCGTTCCCAAACCCGGACGCCATCCAGGAATTCAACGTGCAAACGGGGAACATGAGCGCGGAGTATGGCAACGCCATCAGCGGGGTCGTGAACATCGTTACCAAGTCCGGCACGAACCAGTTTCACGGAAGCGCCTTCGAGTTTCTACGCAACTACGTGTTTGACGCGCGCAATTACTTCGCCCCAGCACGCGACACGCTGAAGCAGAATCAATTCGGCGGGACGTTGGGAGGTCCGATCAAGAAAGACAAATTGTTTTTCTTTGCCAGCTATCAGGGCACGCGCAGGCGGACAGCACCGAATGGAAATATCGCGTTCGTCCCCACCGCGGCCGAGCGAACCGGTGACTTTGGGGACCTCTGCTCCTCCTATGACTCGACCGGTCTCTGCACGGACCCCAACGGCACTCAATTGGCGAATCCCGATACGGGTAACCCCATCCCGTATAACAATCTCACGGCCGCTGGTCTTACGCTCTCCACGGCCGCGCAGAATTTGATGCAGTACCTGCCGACGCCCAACGCCGGCGGACACGAACTCAATTACCTGGGAGCGGCGAACAACGCAAACGAAAACCAGTTCCTTGGCAAGATCGATTACAGCCTCGGCAAGCAGCACATCAGCGGGAAATACTTCTATACGAAATTCCTCGAACCGGCCGTTCCGGTGACGGGCAATAACATCCTGACCATTCAGTCGAACGCGAATCAGGTCCGCGTGCAAACTGTTTCGGTGAATGACGCCATTCTGGCCTCGCCGAACCTGCTCTTTAACGCCTGGTTCGGATGGAACCAGCAGCGTGGCGGGTACATTCCCGGCGTCCCGTTCTCAGCCGACGCTCTCGGATCAAAAATCGCCCCTTCGCCGTCGCCGCAGCTCACCATCCTGGTGGACGGCTATTTCGACATCATCGGCCCGAACGTAGGCAATTACAATCGCGGCGACCAGACGCTTCGAGAAGTGACAACCTGGATCAAAGGCCGCAATCAGGTCACCTTCGGCGGAGAAATGCTGCGGGTCGTCGCTCCCATTTCCAATCAATATCTGGAGGGCGGCAGCTACGAATTCGGTGGCACGTTCACCGGAAACAATCTGGCGGATTTCATGCTGGGGGATGTCAGCATATTCAATCAGGGCGGCGGCATTTACGCCAACATTACGGGATACAACTGGGCGGCTTTCATCCAGGACGATTGGCGCGCTACTCCGCGCCTGACTCTGAGCGGCGGCCTCCGTTGGCAGCCTCTGATTCCCTATACCGACAGCCACAACCGCCTGCCTTGCTTTCAGCCGGGTAAGCAATCCACGCTCTACCCCAACGCCCCCCTTGGCTTGCTGCTGGCCGGTGATCCCGGCTGTCCGAAAGGAACCTATCACAGAACGCTGGACAGCTTCGCGCCTCGCCTCGGTTTTGCGTATCGCCTCACGGAAGACGGCAAGACCAGCATTCGCGGCGGCGTCGGCTATTACTTCCAGCCGCCAGAAACTCTCGCTTACCAGGATGACGCTGGGACGCCGCCTTTCGCGCCCATCATCACTCTGCCCATCGGAAGCCAGCCGTATGTCAGCTTTGACGATCCTTACGGCAGCGCCGGCATTGCGAACCCGTTCCCGCAGGATTTCGGGCCTAATCTGCCGCCCTCCAACTTCCAGTTTCCTCTCCCGGCTACCTTGGCTTACTTTTTCGCGCCCAATTTCACGATGCCCGAAATCACCATCTGGAATGTGACCTTCGAGCGCCAACTCGGCGAGAGTTGGCTGCTCAAGGCGGCGTACTTCGGGAATAAAGGCACCCATCTTTTTGGTACTTCGGACCAGCAACCGATCGCGGATATCAATTCGGGGCTCTATTCGCTGGGAGGGAACCGGCCATATCCGAACTTCGGACCCATTGGGATGATCGATTCGGGCTACAACTCGCATTACAATTCGTTCCAGTTGAGCCTGGAGAAGCGAATGAGCTATGGGCTTTCGTTTCTCGCCGATTACACCCGGGCTAGAGCGACGGACGACTTTTCGGAATCCGTCAACAATGAGAGCTATTACGCCACGAACCCATTCAACCGCAACGCGAATTACGGCCTGACTGCCGACAACATTGCGAACAGCGTCAAGATCTCGGGCACGTGGCAAATTCCCCATTTCAACCTGACCGGGGGGTTAGTGGACAAGCTCGCAAACGGTTGGGCCATCGCGCCGATCATCACTTGGCACAGTGGATTGCCATTCAGCATCATGTGCGGTTGCGACAATTCCCTGACGGGAGATTATGTGGACCGGGCGGATTTTACTCCCGGCGCCACGCTGGCCCAGGCGAAGCTCAATCCCAACCGCTCCCACACCTCCCTGATTCAGGAGTACTTCAATCCCGCGGCATTCACCCAGAACGCCCCTGGGACTTTCGGGAACACGGGCAAAAATATTCTGATCGGCCCCGGATTGTTCAATACGGATATCGCTTTGCTCAAAGACACCAAAATTGGCGACCGTTTCACGGTCCAGTTCCGCGCCGAGGCTTTCAACGCGTTCAACAATGTTAATTTCGGCCAGCCGGATGATTTTGTGACCGACGGGCTGCCGTCCCAAGGCGGCACCTTCGGAACCATCACCTACACTTCGACGGATCCGCGCATCATGCAGCTCGGGCTGAAACTGCTGTTCTGAGCTGGTCACGGCATTTGATCC
>Ga0208140_1000106_pt1 | contig 16732 bp, 13 predicted proteins | sample SF_Rice_5C_0N_40_FD_185616 | JGI IMG/M metagenome (GOLD analysis project Ga0208140, IMG submission 185616) | Rice paddy soil microbial communities from Twitchell Island, California, USA - SF_Rice_5C_0N_404 (SPAdes) (version 2) | ecosystem: Environmental > Terrestrial > Soil > Paddy field/soil ... | reverse complement strand
CTTCCTTCTCCAACTGCGCTTCAAACTCGTCGAGCGCTTCCAGCGGCCCGGAAACCACGCACAGCGATGGCGAATTCACCGCCGCCAGCGCCAGATGCCCGTTCAACCGCTTGCGCACTTCCGTTTCCGGCAGACGCACAGAAAGCATTCCGCCCGCGGGAAGCTTCTGCATCATCTGGCCGCGCATCGCCACCAGCCGCAGCGCCTCTTCCAGGGAAAAGACGCCCGCCAGGCAAGCGGCCACGAACTCACCGATGCTGTGTCCGAGCATGTTATCGGGACGAATGCCCCAGCTCATCCATAACTGCGCGAGCGCGTACTCGATGGTGAAAATGGCGGGCTGCGCCAGAATCGTCTCCGTGACGCGCCGCCGGTCCTCGTCGGAAACTGCTGCGTCGGGATACAGGAGCTCGCGAAGGTCAACGCCCAGCGCCGGTCTCAGAATCTCCGAACAGCGGTTTACGCTGTCGCGGAACACGGGCTCGGTTTCGTAGATTTCCCGCGCCATGTTGGGGTGCTGCGAGCCCTGCCCGGGGAAGAGGAAAGTAATCTCTGGATGCGGGAGCGGCTTCACGCGCGTCTGAACTCGCCTGTGATCGCGCGCAGTCAGCGCCGCGATGGCTTCGCTGATATCGCTCGCGGCTACGGCGCGCCGGCAGGCAAACGCGCGGCGGCCCGCCTGCAGCGTCCAGGCCACATCCTCCAAATTAGCTTGCGGATGTTTCTTCAAATATTCCGCGAGATTGTCCGTGGCGCGATCGAGGGCGGCTTGCGACCGCGCGGAGAGGGCCAGCAGTTCGGTCCTGCGCACCGGCGCGGGCGCGGCCTGCTCCGGCGCCTGCTCGATCACCACATGCGCATTCGTCCCGCCCACGCCAAACGCGCTCACGCCCGCCCGGCGCGGCCGCCCGTCCGGCTTCCATTCCGCGCGCTGACGGTTGACGTAAAACGGGCTGTTCTCCATATCGAATTTCGGGTTCGCCTTCTGGAAGTGTAGTGTCGGTGGGAACACTCCATGACGCACGATGTGCGCCGCATGGATCAAGCCGGTCGCGCCGGAGGCTACATCGAGGTGGCCCACATTCGTTTTCGCGGTGCCGATGGCGCAAAATCGCTTGGCCTGCGTGTGCGCCCGGAAGGCCTGCGTGGCCGCCGCCAGTTCGATGGGATCGCCAAGAGGCGTGCCCGTGCCGTGCGCCTCGATGTAGCCAATCGTCTCGGGATTCACTCCCGCGGAGGCCTGCGCCAGCGCGATCACGCGCGCTTGCCCTTCGACGCTGGGCGCCGTGTACCCAACCTTGGCTGAACCATCGTTGTTGGCGGCGAAGCCTTTGATCACCGCATAGATCTGATCGCCGTCGCGGACCGCATCTTCCGCGCGCTTCAGTAGCACGACCGCAACGCCGCCCCCGAACACGGTGCCCTGCGCGTTCGCATCAAACGTGCGGCAATGACCGTCCGGCGAGATCATTCCGCCTTCCTGATAGAACGAGCCGCGCTTTTGCGGAAAAGTGATGGAACTGCCGCCGGCCAGAGCCATGTCGCATTGATAGGTGAGCAGCGACTGGCAGGCCTGCGTGACGGCCAAAAGCGAGGTTGAACATCCCGCCAGCATCGTGAAGCTTGGACCGCGCAAATTCAGCTTATAGGAGACGCGTGTGGCCAGAAAGTCGAGGCTGCTGCCCAGCATCTCGGGATAGTTCCCCACCTGATAGCCGCCGGTAAATTTGTCAATGAATCCCGGCTTTGAGCAGACGCGCGAGAGGAAGTAGGTGGCCGGGCTGCATCCGGCATAAACCCCGATTTCGCCAGAGTAGGCCGCCGGATCGTAGCCCGCATCTTCCAGCGCCTGCCAGCACGTTTCGAGAAACAGCCGGTGCTGCGGATCCATCAGTTCCGCTTCCCGCGGATAGATTCCGAAGAACTCGGCGTCGAACAGGTCCACGTCGTCCAGCACCGAACGCGCGCGAACGTAAGTCGGGTCTTTCGCCAGTTCGGCGGCGTTCGGAACTTCCAGTTCCTCGACGCGGAATTGCGAGATTGCCTCGACGCCGTTGAGCTGGTTTTTCCAGAACTCTTCGACATTGCGCGCCCCGGGAAAACGCCCCGCCATTCCGACGATGGCGACGCCTTCCAAATTGGGTTTCTGGCCGCTCATGCGATCCCCGCGCGCATGCGTTTTTGCCGTTCGAACGCCTCGCGCTGTTTCAACGCCTTCTGTTGCACGTCAGACAACGGCGACGAGGCGGCGGTCTGTTCTTCCAGGTGGCGCGCCAGCGTGCGAATGGTCGTGAACTCGAAAAGGTCCGTCACCGGGATTTCGACGCCGAGCGCCTTTTGCAAGTTCGAGTGGATGGCGATGATCATCAGCGAGTCGCCGCCCAAATCGAATACGTTGTCGTCGAGTCCCACGGATTCGATGCGCAGGATGCGTTTCCAAATCTCCGCCAGCGTTTGTTCCAGCTGGTTGGCGCCGGACGCATGCGGTCGCGTGCTGGCGGCATTCGGCGGCGGCGCTGGCAGGGCCGAGCGATCCACTTTGCCATTGGACGAGAGCGGCAGGGCGGCCAGCGGCACGAACAGTGCCGGGACCATGTACTGCGGCAGCTTGCCCGAGAGATATTGGCGCAGGTCGGAACTCGACAGGACATTACTGGGTGCAGGCACGTAATACGCAACGAGCCGGCGATTCCCGTTCTCAACTGCCCCCGGAACGACGCAGACCTGGCTCACGGCCTTGTTCATGCGCAGAACCGTTTCGACTTCTCCCGGCTCAATTCGATGGCCCGCAATCTTCACTTGATTGTCGATACGGCCCAGAAACTCGATGACGCCGTCTTCGCGCCAACGCGCCAAGTCGCCCGTGCGATACATGCGCTGCGATTCGTCCGCAGTGAACGGGTCCCCAAGGAATTTCTCCGCGGTCGCCTGCGGATCGTTGAAATAGCCGCGCGCCACGCCATCGCCTGCGGCGTATAACTCGCCCGTTTGCCCGGGCCGCACAGGATTCATCTGCTCGTCCAGAATATAGACTTGCGTGTTGGCGATTGGCTTTCCGATCGGGATCGATTCGCTGATCGCGTCGCGGTGGTCCACGGTGTGGCAACACGTAAACGTCGTGTTCTCGGTGGGACCGTAACCGTTGATCAGCCGGCATTCGGGGAACTTCTCGAGCACCAGGCGCACGTGCCGCGGCGACAGCACGTCGCCGCCCGCAAGAAGCTGGCGGACGGGCCGCAAGTCTTCGAGCCTTTGTTCGACCATCAGATTGAACAGCCCGGAGGTCAGCCACAACGTAGTGACGCCGTGCGTGCGAATCTCGCGGCCCAGGTCCTCGAGTGAAGCCATTCCCGGCGGCATCACGGCCAGCTTTCCGCCATTGAGCAGGGGTCCCCAAATCTCGAGCGTCGATGCATCGAATGAGGCCGGAGCGAACTGCAGGAAGACCTCTTCGGGCCCGAAGTGGCAGTAGTTCGTGTTGCGCACCAGCCGCACGATGGCGCGATTCTCGACCATCACGCCTTTCGGCTTGCCGGTTGACCCGGAGGTGTACATCACGTAGGCCAGGCTCTCCGGTCCACTGGCGCCCGGCAGATTCGCATCGTCCGCCGCGGTTCCACCAGCTTCGAGTTCCTCAATCGCAACCGCTTGCGGGGTTGCGTTGCCCGCGCGCGCGATCAGCTCTTTTTGCGACAGAATCAGCTGGAGCCCGGCCTGCGCGAGCAGAAAATCGACTCGCTCGGCAGGATCGGCGGGATCAAGCGGGACAAAAGCGCCTCCGGCCTTCAGCACGGCCAGGAATGCGACGATCATCTCGAGAGAGCGCTCGAAATAGCATCCCACCAGCTTCTCGGCGCCGATGCCCTTCTCCTGCAATCTCCGTGCGACGCGATTGGCGCGCGCATTCAGCTCGAAATAGCTGGTTTGCTTGTCACCCAGTTCGAGCGCAATCGCCGCAGGGCGCGCGGCTGCGATTTCTTCGAACAGCTGCGCCACCGTTTTGTCGCGTGGATACTCGGTGGCGGTCTGGTTCCAGAGCCGGACTTGCTCCGGCAAAGGAGCAATGGTCCTCCGGAGCGCCTCCGATGTGATTGGATTGGACTCCGTTGATTTCATAGTCGCCGACCTTGCCCGCTCCCGTCGCGCTAGGAACGTCCTACGGCAGGAGTATCTCCTTCTCCCCGAACAGTCTCTCAGCGGTAATCCCGCGGGAGCGGCAGGTCTCGATCAAGTGGTTCGAATGAATGATGGGATTCGATTTATCCGTGTATTTGATGCTCATGACGTGATTGAGCCACGGTTCCTGGCCCATGGCGTAGACATACACTTCCTTGCAGTTCAGTTGCTCGACGATGTTCAAAGCGCGATCGTAATTCGATCCCGCCAGCCGCCGCGAATGATCCTTCGGACGCTCCAGCCGCTGCGTTAGCAAGGGGCCGTAGATCCACGATACCGGCGCGCCGTCACATTCCATGCCGACAAAGAAGACCTCGACATCGCCGATTTCGCGGTGGATGTATTCGTACAGCTTCGGCGAAATGTTGCATGAATCGGCGGCGAAGAGCAGCGAGTGGTCGTTCACGCGCAGCAGGTACGCCGATTTGGTCGCCACGTTCAAGTCGCCGTGCTCGCCCAGGAAGGGCACGGCGGTAATCGAACCGTGTTCGAAGGGTATTTCGTCCATCTCCGAAACTTCAATTACATTGCGGAAGCCGCACTGCTTGAGCAGCAGCCGCAGCGACGGATCCTGCAACGCGCCGTTGCCGTTCCGCGGGACTACGATGTGCCGGATGCGATGGCGCAACTGCAAAAGCGTCTCAAACAGGATGTGGTCCTGGTGGTTGTGCGTGATCAGCGCGTAATCGATCACTTCGGGCAAGTCTTCGTAGGTGTAACGCGAAATGTCGCTTTCGTAGGTGTAGCTCAACACCGGATCCAGCAGGATGCTCGTCCCCTTCGTCTCCAGCAGGATGCAGGCGTGCCCGAAATAGCGCCAGCGCGCGCCTCCGCCGTCGTACTTTGCATAGGGCCGCGGCTTCTCCGTCGTAAGGAATGTCCGGAACTGTTCCGCGCGTTCGCCCTCAAGGCCCAGGCGGTCACAGATCAGTTCGAATGAAGCCGGCTGGTGCTTCAACCGGAACAAATCATCGAACTGCTCGCCGGCGAACGGTATCCGCAAGGGCAGCGAACCCTCCGCATCCAACCGTGGCGTGCTCAGCACGAAGGGCCGATCGTCACCGGAAATTTCCGACAGCATCAGCGATTGCACCGAATCGTCGTAGAACGGGCTTTTGTAGAGCAGCGGCTCGATCAGCCGGAAGGAAGGATGATTATTCAGGTCGTACACCAGCTCGACATATCCTTGCAGGCAGCCCGGCACTTCGGCGTACAGCGACTCCAGGCTATACCCCGTTGCCTTCTCCCGCAGCAACGCGTCCAGCTTCTCGATGGATCGGGAGAGGTTGATGAGGTTGCTTCTCTCGCACAGGGTTCGCTCCCGTAGCGCCTTGACCTCTTCCACGCGGTTGCGTCCGAGATCCATGAACGGCCCCCCAAGTAGCGCCGGGTTCTTGACGGCCGCCTGATGGCTTTCGGGCGATTCGATATACGAGTCCATAATGCGCAGGTGGCGTTCGGTCAGGTTTCTGGCGGCCGTTGCGGGAGGAATCAGGTGGGCCCACGCGTACCAGCCATCGACCAAGGGTTCTGCCATCACATTCGGCTTCAGGTAATGCCAGCCGTTCCGCATTGCGTTCCCAGCCCCTTCTTTTTCTGCGACTTAGCCGATGCCGCCGGTCGAATACAGTCTTCACCCGAGGTACGGCGGGCCAGCACCGCACAAATCCATTTGAAGGACTGCAACTGTCGAACCACTCTGCCTTCCCCAGAAGGGCTTTAAACTGTTGACCTTACACAGGCCTGAGAGGGCCCCACGCAGGGCCCGGAAACCTAAGGAATGGAAAGACTTTTCCCAAAAATGCCTCCGGGCTCCACTTGCCTGGATTGGCAGGGTTAGTGACCCTTTGGGGGGGTCGCTCAACGGTTGGTATTTTCCACACGATCTACAGTGAGGCCTGGGGGGTGCACGCTCGGTGACACTTGCGGCGACATTCGCCTTTTTACCGGCGAATCGTTACCTCATAGGACGCCACTGCACCATTGTCTTCGCGCACCGGAACGATTCGAACCACCTGAAAGGTCTTGCCCTTCAGGCCGTCGACGTCATGGCCAAGAACATCGTGAACCTGCCGTTCCAGTTCGGGGGTCTTCTTTGCGGTCCGTTTTTGCGCGGCCAGAAGCTCGGCGTCCAAGCGGTAGGTCTGGAGCCCGCCGGCGGCTTCGCTGAGCAGGCGTACGCTGGTTTGGCTTCGCGGATTGGGCTGCGGCTGATCGTGAAACCAAGCCCGGGGCGTGAGCAGGACGAAGGCCAGGATGGCCAGGACCATCACATCGTACGGCCAGCTTCCCCGCTCGTACGACCAGAAGATCGTCCGCACCGCACCCTGCCACAACTTGCTCATGTTAGTGAACCATGGAACCGTTGACCACCAGACCGTCGCGCATATGCAGCACTCGCGTGCCGTAGGTGGCTGCGTCCGGATTGTGCGTGATCATCACGACCGTCTGGCCCAAATCCTTGTTCAGGCTGCGCAGAAGAGACAGCACGTTCTCTGAACTTCTGGTGTCCAGATTCCCGGTGGGCTCATCTGCCAGCAGGATTTTCGGTTCGGTGATGAGCGCCCGCGCGATCGCTACACGCTGCTGCTCGCCTCCGGACAGCTCCGACGGCTTATGGTGCAGCCGCTGCTTCAGGCCCAGAAGGTTGACCACCACGTCGAAACGGTGCGGATCGAAGCCATTGCCGTGAATATGCTGGGCCAGAGCGATGTTATGCCGGGCGTCCAGCGTGGGCAACAGGTTGAACCGCTGGAAGACGAAACCGACCTTGTGCCGGCGCAGCAGCGTCCGTTCGCCGTCGCTCATCTCTGCCAGATCGTTGCCATCCAGCAGCACGCGCCCCCGGGTCGCACGCGCCAGGCCACCGATCACATGCAGAAGGGTGGATTTGCCACAGCCCGACGGGCCCATGATGCACACGAACTCGCCCGGCAGCACCTGCACGTCCACGCCGCGCAGCGCGGCTACGTCCACCCTGCCGCTGCGATAGACCTTCCACAGGCTTTCCGTCTTGAGTATGGGTTCCAACGCGGGCTCCCGAGCGTCTACCCCGCCGAGCGAAGTATCGTCCGCGAATGCGATTATTTTATTCGTGTTTGCCATTTCCGCCTAGTTGTAGAGTCTCGGCCTCCCCGGATTCAAATTCCCTTCCATCATCCTGACAGTTCGCTGCCACCGCAACGGTCGCGATCGGCAATGCGAGTCCCTGAGTGAAGTTGTTTCTCCTATTCATAAACCAGCGCTTCCACCGGATCCTTGCGGCTGGCCAACCAGGCCGGATACGAGGCGCCCAGCAATCCTCCACCGATGGCAATCAACGCGGCATATCCCATCCACTTGGGCAGGATCAGAATCGTGATGGAGGGAAACAGCGACAGAAAGGCCCAGCGCGCCAGGAAACTCAGTCCAATCCCGCCCGCCGTCCCTAACAGGCACAACAGCGTCGTTTCGCTGAGCACGATCTGCACGATATAGGCTTTCGACGCCCCCAGCGACTTCAGCACGCCAATCTCGCGCGTGCGCTCGATGATGGTGGTGTACATGGAAAGAAAGATCACCAGGAAACCGATCGCAACCGCAATGGCGATCATGACGCTGATGAACGCGCTTAGCCCGGGCAAATTGGAAGAGGTCATCAGGGAGATGAAATCCTGGAGCGGACGTATCTCATATCCCGGCAGCAATTGCTTGATCTCATCCATAGCCGCGGGCGTATGGTCGTGGCGGTCGCACTTCACGAAGAAGAGCGAGGCTTTGTCGATGGCTCCCGACATCTGCTGGAGAGTCGACATGCTCACGAACAGCCGCGCACCTTTTCCGTGCTCCACAATCCCGGCTACGTGCCAATCATGCCCAAGAATATGCAGCGTCTGGCCGACCTTGACGTTCTTGCTCCGCGCGTACACGTCGTCCACCAGAATGTCGTTGGGCGCCTCCAGTTCGTGCCCCGCGTGAAGGACGAACCCTCCGGATACTTGGTCGAACGTCTCCGGCTGAATCCCATAGACCACGTCCAGTCCGTTCACGGAATTGAACTGCACCAGCACCGGCGCCACGGCCTGCACGTATTTCAGTTCTTCGAGCTTTCCGGCGATACTCACGGGCATGGGCGCCCCGCTGAAGGCGGTCCAGATGGAGGCAGAGGGCGGCTGCACCATGATGTCCGCGCCCACTCCTTCGGTTCTCTTGGCCACGTCGGTCAGCAGACCGGTGGTCAATCCCACGACGAGAATCACCAAGACCACCTCCACCGCGACGCCAACCATGGTGATCAGCGTCCGCGCGGGGCGGTGCATCACGTTTCGCACGATCATGTGCCCGATCAAGGCTTCGGCTCCTGTGTTCCCTCACCAACGCGGACCAGCCGCGTTCCCGCCGGCTGCTTCAGCTCGAATCGCGCGGGCGGGATTGCTTCGTTGGGGGTGAGCTTCTTCACGTGAATCCGCAATTCGTAGTCGTCCGCGGGGCGCACGATTACGACGTCCTCAGGAAAGCGCACGTTTCCAAAAGCGCGCCAGCCTGCATAACGAATGTCCGACATCACGTTCCCCGATGGATCATAAATTTGTAGCTGCGCCACGCTGAGGTTCGCGCGGTCGAACCATATCTTGCGCTCGATCTGCCAGTTCAATTCCTGAGTCCCTCCGGCACCGCTGGAAGTTCCCGCACCGGGCCCAGGGGCCGCAACAGTCAGAATGTAATAGTGGGTCTCCGTTGTGTATCCCGCCTCAAAAAGCACCGGGCTACCCGCCGGAATTGGGTTCCAAAATATCGCTTGCAGCAAGTGCTGCGGCCTCAGGTTTTCGATCGGCTTCGCCGACTCCCGTTGCAAGTTCGCCGGGCCCTCGAGAAAGGTGTTCTTCGACGGGATGTACATGTGAAACATGGTGCCGTCGCTCACCATGTCGAAAATAGTTGTCCCCACGATCGGTGCCTGCCCGATGACCCGAATATCGGCCGGTTTCTGCGCCAGTATGAAACCGCTGATTACGTGATAGCTCTTGATCACGCCGGCGTAGGCGGTTCCGGCGGTCAGCTTCATGGAAACGGAGGCGTTCACCGAGTGAATCGAGTTCGCCTGGTCATTGTAGGAGGTGACGAGCTGCTGCCGACTCGCCTGCAGCAGCTGCGCGGGAGGCCCCGAAGGCGGCGCGGCCTTCTTGTGCTGCGCGGCGCAACCCACAACGGCCACCGCCAGCAGCCCCATCAATATCCACAGGAAGGCCCGCTTCCCGGCCCAACTCCCCAACGTTCACCATCCCATCTTCCACAAATACATCAATTTATCAGCCGAGGAGCAGCGGGTCAACGAAGCGGCAGGGTGAAAGAATCGGGGAGTTTCCTAAACAGCGATAACGCAAGATAGCGGCGGATCGGATGTCGGGGACATCCGTTTCGGGGAGGCGTTACTGGCTGTTATCATCCGCCTCCGTGCCCGACTTGGATTTCCTTTCATGGCGGTGCTTCTTGTGCTTGCCCACTTTTTGCCAGCGCTCCTCGAGAGATTCCTTGGTGAAGAGAGCGTCGGAAAGGCCCGTGTTGTACTGGCACTTGTCGAAGAAAACCTGGAAGACCTTCATGCCCTCGCGGTCGCGCGTGATCTGGAAGGGAGTTTCGATGCCATCGACCGGATGGTACAGCGAATAGTACTCCGTCTCCTGGCTCTTCATCTGCGTGCGAGGATCGCGAATCTCAACGACCTTCTTGATCGGCAGGTGCGTGTCCCGCGCGAAAGCGATGCGAATCGTGCGATTGTCGCTATCGATCATCTCGACCCAATCGGCCTCCTTCAATTCCACGATATCCGGCCCGCCGTAGCGGATGATCATGCCCTTCTCGTGGATGCGATGCCGCAGGATGTTGTACAGATCGATCTTGATGTCTTCCTGAAAATGGGCCACATCCCCCGCTGCGGCCTCGGAAACGCCGCCCCGGTCCAGAGTCCAGCCCTTATCCCCATTGAAGATGTTAATGATGTTGCGCTTGGGAAGATTTTCCTGCCGGTCTTTGAAGGGAGGCATCTCGTAATCGATGAAGTGCTCGAAGCCGTTCATCTCGCCTGAATGCCCGAAGCCGCTCAGGTGCCCGGTGCAGGTGATGTCGTGGATATTCAGATAGGCCTGCCCGCCTAGAGCGGTGATGGCCTCCTGGATCAACTGGTTGGCCTTGGCCTCGCTCTGGTCGGGCAGCATGTTCTCGTCGCCCTGCGCCTTCGCTCGCGGCGCCGCGAACAGGCCGGCTGCCAGAAACATCAGCATCAACCATCGATAGTTCAGCCGCACAGCACGGAACCCCCGTTTACATTGATTACTTCACCCGTGATGAAGGTTGCTAGGTCGGAGACCGCGAACAGCACCGGCCCCGCAATTTCTTCCGCCGTGCCCGCCCGCTTCAACGGAATGGGCGCCAGCGCACCCTTCAGGAGCCTCTTGTTTCGCAGCACGGAGGCCGACATATCCGTGTCCACCCATCCGGGCGCCACGCAGTTCACCAGGATGTTGTGCCGCGCCAGTTCGGTCGACAGCCCCTTCACCATACTGATGATAGCGCCTTTTGACGCGGCGTAGTGCGCGTGCAGCGATTCGCCGCGCTGGCCCGCGGTCGAACTGAGGGCCACGATCCTGCCGCTCTTCTGCGCGATCATGTGCGGCACGGCGAAATGGATCACGGCGTAGACGCTCTTAAGATTGACGCGGATCATGTCGTCCCATTCGCGTTCCGTCATCTTCTCGATGGGAGCATCCTGTTCATTCCAGATGCCCGCATTGGCCACCAGAATGTCGATGCGCCCCAGGCGATCGCGCGCAAAGTCGATCAGCGCCTTGGCCTCCGCCATTTTTCCCAGATCGGCTTTCTGTGATTCGATGCGCGTACCATGCTTCCGGGCTTCCTGTTCCACCAGCACGGCGGCGTCGCGGCTCTTGTTGAAGCTGAACACGACATCCGCGCCAGCTTGGGCAAACAGCTTCACCGTGGCTGCCCCGATCCCGCGCGACCCGCCTGTCACTACCGCCGCCTTCCCTGCCAGCGAAATCATGAATCCCCCAAATGGAAATGAGATCTCTAGGAATGCTGCCTCTGGATCGTTTGGCGCCTCCGCGGAGACGATGCCCCGTTCTTGTCGATCACATTCAATCAGAGAGCGGCGCCAAAAACGAGCGACCAAGGCCAACCGAAATGCGAGTCAGCCTACCGGCGGCTCGCAACGCCTTCCTTCGCGGCCGTTTTCGCCGCTGTTGCGATCAAATCTTCGAACAGCGCCCGCGCCAAACTGTCCGTCGCAACCATGCGCTCAGGATGCCATTGCACCCCCAGGACCCAACTCTTTTCCGCGGTCCATTCAAGCGCTTCCACCACGCCGTCCGGTGCGAGGGCGGTGACGCGCAAGCCGTGCCCAACCCCGCGCACCGATTGGTGATGCGAGCTGTTCACGCGCAATTCCGAGCTCCCAGCCAAAGCAAGCAGCCGTGAGCCGGTTTGGGCTAGCGCGGCGTGGAACGGCTCCGGCACGCCCCGGCTGCGCCCCACCCATTCATGCCGAATGGTGGTGTGCAGTTCGCTCGGAATATCCTGAATCAGCGAGCCGCCCAGAAACACATTCAGGCTTTGGATGCCGTAGCAGATGGCAAGCACCGGCTTCTGTTCGGTGAAGGCGTGCTCGAGCAGCGCAAAATCGGTGCGCTCGCGATCCGGATCGGCATCAGCGCATTTAGTATGTCGCGCTCTTCCGTACCGCGCTGGATCGACGTCGGAGGGGCTGCCGGGCAGGATGACCGCGTCCAACTGATGAGCAAGTTTCGCCAGGTCTGAAGTCGCCAGGCCAAGCGACACTTCTATCGGTTCCCCCCCAGCCGCGCGGACCGCTTCCACGTACAAGTAATAGCGTTTGCGATCGTTGGCAAGTTCTTCTTTTCGAGTTCGATACGGTATGCCGACGCGCGGCGTGCCGGCTGTTTCGGTGCTCATGGATGGCTCATCCTAACATTGGCAAGCGTCCCCGGGCAACGGAGCACCAGCCGATCCGTTCCGGTAGCGTCCCCACGGCTTTTTGCACGGCATCGATCTGCATTATTCTATCGCGTGCGGGTAACCGTGATTTGTCCATCTACGCCCTGCTTGCGGAAACCGTTCTCTGCATTCACCTCCTCTGGTGCGCCTGGATCCTGTTTGGCTGGATGCTGACGCGCGGGCGCCGTGTATTGACTTGGCTGCACATCGGTTCGCTTGTCTATGCCATCTTCATCGAACTGACTCCCTGGCCGCCCTGCCCGCTCACGGTCGCGGAGGTCTGGCTCGAAGAGCGCGGGGGCCTGGAGCCCGCTCGCGGCCCCTTTCTTCTTCGCCTGCTCGACGCGATTGTCTATCCCAATCTGTCTGAATGGGTGGTGGTGGGCAGCGCGGTCGCCATCTGTCTCGTGATCCTTGCGGTGTATCTCAAACGGTTTGCGCGCGCGAACAGACGGAGGAGAAAATCCGTTTCAGCTCAAAGCTCACCCTTTCGAGGCGACGCGTTCCGCGTACCGTGAGCCTGGGCCTGCTTCTGTTCCGCGCGAGGCCCAAACCAGTGGCGCCGAACATCCCCGACAAGGAACAACGAACCGGTAACGAAAATCAGGTCGTCGGGCGCTGCCATTGCCAGCGCGCGGTCGAGCGCCTCGGCGGGATCGGGGATCACGGTTGCGTGCCGCGCGAGCCCCTCGGTTATTTCCGCGAGGTGCTCTGCTGAGATAGCACGCGACTGGTGCGGCTGCGTCAGGATGACCGTTTCCGCGACCGGGAACAGCGAGCCGGCAACCTCGTCCACCGCTTTGTCGCGCATCGCGCCATAGATCAGGTGAATGCGCCGGCCCGCAAAATTCTCTTGCCAGAATGTTTTTAGTTCGCGGGCTGCGGCGGGGTTATGCGCCCCGTCCAGGTAAATGGCGGGCGATTCGGAAATGCGTTCCAGGCGGCCCGGCCAGCGCGCCGAAGAGATGCCCCTGGCGATTGCCTCATCGCCGATTGCCGGGCCTCGTTCCCGCAGCAGGATCGCCGCGGTCGCCGCGGTCAGCCCATTTTGCACCTGGAATTTTCCCGGTAGCGATGGCGCAACTGCGATGGCGCTGCCCATGCCGGCGTGTGCTGCGACGGCGCGATAGAAGCCGTCCCGCGAAGCCATTCCGCTCACATGCCAGAAAACGTCGGTTTCGACGAGGCGCGCACCGCATTCGCTAGCGCGCTTTGCGATCACCTCGCGCGCCTCGGCCCGCTGCGACGCGCTGACCACCGGCACGCCCGCCTTGATGATCCCCGCCTTCTCCCGCGCGATTTCCTCGATCGAATGCCCGAGAAAATTCTCGTGGTCAAAATCGACGGGGGTAATGACGGCCACTTCGGGCTGGACGATGTTCGTGGAGTCCAGCCGCCCGCCCAGGCCCACTTCGTAGACCGCAAAAAAATCTTTGCCGCCCGCCGATTCCGAGGCGCCGGCAAAGCTGACGAACGCCATCGCCGTCACGCACTCGAAAAATGTGGGGTGCGCGGCCAGTTTTCCGGCTGCCAGGAGCGATTCGATGGCGGCCTGCACGCGCGTCCATGCTGCGGCGAATTCATCATCGGAAACTTCTTCCCCGTCGGTGCGGATGCGCTCGTTAATGCGCTCGAGGTGCGGCGAAGTGTACAGCCCGGTGCGGAATCCCGCGGCGCGCAGGATCGATTCGATCATCGCGGCGGTTGAGCCCTTGCCGTTCGTCCCGGCCACGTGAACGCAGGGCACCGCAAGATACGGGTTCCCGAGCGCAGCGGAAAGGACGCGGATGTTTTCGAGACCGAATTTCTGGACGCGCGCCTGCTGCGGCGCCGCCAGCTCGCGTCCTAAGGCGTACAGCGAACGGACGGATTCTTCATAATTCATGCCGCGTTCTGAAAGAAATCGAGCGCTTGCGAAATGTAGCGCTTCATGTCCTTGCGCGCGACCACTGCATCGAGGAATCCGTGCTCCAGGAGGAACTCGGCCGTCTGAAATCCTTCAGGGAGCCGCTGGCGGATGGTTTGCTCGATTACGCGCGGCCCCGCAAAACCGATCAGCGCGCCGGGTTCGGCTATGTTCAGATCGCCGAGCATGGCGAAGCTGGCGGTGACCCCGCCGGTGGTCGGATCGGTCAGCACAGAAATGAAGGGAACCCGCGCCTCATCCAGCCGCGCGAGCGCCGCCGAAACTTTGGCGAGTTGCATCAGGCTGACCGCTCCTTCCATCATGCGCGCTCCGCCGGAGCAGGAAACGACGACCAGCGGCCGTTTTTCCTCCATCGAGCGCTCGATCGCGCGCGCCACTTTTTCTCCCACCACCGCCCCCATCGACCCGCCGATAAAACCGAACTCCATCGAGCAGCAGATGACGTCGCGGCCGTTCAACTTCCCTTCCGCGGTCAGAATCGCGTCATTCATCCCCAATTTCTGCTGTGCTTCGCTGAGCCGCTCGGAGTACTGCTTCGTGTCGGCAAAGTTCAGCGGGTCGCTCGAAGCCAGCTCGCTGTCGTACTCGGTCCAGTGCTCGTCATCCAGCAGCAGTTCGAGCCGCCGGCGCGCGCCCAGGCGGAAATGGTGATCGCACTTGGGACAAACTTCCCAGTTCGATTCCAGGTCCTTCTTCCAGATGATGGAGCGGCAGGAATTGCACTTCGTCCACATTCCTTCGGTGCGCACGCGGCGCTCTTCCACCGGAGTGGGATTTTCCAGTGCCTGTTTGTCCCGCTTGAACCAAGTCATGGAGAAAACCAGTTCACAGTTGAAAGTTGATAGTCAAAAGTTAAAACAGAGATCCAATTCCCCGCTACGGCGACCGCTTCACACGGCAATTCGCCGCGATACCTGCGAAGCGGCACTGGAGGCCCCAAAAACAAAAGCATTCGCGTCACAGCTTCGCGCCACTCCAAGGTTCAATAGTCGATGCCGCGCTGCGCCAGAATTCCCTTCGTGTACGGGTGCTTGACCTCGCGCATCTCCGTCACCAGATCGGCGGCTTCGACCAGCTTGGGGTTCGCGTTGCGTCCCGTGCAGATTACGTGGATGCGCTCCGGCCGTTTTTGCAAGGCGTCGACCACACGTTCCGCGTCCAGCATCTTGTAGCTGATCACGTAATTGATCTCGTCCAGCACGACTAAATCGTACCTCTCGCTGTAAATCTGCTCGCGACCGAATTCCCATGCCAGTTCGCACAGCCGCACGTCTTCCGGATCGGTCTCCGCGCCGCCTACCTTCACGAACCCGCGCCCCATCGGGCGAATCTCCAATTTATCATCCCCCAGCATTTTTGCCGCATCGAGTTCGCCGTAATGCCACGAACCTTTAATGAACTGCACCATCAGCACGCGCAGGCCCTGCCCCACGGCGCGAAAGGCCGTGCCCAGCGCGCAGGTGGTCTTGCCCTTGCCCGGCCCGGTGTAAACGATCAGGAGTCCTTTGCCTTCCGGCATGACGAAGTCTCAGGCGGCGCGAACCAAAGCGTTACAAAAGGATATTGAGGGCAGCCCTTCGAAACGTCAAGCAAACGGCCGCAAGCCCTCGCTGCCCTGTCGATTCGATTGGCTTTCCGTGTAACGCATGGCAGCATAGGTGTGCAGTGCAACCGCTGCATCCGCTCTGAACCTGCACGCCAGGAGGAATTCCGTTGAAAGGATTCGCGGACTCGCTCCGGCTGTCCGTAGTTTTGGCTTCGTTTGCTGCCACTCTTGCGCTTGGCGTTCCGCTCTCGCCGACGATATCCGAGCGAGGGACGCCCCATGCCAACCGCTCGTTGCGTGCCGGAGCGGGGACACCGGAAATCCACTCGCGCAGTTTCGATTTTCGCTACGTCGTCGACGTTCCCGCACCACCGAGAGGAGGCCACCACCTCCGGTTGTGGATTCCCCTGCCGTACCAGGACGCCTATCAAGTGATTTCGGATCTTCGCATCCAGGCGCCGGTGCGTTACTCGATTCGCAGCGAGCGCGAATTCCACGATCGCTACGCCTATTTCAATCTCGGTGCGGCGCGGATCAAGAGCCCCTTCCAAATCGAATTCTCATTCCATGTGGAACGCTTCGAGCATCGCGTTGCTCTGCATCCCGTGGCCAGCGCGCCAGCGCTCACTCCGGCCGTCGAGCGTTTCCTTCGCCCTGACCGCTTGATCCCTATCGACGGCGCGATCGGCCGGCTTTCACGCCGGCAAACGCAGGGCGTCACACAACCGCTGGCGAAGGCGCGCAAAATCTACGACTATGTGATCGCCACCATGCATTACGACCACCGCGGTACGGGCTGGGGCCGCGGCGATGCCGTGTGGGCCTGCAATGCGAAGCATGGCAACTGCACCGATTTTCATTCGCTGTTCATCGGCATGGCCCGGGCGGCGGGAATTCCGGCGCGATTTGAAATCGGGTTTCCTCTTCCTCTCCACGCGCGCGAAGGAGCAATTGCCGGATATCACTGCTGGGTGGAATTTTTTGTCACCGGAATCGGCTGGATTCCGATCGATGCTTCCGAGGCCTGGCTCGACCCGTCGAAGAAAAATTACTTCTTCGGCGCGATCGATGCG
>Ga0208140_1000103_pt1 | contig 17401 bp, 14 predicted proteins | sample SF_Rice_5C_0N_40_FD_185616 | JGI IMG/M metagenome (GOLD analysis project Ga0208140, IMG submission 185616) | Rice paddy soil microbial communities from Twitchell Island, California, USA - SF_Rice_5C_0N_404 (SPAdes) (version 2) | ecosystem: Environmental > Terrestrial > Soil > Paddy field/soil ... | reverse complement strand
ATCGCCGTTCGGAAAATACGAGAGGCTGTAAGAGTAGGCGGTCGTTGAGCCGTTGCTCGCCGAAAAGGAGGATACGCGCCCGCGATCATCATACGTCCAGCTCTCGTTGACGCCATTTCCGATGGCCTGTGCCGTCGTGTCTCCCAGTGCGTTGTAATGGATCCCAGAGAGGAGGTTCGTGGGCACACCCCCGTATGGACCGGCAAAATTGGTTGTCGAGGCAGACAAGCGGGACGCTCCGTTGTACATGTTGGTGATGGTTCCTCCAGCCGGGACCGTTTGCGTGGTCGTGTTGCCGAGAAGGTCGTAGGTGTAGGAGGGCGATTGCGGGTACTGGATCGCCTGTTGGGTATTGATTGTAATACGCCCCATGGCATCGTAGCCGAATACCGAAAAGGTCGGGTAGGCTCCGGCCGTGCTTTCCGAAGACAACCGACCGACGGTATTCGTCAGATTTACACCATGCGCGGAGCTTTCATCATAGTTGTAAGTGACCGGAGGAGTGGAATCGGAATAGGTTTTGCCGGTGAGCCGGTTGAGGGCATCGTAGGCGTAGGTGATGGTGATGGCGCGCGCATCGGTTTTGGTGGCCAGATTTCCGTCGAGGTCATACGTGTAGGTGGTGGTTCCCGACTCGGGGTTTGTCGCGCTGGTGAGTTCCCCGAGCGCATTGTAGCTGAACGACCGCGGATTTAGCGGGCCCTGTGTTACGGAGGTGAGGTCGCCGAAAGCGTCGTAGCCGTAGCTGGTAGGGAAGCCGGTGCCGGAAAGGTCCAGGCCGCATGAAGTTGGGGTCGTGCTGCCGGAGATGCCGACGCTCAGGGCTGTGCTGGTGATTTCGCACGCGGCGGTCAATCTGCCCAGCGCGTCGGTCTGCGTGATTCTCTGTTTGCCGGATTCGTCGGTCACTTCGGTTGCGCGGCCCAAGTAGGACGTCGTCACCACGGAATTGTCGGGATTAGTGATCTGCGTCGTGCGGTTGAGAGCGTCATAGGCATAGCTGGTAACGCCGTAGGTGGGGTCGCTGGTGGTGCAGTAGGGGTTGGAGACGGTCAAGATGCGGCCGAGGGAATCGTAGGTGGTATCGGTTTCATCACCTGTCGCGCAATCGGGGTCCGCGAGGTTTGTTTCGATCGTGCGGCCGAACCCATCGACAGTGGTCTTATCGACCCTGTTGGCGCCGGAAGAGATTGCCGATGACTGTGTAACGCTGTTGGGGGCTGCGTCGACGTATGTGTAGTTGGTACTGCCTCCATCGGGATAATTGATGTTGGTAGGACGCCCGAGCGCGTCGTAAGCGAAGGTGGTGCCTGCACGGTCGGCAGCCAGATCATTCGGGTCCTGGGCCGAGGCTTTGAGCCCCGTGCAGGGGTAATACGAGAATTTCGCGACGTGGCCAAGCGCATCGGTAACGCTTGTGAGGTAGGCGGAAGAGCCCGAGATGGCGCAGCCAGGGTTCGCCCAATTGTTCGTGTATCCAAAATTCGTGACGTTGCGTTTTGGATCGGTCATCTGGGTGATGTTGCCGTAGCTGTCTCGCTGATAGCTTGTGTTGAGTGAAGACACACCAGTCCCGCCAATGGTTTTCAAAATGATGTCGCCAACGCTGTTGTAACCATAGTTCAACCTTTCCTCGACATTAGTCACCGGATCGGTCACTACGCGCGATTTCAGGCGATCAAGGATGTGGCCCTGGGCGATGTCGTAGAGGGTCCCGTCGGAGGAGCTCATCCAATTCTGGGCAGTCTCCTTGGCCGGGCTTGAGGCGCCGTAGTCGTACTCGTCGATTTCCGTGGGATTATCGATGGCGACTGATGCGGAAGGGCCGCAGCCGGAAAAACAACTGAAGGACATTGTGACGGCCTCGTATTGATAATTCGTGACCGCGCTCAACGAAACGTCATTCAAGGTGGTGGTGACGGAAGCAGGGACTTGGACGTCTACACCTGCAATGTACGGGGTGTAGGTAGTCTGAATCGTGCGCAGAGGGGCGCCGTTTGGGTATTGGCCAGGAGGGAATATCTTCTTGCTTATTTCGTGCGGGGCGGTGAAGTCAGACGTGGATGACAAATTCTGGTTTTGCACGTAGGTTACATCGCCCACCGCGTCCTGAACGGCCATGGAATCGTTGAACGGGTAGGAACCGTCTGCCGTAGGAGTGTAGGTCGTAACGAGTTCCTGTGAGCTGGAGCAGCCGGAAGAAAATGGACATTCTCGCTTGTGCGCGACTTGACGCTCAGTGCGCGAACACGCCTGTATATTCGCGACGTGGTAAAAACCCAGGTCCTGATAATCGTACTTCGTATAGCCGCCCGCGGGATAATTGATTTGAAGCAGGTCACCCACGCCGTCCATCTGCAGCGTGTAAACCCGGCTGACTCCGTTGACCGCAGGAAGAGTGACAGTGTACGTGAGAGGACTCTGGTTGAAACTTGTTGAGCCGTAGTCCTCGGTCACCGTAACATTTGGGTATGACTTTCCCGGGCTGCAGGTGAGGTTGAAATTATAGTTTTGCGGCGACTGTTGGGTCAGATTAACGCTGATCGTCTGCTGGTTTCCGTTCGAGTCCGTGTAGCTGAGTGAGCTGTTTCCACCGCTCCTTCCAAACACAATAGTGCGGCCGATGGTATCCGTCAGTGTCGAGCCGCTATAGGTGATTGTGTTTTGGCCGGTGTTGTCTACGATGCTGGAGAATGTCTGGTTGTAGAACGATTCCTGCGTAGAGGCAGTGGTGCCGCAACTCGGGTCGTTGCAGGATGCAAATGGATCGCCGCTAGTGGACCAGCCTGGGAAATTGTATGTTGTTCCGTCTTTGGTTCGGACCGTGATGTTCGAATGGTAGTTGGTCGTGTCGAGCCGAAGCCAGGAGCCGTCGCTCGAATCGGTCACCTGGGCGGTCTGTTGGAAGTCAATCGAGCTGCACTCGGTGGTGTTTGTGAAAGGATGTTGGTTTCCTGACCAGTCTGTAAAGACCCAGTTGGTGATGCAGACGACCGGAACGTAGGTTGGGTTCTTACAACCTATGCAATCGTTGACTTGGCCGGCGTACTCAATGGATGCTCGGAGGTTGGGCAGGTTCCAATTGAGTGGCCCACCGGCAGCAGCTAGCAGGATGCCGTTGGTGTAGGTGATCGTCGTCAGCGCGGGAGCGCCGCCCCCTCGGTTGGTGATCGTAGTCGAGGAGTCGCTCCTCGTTGTGAAATTCGGGCTGACGTTGTAAAGACCCAGAGTCAAGTTCCACCCGCCGCGCTGCGGAAGCGACAGCACGGGTAAGAAGAAGGAGAGGCCGCCATTTGTATTGCTGACGGCTTCGTGCGTTCCCGCCTTGCTTGGTTGCGGAGGAACACCGATGGGATCGGCTGGACTGAGACTGTTGTCCGGGAGCGTCGGCGTGTATGTCTGCGCGCCTAGTGGAATAGCAAAGAGACAACTTAGCAGGGCTAGGACGGCGACTGCGCGTACGGACGAGCGGCAAGAGGGCATGGGTTTCTCCGCAATGCTGCAGCTATGAATTGTGTGGTGCGCAAACTTGGTGCGAAAAGCGGGGCCCGGCAATCAGAAGTGCGCGGAGGATATACAGCGGAGCGCAATGGTGCGTCAATACATTAAATCACTTAGTACTGGCGAACAGGCGAATAAGCCGGGAAGCACAAAGCAGGAGCAAGCGCGCCCCGGCAGATGGCGGGCGAGTTAACCACACTCAAAGCGGCCTGTAGCCGCAACGCTTGAGGCGTGGCCGCAACAGCCTCGTGAACGACGTTCACCCTCTAATCTAAGGCGAACAAAAAGCGCAAATCAAGTGTGTAATCAAGAGCAGGGAGGCTGCTCATGAATGACGCTTAAAACGCCTTAAATGGCCTTATCTGGACGGGGACGTTCCTCGGTCCTAAACGGAGGAAGGGCTAGTTTTCCGGGGCGATCCAGTCTTCAGGAGGGAAGTCGATCTGCCAGAACGACGGCGAAACTTTCTCGAACTCGATGCCCATCTGCATGCGTCCTGCTTGCGGCGAGCTGACGTAAACCACCCGGCATGCCAGCGATTGGTCCGTGGCCTTGTTGAAGATTTGAATTGTCTGCCCTGCCACCACAGTCGCCGCCAGCGAAATCAGGGCGCCATGCGCATTCACCACCAGCGTGCGCGTGTCTTCCTGGAACTCCTGTCCGGAAGCATTTTTGCCGCTCACCGATATCGGCACACTCAACAGGACGCGCATGCTGCGCCTCCGTCCGGGATCGGCAATCCAGGTGCGTTTTTCCGTTTCGGGAGACTGTGCGACGCGCATAGTGCGCACACGATAGCGGTACTCTCCGCCCACCGCAATAGGACTAACGGTCTACAGTTCCCGTATCACACTGATTTGGAATGGTTTATCGCTGCCAGGAGTTGTCCGTTGGCCGCGCAAGAACGCCCACACGGCAACGCGTTCGCAGGTCCCGCACCGACAATTTCTCGCCCCCGCGATCAGCAGTGCAGGATCTTTTCTTTGCCCTGTTTCACGTTGCGTGTGGCGTTGCGCGTGTCGGCCACCAGCTTGGCGTGCCGCACGATCGCGTCGTAGTCGTAGCTGGTGTGGTCCGTTGCAATCAGGACGCAGTCGTAGCTGGCCAGCTTCTCCGGCGTGAGTTCCACCGAGCGCATATTCGAGAAGTCGTAGTGCCGCATCTTGTTCAAACACGGGAAATAGGGATCGTTGTAATCGATCTTGGCGCCTCGGTCGGTCAGCAGCTCCAGCAGCTTCAGCGACGGCGACTCGCGCAGGTCGTCCACATCCTTTTTGTAGGCCACTCCCAGCAGCAGAATCTTCGATCCCTTCAAGCTCTTCTCGCGCTCGTTCAGCGCCTCCGCCACCGATTCCACTACCTGATACGGCATCGCTGTGTTGATCTCGCCGGCCAGTTCGATGAACCGCGTCGCGAAATCGTATTCCCTGGCTTTCCACGAAAGATAGAACGGGTCGACGGGAATGCAGTGCCCGCCCAGCCCCGGCCCGGGATAGAACGGCATGAACCCGAACGGTTTGGTGGCGGCGCTGTCGATCACTTCCCAGATGTCGAGGTTCATGCGCAGGCTCAGCAATTTCAATTCGTTCACCAGCGCGATGTTCACACAGCGGAAAATGTTCTCCAGCAGCTTCACCATTTCCGCAGCGCGCGTCGAGCTGACCGGAACCACACGCGAGACGATCTGCGTGTAGATATTCTGCGCCGCCTGGCGGCTCGGCGGATTTACCCCACCGACTACCTTTGGAATCTGCGCCAGGCCGTACTGCTTGTTGCCCGGATCCTCGCGTTCCGGCGAGAAAGCCAGATAAAAATCAGTCGCGACGCTTTTTCCGCTGGCGCCGTTGTCGATGGGGCACTTCAGCCCGCTCTCTTCCAGGATGGGCAGCACCAATTCTTCCGTCGTGCCGGGATAGGTCGTGCTTTCGAGCACAACCAGTTGGCCGCGCTGCAGGTTCGGCGAAACAGCGCGTGCGGTATTTTCCACGTAGCTCATGTCGGGCTCGCGCCGCACGTCCAGCGGCGTGGGCACGCAGATGATCACCGCATCCATGTCGCGCAGGCGCGTGAAGTCGGTGGTGGCGTCGAAGTGCTTGGCCTCGACGTGCTGGCGGATCTTGTCCGCGGGAATGTGCTGGATGTAGCTTTGGCCCGCGTTCAGCTTGTCCACCTTGGATTTGTCCAGGTCAAAGCCGGTGACGCGCTGGCCCACGTCGGAAAAGCGCAGCGCCAGCGGCAATCCCACGTAGCCGCAGCCGATGATTCCGATTTTGATTCCTTTTCCCGAGAAGAAGTCAGGAGTCCGCTCCGCCATTCGTTCCTCGCTGTGTGGATTTGAAAAGCAGCCGGCCACGCTGCGCCGGCCGGAAGGGACCGAAACCGTCCGCAAGGTATTGCAATTCAATATAGCAAGTTCCGGGGCCGCGGCAAAAGTGCGGCTTTCCTGTAAGTAGCAGGCGCACAACTCGCATTCGCGCGTTCGGAGATTCCGCGATTCATGCGGAACAAACGTGTAGCGAAGCGGGCGTTCTTGCGCGATTTTCTACGCGCCAATACAGCGTCAATCGTACAGCTGCGACGTTCCAGCGTGGACGACAGACCAACGATGCATTCAGGCGCATTTTATCGGCGCACGGAATGCCGAATCGCGTTCCCAACACGCGAGGGGTCATGCGCGCTGCGATTTGCGGCTAGCGGAAATGGGAGAGCAAGACAGCGTCGGAAAGCGGGCGCCCCCGCGCCAGCAACAACTGTTTGCCATCCGGGGAGAACGCGATCGACCAAATCTGCATCGAGGTGAACTTGGTGACCTGTTTGGCGGGCTCGATTTTCTTTCCCGGGGCGCTGACCGGCTGCTCCCACAAGTTCGATGTGTTCGATACCGAGTCCGTGACGATGTAGATGATTCCACGCCCATTGGGCGTCCAGGCGAGGTGGTTCTGGCCCGCGCTCACGCTCTGCGGTTGGGCGATCGTGTAGCTGGATTGCACCGCGCCGCTGCCGGCATCCAGGATGACCATCTCCAACTGCGGCCCATCCGCCAAATCCAAAACGGCAACTCGTTTTCCATCCGGCGAAATGGCCGGCTCGATGTAGCTCTTATCCGCCACTTGCGCCGCGTTTTTTCCGTCCGTGCCGACGCGCCACAGCCGCGTGCGGCCATTCGCGACGTGGTCGTAAAAGATTGTTTGGCCGTCCGGCGAGCACGCCGGGAAAATATCTTCGCGGTTTGATGTGAGTTGCGACAGGTTTCCCCCGTCATCGTCGGCGCGCATCAATCCCTGCCGGGCCGAAAAAACGACGTATCCTGTATTCCCGCAGGAGGACGGCCCCATGCCCGCCGCCAGGCTCGCGCTCACATTCTCCGATTCTCCCGTCGACGCATTGAGCTTGCCCATGCCGACCTGGCCGGAGCTGTAGTATCCGTACAGCACGTCGCCTTTCGCCGTCCAAGCCGCGCCCAGATAGCCCTGCGGAGGCCCGGAGTTGGGCGAGATTTCCCGCGGCGCAGTCTTCGCCAATTTACCCACGTTTCCTGTGGTGACCCACAGCGTCGAGCTGAATCCCGCCTGGATGGTGACCAGTTTCGAGCCGTCCGCGGTCAGGCTGCCGCCCACGTAGTAATTCAAATCGTTTGTGATTTTATGCAGCGCCCCGCCGGGATAGCTGATCTCGTAAATTTGTGAATTGTGGCCCGCCGGATCGTGCGCCAGGTTCCCTTCGGCGATGAGTCCGGAGCCGTCCGGAAGCCAGGCCATCGGGTAGAGTGAATTCCATTCCGCATTTCCGAGCCGTTGCTGTGTTCCATTGGCAGCGTCGACGCTTTCTACAACAGCCGCGCTGAAAAAATTGCTGGGCAGGAATCCCGTGACGATGTGTTTGCCGTCGGGCGACCAGGCCGGGCCGGCGCCGCCGGCCGAATCGTCATCGAAAGAAGCCGGGGTGTGAACCGCGGCCAGGGCGCGCGCGTTTGAGCCGTCGGCATTGGCAATCATCAGCGAAGAGGCGCCGGCCGAGTTGCGCACAAAAGCGATTTCCGCGCCATTCGGGGAAAAGCTGATCGGGCTGTCAATATCGGAAAGAATGGTCTGCGGCGTTCCTCCGACGGAAGGCACTTTCTCGAGAACGTTCTTTCCTCCGCTGGGATGCACCACGCAGTACAAATAATTTCCATCGGGCGAAAACGCGACCGCGCCGTTGTTGTAGGTTGCCGCACTGGGTGGAATCACCTGCACCGCGCTGCCCGTCGCCATCTGGCGAATCCAAACCGACTGCTGTTGTTCGTTCACCACGTAGGCCAGCCATTTGCCGTCCGGAGAAATCGCCGCGGGGCCCACGTTACCGGAAGTGGTCAACTGCGAAATGGTCATCTGCTGGAAGGCGGAGGGTATCGGATTTTGCACCGGGTGGTAACGCTCCCAGTAATGCCCCGCGATGGCGGCACCGAGCAACAACACCGCAACGCCGACGCGCGCCCAGTACCAGCGCGGGTCGCGGAAAATCCGCCAAACGAAATTATGCTGATCGTGCTCCCCAAGCCCCGGTTGCGCTTGCGCTTCAACCGGCCTCCCTGGTGTTGCCGCGGGAACTTGCGCCGTCTTTCGCGTGAACCCGCTCGAGGGCGTCGCGCCCGAGAAAGTTCCCGAAGCCGCAGCGCCTGTGCCCGCGCGCTGGGGCCCGGCCGCAGGGATCGCCACGCGCGAGGAACCCGTGTCTCGTTCCGCAGACGCGCCCGGGGCGCTCGAATCGCGCTTCAGCCGCTTCAAATTCGCGCGGATCTCCGCGGCGGACTGGTAGCGCAGGTCGCGGTCCTTTTCCAGCGCCAGGCCGATGATTTCTTCCAGTTTTGGCGGCAGATTCGGATTCAGCTCCGAGGGCGCGGGCGGCATGCGGTTCAGAATCATGTCGAAGATGACCGCGGAGGTGTTGCCTGTGAAGGGCGCCTGGCCTGTGGCCATTTCGTAGAGAATGGCGCCAAAGCTGAACAGATCGGAGCGCGTGTCGATCTCTTCGCCGCGCGCCTGCTCGGGCGACATGTACGCCACCGTGCCCAACACCGAACCGGGCGAAGTCCTCACGCTGTCGGAAGTAACGTCGGTCTCGGTCAGGCCCGCGCCCGTCACGCCGACTGCGCGCCCCTGTTTGGCCAGGCCAAAGTCCAAGATCTTGGCCTGCCCGCGCGTGGTGATGAAAACGTTCGCGGGCTTCAAGTCGCGGTGGATAATTCCGCGCGCGTGCGCCGCATCCAGAGCGTCCGCGATTTGAATCGCAATGTCGAGCAGCAGATCGTTGGGCAGCGGCTTGCCATGGATGCGCTCGCGCAGCGTCTGGCCTTCCAGTAGCTCCATCACCAGGAAGCGCTGCCCGTCCTGCTCGCCAATATCGTGCAGAACGCAAATGCCCGGATGGTTCAGACCGGAAATGGTTCGCGCCTCGCACTCGAAGCGCTCCAGCGCCACCGCATCCCGCCGCAGATCTTCCGATAGAAACTTGAGCGCGACTAGGCGGCCCAGGCGCGTGTCTTCGGCTTTGTAGACTTCGCCCATGCCGCCGCTGCCGAGTTTTTCGACGATTCTGTAATGGACAACCGTTTTGCCAAGCATGGCACCGTTTCGCGTTGAGGCTCACATCGTAAAGTACCGGGACGGGGGACACAAGCGCCGCCCGAGCCGAGGGCGCATCACCTTACGCGATGAATTTCTCTGCGAAGATTCTTCCCGCGAGCGCCGCGGGCACGCAGCTGTGGACCGACGATTACAGCAGCCTCTGGCGCCTCCTCAAGTAGGGAAGTTTGAGTTTGTGGATGTTGCGCGTCCCAGCGCGCGTCGCGTGTGTCGGGCACAGGCTTGGCAACTGGCTGCCTTCGTGCTTCGATACTTTTTTGCAGCCTCCCGCTGCGCTCCGAAGATCGCGCGGCGAACTGGCATGGACCGCTTTCCTTGCTGCCTCAATCCGCTGTAAACCTGGACGTCGCGTCGGCAGCGAGGGATGTCCCCACGGAGCGCCGGAGGCGCGATTGTATCTAGCCCGGCACGGCAAAACCGCAAAGCCACAAGCCACAAAATCATTTCCAGAGTCCCGCAGGGACGATTGGCGTGTTATTGTCTCGCCCATGCCGCTCGGTATGACAGCCGGCGGCCCATACCGCGTTGGATAACCGCGCCGTTAGGCCGATTTGTCAGGGCCTGGGGCTCAGGCGGACGCGCCCGGGTTCGACGACGGTAAATGCATTCTGCAGGCGGGCGCGGAGCCTGGCGACGGCATCGGCTACTGTGGCGGGCTTGCTGAGACGCGCCGAAGCTGGAAAACGCAGCAGGATAATATCAGCCGTCGGATGGCCGCGAACGTAGATCAATTGGCCGAAGTCGCGGTCCTCTGTGATGAGCACTCGATGCTCGCCGAGCGCGTACTTCAGCACCTGCTCGTCCGGTGCGCCCTTAGCGATTTCGGCGATGGCAATCACATCGTGACCAGCGTCGCGCAGCGCCCGAATGACCGGTGCAGCGCAGCTTTCGTCGGCGACGAAGTCCATCTTTACGGTTTGTTCCGAGCCGGCGCGTCGGTCAGAAGGACGATTTCTTCGTGGGCCACGGTGGCGGCGCCGTAGGCGACTGCGGCTCGAATATCCTCCGTGGTGAGGTGCGGGTAATCTTCAAGCAATTCGTTTTCGGCGAGGCCCTCGGCCAGCTTGCGCAGGATCAGTTCGACGGTGATTCGAGTGCCCCGAATGACCGGCTTGCCCATCATAACGGAGGGATCGATCACAATGCGGTCGGTTGTCATAGCAGACCTTTATATTACCGCCCAACGGGCAGTCAGACAATGACGACACAGGGGTAGGCGCGCTGCGCTTCGGTTTGGGTGTATAGCTACGTTCAGTACAGAATCTGCGAGTGGCTTCGTGTTTTTTTTTTGTTGCAGCCTCCCGCACCACTCCGAATCGTGCGCGGCGCGCTGGCATGGACCGCTTTCCTTGCTGCCTCAAGCCGCTGTAAACCTGGACGTCGCGTCGGCAATCGAGGGATGTCCCGCGAGCGCCGGAAGGCGCGATTGTATCTAGCCCGGCACGGTTAACGCCGGATCTGCTAAACCACAGAGCCGCAAAATCATTTCCAAAGTGCTGTAGGAACGATTGACGTGTTATTGTCTCGCCCATGACAGATCCTAATGTCGCCGTTCGCAATCAGGAAGCTCTGACCATCGAATACGCTTTGACGAGAGGCGAGATCTTTCGCTCTTTTCTGCGCAGCCTGGTCCACTCACCGCGGCTCCGGCGAACGTTTCTGCTTTATGTCATCGTTCTGGCACTGATCGCACTGCTGATCCGAGTGTCCATCTTGCACTCTTTCACCCCGACGGACCTTCTGATCGCGATCGCTTGGGGACTGGGTTGGATCGCGTTTATTCCAGTATGGGTCACCATTCGCGGGAAGACTGCGAAGCGCACGCTCACGGTTTCTTCGGACGGCATCTCGACTGAGATTGGCCGAATCAAGGGGCAGGTCGCGTGGGCCAAGGTGAGCGCGGTCGCAGACACGCCCACATTTATTCTCATTGCTCGGACCAACGGCAACGCTTTCTTCATACCGAATCGTGCATTTTCGGCTCCCGAGCAGCGCAGCGAGTTTCTTGCCAAGCTCGCCGCCTGGACGCGAAAGGCCACGTAGAACGTAGGGCCGGCGTCTCGTTTACACACTCGCACCTAAGCGAGCGTCACCTGCGTTCCGTTTCGGAAAAGACAGGACACCTGGCTGCACGCCGGAGGACTGACATTGCGGCAGCGCTGCGGGACCGCGTGGAACCCATCCGTCCGCTCAATTGGTTTTGACTTCGGCGCGAACAGAGTTGAGAATTGCTCGCCACGATTCGACTCGGCGAATGATCGCTACATCCGCTGGTCCTAGCCGGGCAAGGAGATTGCAATGGGTGAACCCATGACGGTTGGTGCGAAGAGCGCGAACAACTCTGGCGGCTACAAGAAGATCGTCTACATCATCTGCGCGGTGGCTGCTTTGGGAGGCCTGCTGTTTGGCCTGGACCAGGGATTCATCGCGAACTCGCTGGCAACCCTCGATGCGCACTACCATCTGGGGGTCCAGGGCGGTGAGCGTTACTCGGCCATTCTCGCAACCGGGGGAATTATCGGTGCGTTGCTCTCGGGCATCTTCGCGCGCTTCCTCGGACGGAAGAAGAGCCTGCTCTTAGCCGGGTTCATTTTCACTGCAGGGTCAGCGCTCTCGGCGATGCTTCCTCCGCTGACTGTGCTCTCCGCCTGCCGCTTCGCCCTCGGCTTCGCGGTGGGTATCGCGTCGTTTATCGTGCCGCTGTACCTGGCCGAAACGGCCCCAGCGTCGATCCGCGGCTCCATGGGCACGCTCTTTCAGCTGATGATCACGATTGGCATCTTCCTGATCTCGCTGACGAACGTCTTCATCGCCCGGGCATTCACCAGGGCTTCCACTTCGCTGCCTCTCATGTTCCTGACCATCACATTGTTCGCGGCGATCATGTTCTTCGGCGGCTTCGTGCTTCCGGAGAGCCCGCGCTGGTTGATGCTCAAGCGAAGGAAGGAGCAGGCGATCGCGGTGCTGCAGCGGACGATGAACACGCAGCAGGAGATCGACACTGAAATAGGGGAAATCGAGCAGGCGCTGCACGGGCCGCAGGGCGCCGGCATCGGCATTGTCCTGCGCGGCTACTTCTTTAAGGTTCTCGTGGTCGGAGTGGTGCTGCAGATGTTCCAGCAGCTCGTCGGCATCAACATGATGATCTACTACTCGCCGACGATCTTCGGCTACGCGGGCATAACGGGCTTGCTGGCGGCGATGACCGTCCCGACCGTGAATATGATCTTCACCTTCCCGGCAATCCCCCTCGTCGAGAAATGGGGACGCAAGAAGCTCCTGTATGCTGGCGCGGTGGCGATGCTCATCACCATGGTCGCCGCCGGCGTCGCCTTCGAGACGATCCCGGCCAATGCTGGAATGATCAGCGGAACCGTGAAGGCCGTGTTGCTTATCTCGTCGGTCGTGTACATTTTCGGTTTTGCGGTTTCCTGGGGACCAGTCGCCTGGCTCGTGTGCTCCGAGATTTTCCCGCTGGAGGGCCGGGAAGTTGGAATGACGATTACGACCATGGTCAACTGGACGTTTGCGGGCCTGGTGATGGGCGACGCGCTTTCATTTATGAAAGCGCACGGGAACGCGTCTATCTTTTTCGTTTTCGCAGGCTTCTGCGTACTGGCGATTGTTTTTGTCGCCATGTTCGTGCCTGAGACCAAGGGAATCACGCTCGAGGAGATGGAGTTCAATCTCAAGAACGGCGTTCCCATGCGCAGGCTCGGCGAACGTCCCAACGCGCACACCACGCCGGTGCCGAACAAGGGTGGTGCTGCCGGCGAGTAATCGGAACCAACCCAGGCGGCGTGCGTCCGCTGGGTGGCGTTTCAGGATCCACCCTTGGCGCGGGTCGATGCGCTTACGGTGAATGGCAGCAGGCACGCGCCCAGGATTCCGGACTCGGCGCCGAGTTGAGCCGGTTCGACGTACGTTTTCGCCGAGCGGTGGCCCTGCGCGTCGACGCTGCCGTCGGTGAAGCGATAGACGTAACTCCGGTGGCGCAACTCTTCGAACATTTTCGCGGAGAACAGGTCCCAGGCCTGCGCCACCCCTCCGCCGATCACGTACAGCGGAAGATTCAGCGTGTTGACCAGCGCCGCCAGGCCCAGACCCAGCGAGCGGCCCACCAGGTCGAAGACCTTCTGCGCGCCCGCATCGCCCGCGCGCGCGAGTTCGTCCAAATCGCGCGAGGTAAACTCGGGATTCTTCTTGTGCAGGGCGCTCAGCCCGGGCGCGTTTCCTTGAGCGATGGCTTCCAGCGCCAGACGGCGCACGGCTGTGGCGGAGGCGTATTGTTCCAGGCAGCCGTGGCTGCCGCAGCCGCACACGTGGCCGTCAGGCCAGATGGTGGCGTGCCCCGCTTCGCCGGCCATGCCGTTCATGCCGTCAAACACTTTGCCCTTCAGGATGATTCCATTGCCAACGCCAGTGCCCAGCGTGAGCATGCACAGGGAATTGACGCCCAGCGCCTTGCCCTTGCCTAAGAGGCATTCGGCCAGAGCGGCGAGGTTCGCGTCGTTTTCGACGATTACCGGGGTGCCGAGAATGTTCTGGATCGAGGTGCGCAGCTCGAGCCCTTCCCAGCCGGGCAAGTTGGGGAGGTTGCGCAAGCGGCCCTCGGGAAGCTCGATGGGACCCGGCGAGCCCACGCCAATTCCTGCGAGGGCGGCGCGGGAGTGCCGGTCGATGAGTTGCTGGATGGCGCCGCACATGTCGCGCACCACCGCTTCGCGGCCCGCCTGCAGGCGCGTCGGGAGATGAATCTGGTCGAAAATGCCGCGGCTGCCCGAATAGGCGGCGATGCGAAGATTGGTGCCGCCGAGGTCAACCCCAATGGTATATGGCGCAGGCGTCATAAATTTGGCCGCAAAGGCCCCGAGCACTATACATGAATCTCTGCAGCAGAAACACCGAGCAGTCCGAGGCGAAGCTTCGAATTTTGAACGGGGGCTTGCCGGCAGCGGGGCCGGTCCCATCGGCAGCGATTCCTCCAGGCAAGCGGTCCCGGAGAAGCGCCGCAGGCGTGGGGAAGGGAACCCCGGGCTGCCCTGAAGCGACGTAGGGCGAATTTTTTGCAACCTGCCAGGCGTGGACTGCCGTATATAACGGTAGCAGTCCGAAATGACGGAGCAACGTGACGAGCGCGGCTGCGGTGGCGGCAAGCGAGCTGAGGTTCGAAGACCTGGTGCGCGAACACGAGCGCATGGTCTTCAGCATTGCCTACCGCTTTCTCCAGAATCCGGCGTCGGCCGAAGAAGTGGCGCAGGATGTTTTCCTGGAACTGTTTCGGGCGCTCTCGAAACTGGAGTCGCGCGCGCACGTGGTGTTCTGGCTGCGGCGGGTGGCGTGCCACCGCTCGATCGACTACGCGCGGCGGCACAAGAATGCGGCGGCGGAGGTCAGCTGGGATGAAATGCCGGAGCCGTCGCACCGCGACCCTCACGCGCATTCCGCGAGCGATCCCATGCTGGCCAAGCGCTTGCGGCAAGTGATCGCCGCGCTGCCGGAGAAAATGCGCCTGGTGGTGATCCTGCGCTACCAGGAAGACGCGGGGCTCGAGGAGATCGCGCAAACCATGAGGATTCCGCTAAACACGGTGAAGAGCACGCTGCACCGCGCGCACGCCATCTTGCGCGAGAAGATTGGAGCAGCGATTGGAGAAGCAAACGTATGAGCGACCGCCTGGAACGGGAACTAAAGAAGGCATTGCAGCGCGTGGAGCCGCCGGCGGGCTTCGCCGAACGCGTGCTGGCGCGAGCAGCGCGCGAGGAAGCGAAAAGCGCGCAGCCGCGCGCATGGTTTCGGTGGTTCGGAATGAGCGGCTTGCGCTGGGCCGTGGCGTGCGCGCTGTGCCTCGCGCTGGCGGGTTCGGCGGTCCTTTACAGGCACCAGAGGCAGGAGAAGGGCGAACAGGCCAAGGAGCAGGTCATGCTGGCGCTGCAGATCACCAGCAGCAAGCTGCGCATCGCAAGCGAAAGCGTCCAGCAGATCAGCGGGCCGGAGCAGCCCGTGAGATCGGAGGAGCCATGAAACGTATCGGAGCCATTGTCGCGCTCGTGCTGGCGGTGCAGCTGGCGGCGTTCGCGCAGGATTGGGACCCGGGCGGCACGCTGAAGAAGCTGTCGGCGCGGGCGTCGAATACGGTGGACGTCACGCTGGACCAGTCCATGCTGCAGTTCGCCGGCGGATTCCTGAATTCAAAGGATCCGGATGAGGCGCAGGCCAAGAACATCATCTCCAAGCTGAAGGGCCTGTACGTACACAGCTTCCAATTCGACAAGCCGGGACAATACACCGAGCAGGATGTTGCGGCCATCCAGAACTACCTGAAAGGGCCCGACTGGATACGCATCGTGGACGTGAGGAGCAAGAGCGAAGGACAGAACGTCCAGGTGTACTTCAAGAAGGAAGGGCAGCAATTCAAGGGGCTGGTCGTGCTGGCGACCCAACCAACCCAGCTCACGTTCGTCGATCTGGTTGGGCCGATCACGCCGGAGGACCTGCGCGCCCTGGGCGGGCAGTTCGGCATACCGAAAGTCGAGGTGCACCCGAATCCCGCGGGGAAGAAGGGAGAAAGCAAATGACGCGGCGCCTCGTCGCATTGTGCGCGGTCTTGCTGCTGGCCGTTCCGTGTTTCGGCGGGAACGACTGCGATTTCAACTTCAACGCGCTGGTGAAGACGATCGAGACGCAGTATGGAGTGCATCGCGCCCGCATCCCCTTCCTTGGGCTGGCGATGTTTTGCCTGCGGGTGGGACGCGTGCCGGGCGCAGCCGACTTCAAAATCGCGGTGTTCGAGAACCTGCCGCAATCGAACGTGGCCTCGAACGACGCGTTCGAACGATCGGTGCAAAGGGCGATCGGGAACGGCTGGCATCCGTTGATGCGCGCGCGTTCGAGCAAGGACGGCAGCGTCACCATGATCTATGCGAATCCCGACGAGGAAAACATGCGGGTCCTGATCGTCGCGCTGGACGGTACGGAGGGGACCATCGTGCGCGCGCGTGTGAAGAAGTCGCAAGTGTGGAAGTGGCTCAGCAAGCCGCAGGACGCGGTGAACGGGGAAAACGATCCGCCGGCACATGCCCAGGTCGCGGCGGCCGCGGACTAGGCCGCTTTCCGGCCGTAGGAACTTCCGAGCATGCAGCAACCCGCTGATCGAGTCCCACCCTTCTTGTGAGCAGCGGGGCTCCCCGATAAGACGGTTCCGGCGCGCGCCACGCGGCCCCGCCGAGTCCGGCAGGGCCTGTGGGGGCGGAGAAGCTCGGCTTCTACAGAAGTTTTACGGATTTGACTTTCAGCGTGTCGCCCTGAATCTCGCCGCTCACGTTGACCCGCAGATGATTCTTCTCGGTGGAAGCTTTCAGCTGCGCGATGATTTCTTGGTTTCCCGCCGCGTCGAACTTCAGGAATTTGTGGTCGCTGGTGATGATGCCGAACCCGCTCGCCGCACAGCGCAGGGCGCAAGCCCGCGCGTGGCTGTCGGGAGCCGGGGCTACCTTGGCGGCGCAGTTGGCGTCGACCACAGGGACATCGTTGAACGTCGTTGCCCCAGCGAATGCGGGGAACAGGAAAAACGCTACAGCCAGCACGCAAAATACTTTTTGCATCGTGTGTCCTCCTTGGAATTTTGAGTTAAGGCGTAACCGCGAAACGGGAACTGGCTTCCGCGGGTTCCTTGACGGTTGCCTTGGCGCCTTCGCGCCAGGTGGTCAGTTGCGCGAGCGCAAACGCGCCGATGGCGATTTCGACGTCGCGCATAGCCAAATCGTAGAACATCCCCGTGGTCAGCAGGTTGACTACGATCCCCAGCAGCCACAGGCCCACGATGTAGCTGCCGATTTTCGTCCAGCGGCTGAGCACGATCAGGCCCGCGATAATTTCGACCACGCCGACCGCGCGCATGAAGACCGTTGGACTGACGGGGATCACTTTCGTTGCCAGCGGGCTGAGATACATGCTCCAGTCCGCCAGCTTGTTGAAGTACTTGTCGGTACCGGTGATGATGGGTCCGACACCCAATCCGATCCGCAGCGCCCACCATGCCGCGTTCAGCCGGGAATCGATTCTTGCCATTCCGGCCTCCTGCACGAAAGAGCGCCGAAAGCGCCGGAGGTTACAGCAATTCTCAAAGAAGGAACGACGGGCAGGCCCACCCGGCAGGCATGCAGCGGTCTCGATCGAAATGACGAAGGCAAGCGAGCAGCGACGGCTTGGCAGCCATCACGGCGCCGGAGGATTTCCGGTCACTGCTTCAAATAACGAAGCGCAACGCATCCTGA
>Ga0208140_1000100_pt1 | contig 18147 bp, 9 predicted proteins | sample SF_Rice_5C_0N_40_FD_185616 | JGI IMG/M metagenome (GOLD analysis project Ga0208140, IMG submission 185616) | Rice paddy soil microbial communities from Twitchell Island, California, USA - SF_Rice_5C_0N_404 (SPAdes) (version 2) | ecosystem: Environmental > Terrestrial > Soil > Paddy field/soil ... | reverse complement strand
CGCGCAAGGTGCACCTCGCGAATCTGATGAACCTCAAACATTGCCCCCTGCCCGGGGCGCAAGCGCGAGAGGCGCAGGCGCCGACCGCGGCGCCGCCATCCGCCCCCGTGATCGCCGCCGCAAGGCTGTACCAGGCGCACACGGACTGGGAAAAGAAACGGCCGCCGATTCAGTGAGTCCCGCGCGCCCGCGTTCCAAACCGAAGGGATAACGGTTCGTGCCACACTCTCGGCGTAAAAAAACAGATCCATCCTCTTCCTCTCCAGTCGCGGACGCGCCCGCGCCAGCGAATCGAATTTCGCGCCGGGAGTTTGGCCGCGAAGCTGCTCTGGCTGCCGCCGCAGTGCTGGGCGCTCCAAATTTGCTGATGCCGGACGCCTCGGCGGCACAAATTCGGGGTTCGCAAACCGCGCGCGCTCAGGCGCGAAAAACGCCGCCATCCGGCGCCGGACCCTCGCCGGTCCGTTTCGAAAACATCGCGGAAAAGTCGGGCCTGCATTACGTGACCGAAAATTCGCCGACCCCGAACAAGAACCAGCCGGAAACGATGGTGGCGGGCGTGGCCTTGCTCGATTACGACCGCGACGGCTACCTGGATGTTTACCTCATCAGCGGCGCCGCTATCCCTTCTCTCAAGAAGGAATCGCCAAAATATTCGAACCGCTTGTTTCACAACAATCACGACGGGACCTTTACGGACGTTACCGAAAAAGCCGGCGTAGCGGGAACCGGCTACGACATGGGCGTCGCGGTCGCGGACTACGACAACGACGGTTACCCCGACATCTTTCTGGCCAACGTGACCGGGAATCAGTTGCTGCACAACAATCACGACGGCACCTTCACCGATGTGACTCAAAAGGCCGGCTTGAGCGGCGAAATGATGTACGGGATGAAGATGTGGTCGGTGGGCGCGGGCTGGTTTGACTACAACAACGATGGCCTGCTGGACTTGTTTGTCGTCAACTACTGCAAATGGAAGGTGGACAAGGATCCCTGGTGCGGAAGCGCCGGCGTGCGTGGCTACTGCCACCCGAAGTATTACGAACCGCTGCGCAACACGCTCTACCGCAACAACGGCGACGGCACGTTTACGGACGTGTCCGAAGAAACCGGGATCGCCCAGCATCTGGGCAAAGGCATGAGCGTGTCCTTCGCGGATTACGACAACGACGGCTTCCTGGACGCTTTCGTGGCCAACGACACCATGGCCAATTTCCTGTTCCACAATCTCGGCGGCAAAAAATTCGAGGAAGTCGGCGTGTGGTCTGGCGTGGCGTACGGGCCTTACGGGTACGCGCTCTCCGGCATGGGTTCGGATTTTCGCGACGTCAACAACGACGGTTTGCCGGATATCTGGCACACGGCCGTTGAACACGAGACCTTTCCGCTGTACATCAATCAGGGAAAAGGAAATTTCGCCAATCTGGGCAGCGGGCTGGCGATACCCACCGTGAACATGTCCGGGTGGAGCAACGGAATCTACGATTTCGACAACGACGGCTGGAAGGATCTGTTTGTCGCGCGCGGCAATGTGATGGACACCATCGGCCTGGTCGTTCCCGGGCGCCATTATGGCGAACCGAATTCCGTCTTCCGCAATCTGCGGAACGGAAATTTCGAAGATGTGACCGCGCTCGCCGGAGCCGAGTTCCAGAAGCGCGCGCCGCATCGTGGCGTAGCATTCGGAAGTCTCTTCAATGATGGCCGGATCGACGCGGTCGCCACCGTGCTGCATGGTCCAACCGAGGTGTGGCGCAACGTTTCAGAGACCGCCAATCACTGGATTCTGCTGAACCTGGTCGGAACGAAGAGCAACCGCATGGGACTCGGCGCGCAGATTCGCATCCTTACAGAGGACGGGCAGTCCCAGTGGAACCAGGCGACCACCGCGGTCGGCTACGCCTGCTCGAGCGATAGCCGCGTTCATTTTGGCCTGGGCCGGAACAAGCTGATCAAGGAAATGCACGTCCGCTGGCCCAGCGGCATCCGCCAGGTTCTTCGCAATGTGGACGCCGATCGCGTCATGACCGTCGAGGAACCACGCTCATAGGATCGGTGTCTCCGAAGCTCGCTTCGTTTTCCGCTGGCGGGAAGGCCGCGCCAGTAAGGTTCGACTGCGGAACCGGCGGCCGCTTGTGCGGTCCGGAAATTAGAAGACTGCAGGTGGGATTATTGCGGTTGATCTTGAGGCTTGCCAGTGTCCGGCACCGCTTGCGTGGTGCCGTTGACTTTGGCGTTCAACTCCCGCTGCCGCGCCAGTTCCCGCTCGGCTTCCGCGCGATGGCCGGTCCGTTCGTAGGACATGGCCAGCTGATAATGTCCGGCGGGGTCGTTCGGCACGCCCTTCACGTATCTCTCCAGCGGCGCGACAGCCTCCGCGTATCTTCCCTCAGCGTTCAGGGCCATGCCCAACCCGAGATCGGCTTCGAGGAAGCTCACATCGAGTTGCGCAGCGCGTTTGAAATGCTGGATCGCGCCGTCCCATTGCTGCAACTGCCGGTCCAGGTCGCCGATCATGAATTCCGCCGCCGCGTTGCTGGGATCGATCTTGAGCTCTTCTTCGAATTCGTTGATCGCGTCCTGGGCCGTTGTGGGAGTGGACGGCATCTCCAGAATGATGCGTCCGATGCGGTAATGAACCTCGGGCAGCTTCGGATACTGCTTCAGGATGCGCCGGTACTCGGCCAGGGCGTCCGTAAATTTCCCGTGAGACTCGTAGGCCTCCGCATCCAGCTCTTGCGCCTGATAGGATGTGGGGTCCTTGTGCGCCAGTTCCATGGACGCGCTTTGCGCCATCTCCGCGCAGAAATGGGTGGTGATGTACAGCACTTGCGGATCGTTCGGAAAATCGCGGTTCAGCCGCCCGAGGTCCTCCAGCGAATCGGCCACCTGGTGGAGGCTCATGGCGCACTGGGTGACCGCGATGGCCGCTTTGTATTTCGTTTCGCGGTCCCTGAGGCGCGGCAAGAGCCTCTGCAGGATCGGCAAGCCCTCACGGCAATGACCGGTGTTCGCAAGCTGCAGCCCACGCTGAGCCTCGGCTGAAGGATCATTCGCCGCGGAACGAGCGGCCTGTGCGGCAGCACCCGGAGCGGCAGCAGTGGCCAGCAAGACGAATATCAGCAAGAAGGAAATTGCAAGCCAAAAGCCGCCGCGAAGAACGCGGTTCGCGCAGAAAGGCCCTTGGACAGAGACTCGGGGTGACCCTGGGAGATACTCGTGACGCACGGCATACAATATACGGCAATGCGCCGCTGCTGCAAAGTCGCGCCACCGGCTCGCATTTGACGCGACTGTAAACGTTGACGGAGAAACGAAACGTTGAAATCCGGTTCGCGAATTTCCCGGCGGGACCTGCTGAAATCGATCGGCGGAGCGGCCGTGCTGCCTTATGCGCTGCGCGGGCGCGGCTTGGCCTCCCCCATCGTTCCGCCTGCGATTCCGGTGCAATTCACGGACGTGGCGCGCAAGTCCGGAATCACGTTTCACCACGACAACGCCACCTCGCCCGAAAAATACCTGATTGAAACGATGGGCTCGGGCTGCGCCTGGATCGACTACGACCAGGACGGACTGCTCGATTGCTATTTCGTCAACGGCGCGGCCACTCGCGTCTACACGCCCAAGCACACATTGCGCGGCGCGTTGTACCACAACAACGGTGATGGAACGTTTTCGGATGTGACCGAAAAAGCGGGCGTGGGGGCGGAAGGTCTGTTCGGTATGGGCGTTGCCGTCGGCGATTACGACAACGACGGCTTTCCGGACCTGCTGGTGCTGGGATATGGCCGCTGCATTCTGTATCACAACAACGGCAATGGAACGTTCACGGACGTGACCAAACGCGCGGGCGTGGGAAATGAAGGCCGCTGGGCCTCCAGCGCGGCGTGGTTCGATTACAACAACGACGGCCACCTCGATCTGGTGATTGCCAATTACGTCGACTGGACGCCGCAGACCAATTATTACTGCGGCGACCGCGGACCAGGGCTGCGCAGCTACTGCCATCCGGACGACTATCATCCGGAGCCGCCCACGCTCTATCGCAACAATGGCGACGGCACCTTCACGGACGTGAGCGAGGCGTCGGGGGTGGGCGCAAAGCCGGGAAACGGCCTGGGCATCCTGACCTTCGACTTCGACGACGACGGCTGGCAGGACATCCTGATCGCCAACGATTCTATGGCGAATTTTCTCTTCCACAACAATCGCGACGGCACGTTCCGCGAAGTGGGTTATGAGAGCGGCATCGCGGTCAGTATGGATGGCGCAGCGGAAGCGGGAATGGGCGTCGACGCGGCGGACACCACCGGAAACGGGCGCATGGACGTGGCGATCGCACACCTCGACATGCAGCTGGCGCGCTTTTATCGCAATGAGGGCGACGGCACATTCGAGGACGACACCCTGCAAAGCAAGATCGGCTATGCCACCTATCATTACAGCGAGTTCGGCGCCGCCTTCATGGACTACGACAACGACGGGGCGCGCGATATTTTCTTTGCCACTGGAAACGTGCTGGACAACATCGCGCGCTATCACGCGGGCGTTCAGTATGCGGAGCCCAAGCTGATGTTCCGCAATCTGGGGAATGGGACGTTTCAGAATGTGAGCGCGCAGCTCGGCGCGGACTTCCTCCTGCCCCGCGTGTGCCGCGGCGCGGCCGTCGGAGATTTCGATAACGACGGCGACCTGGACATCCTGATCAACAACAACGGCCAGGACGCGCAACTGCTGCGCAACGACGGTGGCAACGCCAATCACTGGCTCCAAATCCTGTTGGTGGGAACGAAGTCGAATCGCGACGCCGTCGGCGCGCGCGTGAAAGTCACGGCGGGTGGCCTGGCGCTATACGATCAGCGCAAGGGCGGGACCAGTTATCAGACCGCGCGCGATCCGCGATTGCACTTTGGGTTGGGGCAGCGCAGCGAAATCGACGCCATCGAAGTGAAATGGCCCAGCGGAGCCGTCACCCGGCTGGGGAAGCTAAAGGGCGACCAGATCATCACCCTCAAGGAAAACGAGGGGCTGATCCCGCGCGCTTTTCCGCGCATCCGCACCTGATCGCAGCGCGAGACTTGCGCCCTTTACTAGTTGTGACTCGCGCTGATGTTGCCGCGATGCTCGCCTGTCTTTGTTCCGGAATCACGAATCGCCGTCACCTGGCGCTGGTTCAGCCGGGCCAGAACGGCCAGCGCTTCCTGCGCGTGCCGGCGATCGCCCTTCTGACGATAGGCGCTTGCGAGATTCGCGTAGATGGCGGGGTTCTGCGGATCGAGCTGCTGGGCGATGGCCAGCTGGGCGACGCAGTCGTCGAAGCGGCGATCGATCAAATACAGCTTGCCCAGGGTGATTCGCGAGGGGGCATAGTCGGGCCGCTCCGCAACGGATTTTTCCGCGATGCGCTCGGCTTCCGCCAGACCGGGGCTTCCGCGATACACGCCGGTACGGAAAAGCGCGTCCGCATAGAGGTCCAGCAGGATGTAATCGTCTTTTCCCTTGGACACGGCTTCGCGCGCCACGCGAATGCATTCCGCGGTGTCGCCTTGAATGAAGGCTTCGTGAGCCGTAGAAAGATAGCCGATATCGGTATCCTGGCCGTACTGGCTGGCGAGACGAAAATCGTTCTTGGCCTCGCTGAAGCGGTCCAGCGCGGTGAGGAACACGGCCCGCTCGTAGTGCAGGCGCGCGGAGCGCGGAACGTTGCGCAGCCCCAAATCGACGACTTTGAGCCCCAGCGCGTTATTCTTCGCGGCCACACAGGCGTCCGAGATGTACGAATACAGCCGGGCATCGTCCGGCGTAATGCGCGCCGCGCGCTGCAGCGCCTGGAAAGCCTTGTCCGCTTGCGCGTTGGCGACGTAGGCTTGCGCGGAAAGATTCCACACCGCGGCCGTGCCGCTTTTTTCGCTCTGCAACTCTTCCAGAATCGGAATGGCCAGCTGCGGCTGGCGCGTGGCCACGTAACAAAGCGCGAGATTGAAACTCGCGGCGTAGTCGTCGGCCACATGCCCGCGCGCCGCGAGCAGGTGCGGTATGGCCTGCGCAAAGCGGCCCTCGCGGGTCAGGTCCGTGCCGGTCTGCAGCTCCGATTCTGCAGGGCGAGCGAATTCGTTCTGATCCGCCGAAGCGCGTCGCTGTGCGGCTCGCGCAGCGGGAACCGCTGCTACCAAGCTCACAAGCAACAGGAGCGGCAACAGGACACGACCGGCACTGGGAAAGAAACGGAGGCTCAAGTTGTGGCCCGGGAATCTCGCCATACTCCCATCTCGGAAAAAAGCTATCAATACGGCCATTGAATCACGCTGCGAGCCTCGCGCGCAAAATTCTTTTCACTTCGATCGCGATTCGGCGCCCGGCGATGGCCGGCGATCGCGCGTCCATTCGGTGAACGCCGGGCTTGCGCCATTCAGGCGACGGCCGCGCGCGATTTGGCCGGCTGCGCCTGAAGCGTAACGGCAGCGCTCTGAAGGCCGGAAGACGATGCGGACGCGTGAATGCTTCCCGCCTGCTTCAGCGACTGCACGAACACCATGCACAGCCCGTTGAAGGCGCTGCGCTTTCCTTCGGTAAGAGACGAAGGCTTATCCGGCTCATGACAGCTCGGATCGCCATTGCCCACGCCGATGATGCGTCCCGGCCCGCTGATCTGGAAGCTGACCTCGTTCATGGCGGTTGGAACCACGCGGCCCTGCGCGTCCACGATTTCCACCGCGACGGCGGAAACATCTTCGCCATTCGCGGAGATCGCCGGGCGATCCGGGCGCAGAACGATTCCCCGCGCGGCGCCCGTCGTTTCTCGTTTGGCACTCAGCGCGACCTTGCCGTCTTTTGATGCGCGCGCCTCAATCACTCCCGGCGCGTACTTCACGTTCCACTGCGCGTGCGAATATCGTTCGACGTGCTGCGTGCCGAGGCTCTTGCCGTTCAGAAACAGCTCGACGCTGTCGAGATTCGTGTAGCACCACACCTGAATTTCCTGCCCTTCCTTTCCGGCCCAATTCCAATGCGGGAACAGATGCAGGATGGGCTTCGCGAGCCACACGGATTGATAGTAGTAGTAGGCGTCCTTGGGGAAACCGCAGGTGTCCATCGCTCCAAAATGCGAGCTGATGCAAGGCCAGCGGTAGGGCGAAGGCTCGCCGCGATAGTCGAACCCGGTCCAGCCGAAGCTGCCGGCCACAAATTCGCGCGTGGCGAACACTTTCCAGCAATCTTCCAGGGTGCGCGTGTAGCTGGGATGGTTCACGTCGTACGCGCTGACGTAACCCTTTTCCTTGGCCGTGACGTAGATGCCGCGCGTCGAATAGTCGCTGGCGGATTCGGTGCCCACCGTCGGCTGCTTCGGAAACTGCTTGTGGAAAGCGTCGATGTTCTGCCCCAGATCGGGCCCGCCCAGATGACCGCCGCCGTAGTTGAATCCCTGGACGTCCACCACGCTCGACACGCCCTGACCCCAGCCCCAGTTCATGGCCATGGTCACGGGGCGCGTGGGATCGAGCTTGCGCGCCAGCCGCTTCATGACGGAGACGATGCGCGCGCCCCGCGGCGTACCTTGCGAGGGCTCTTCGTTCCCCAGCGACCAGATCACCACGCATGGGTGATTGCGGTCGCGCCGAATCATGCGCTCCAGCTGGCTCAGGCCCTCCGGGTCGGACGACATCATGCGCGTTTCGTCCATGATCAGCATGCCCAGCCGGTCGCACGCGTCCAGTAACTCCGGCGTGGGCGGATTGTGCGACGTCCGGTAGGCATTGCACCCCATTTCTTTGAGTTGCTGCACGCGGTAATCCTGCAAGCGGTCAGGCAGCGCCGAGCCAACGCCGGCGTGGTCCTGGTGATTGCAGGTTCCCTGAAGCTTCAGCGCGGTGCCATTCAGGAAAAAGCCTTTATCTGCGTCGAAGCGTATGGTGCGGATGCCGAAGGGGGTCTCTTCGCGATCGACGGTTTGTCCGTTGCTCTCGACCGTGGTGACGAGGCGATAGAGATGCGGCTCCTCGAGCGACCATAGCGATGGATGATCGATGGTGGCCTGGGAGGTGAATCTGTGGCGTTTCCACGGTGCCACGCGCGCCGGTTCTGACTCCATGGTGGCCACGGTCTTGCCGTCGGCATCGACGATGCGCGCAGTTACGCGGCAGGCTGCGTCGTCGCCGGACTCGTTTTCGACTTCGTTTGTTACCGTGACGGTGGCGTTCGCTCCGTTCACTTCCGATCGCACGAAAGTGCCCCAGTGCGCCACGTGGACGGGCGCCGTTTTGGTCAGCCAAGCGTGGCGGTAAATGCCCGCGCCTTCGTAGAACCAGCCTTCGCCGAGCGTGGCGTCGACGCGCACGGCCAGCACGTTCTTGCCGCCGTAATTCGCGAAATCGGTCAGATCGAAGCGGCAGGGCGCGTAGCCGCTGAAGTTCGTGCCCAGGTAAAAGCCATTGAAGACGACCATGGCGTTGCGAAAGATGCCGTCGAACTCGACGGCGATGCGTTTGTCCGAGTCTTCCGCGGGAATCTCAAAGACGCGTCTGTACCAGCCAATGCTGGTGTCCGGAAATTCGCGTCCCAGAGGCTTGGCGCCACGAAATACCAAATCCGGCGGCGCGTCGACGAACGGGAGCTCGACGGCCCAGTCGTGCGGCAGGTCAATCTTCCTCCAGGCGCTGTCGTCGAAGTCCAATTCCGTCACTTTGGCCAGTTCGCCGGACTTCGCGAAGGCCGCTTCGACCCTCGTCTTGCCGAAACCGAAATCCTTGGCCGGATCATCGGCATTGCCGAGATGAAACCGCCAGCCGAAATCGAAAAGGAGGCGCGCGCGAGGAGAAGCGGAGCTTTCCGCGTCGGTTTGCGGCGGTGGGAACAAGGGCGAAGATTTCCCCGATGCAGTTTCCGGCGCGGACTCGGTCCCGGAAGGCCACGGGACCGCTCCTCTCGCCGTTCCGGCTGTGGCTGAGGCTACTAATCCGGCCTTCAAGAGTTCGCGACGCGTCCATTTCGGCATAGCATCCCCTTGCTTTCGAGCGCGCTGCGCTCAAATAAAACGCTCGAAAGCCGAAAGTATACGCCAGACAGGAGCGTGGGCGAGGCTCTTCAGGGGCTAAAGCCCATTTAGGCTAGCGCCGTCAATGTCGCAGCTGAAGCTCCGACCCCCTAAAAACCATGCAATGAATCTCTGGTCAGAACACTAGCGATCCGGAGCCGTCGAGTGCGGATGCGCTGGAGTCAAACGAACGCTGCTCAGTGCGGCTGCGGCTTCGCGGCTGGAGCTGTCTGCGCGTTCTGGAGCACGGTGCAGCGGTCGAACTCGATTTTGGCCCGTGCCGGCATCTTTTCCCGCTGATACACCTGGCCCAACACGCAGCGTAGAGACGCTTTCTGCGGCGAGAGTTCGACCGCCTTCTCCAATTCCTTTTGCGCCTCAGGGAGCTTGTTCAGCGTTGCGTAGGCTCTTCCCAACTCCTCGTGTGCCAGCGCTGCTTGCGGAAACGCCGCAACGGCTTGCACGAGATAGGGGACAGCTTTTTCCGGCTGATTCTGGTTGAGGTACAGCCTGGCCAGGTCCATGAGAGGTTCCGGGGACTTGCTTGGGCTCTGCGCCTGCCAGGCAATGGCGTTCTGGTAGGCCTGAATGGCGTCGGGCTTCTGATTCAGGCCCTCATACGAGAGCCCTACGTTGTATTCGGCGGCCACGTTCCTAGGCTCCAGCTTCAAGCACTGCTCGAAGGCTTCGATCGCCGCCGCATACTTGGTCTCGCTGTATTGTGTCCGCCCGAGGTAAAACCACGCTTGCGCGTCCCGAGGGTTGAGCTTAACCGACGCCGTCAGCCATTTTTCGGCGGCGGGCTCGTCCTTGAGCAGCAAATAATCGAGCGCCACAATCTTCAAGTCGAAGGCGCTTGCCGGATGGTATCTTGCTCCTGCCGAAAATTCGGCCAGCGATTCGCGCGCCTTGGCGTCGCGCATCTGGGCCAGCGTGCGGCCGACCGTATCGTTGTAGCGAAAGCCCGCGCCCTCTTTCCGTTCCTCGGCGAGATATTCCTGGTGGATCTGGTCGAACAGGATGTAGCCCAGCAGGAAGTGCGCATCTGCGGATTCCGGATGGGCGGCGAGGTACTGGCGCGTATGCGTCTCCGCTTCCTTCAGCAGTCCACGTTGAACGAGCGATTCCGCGTCGGTCAGCGCGGGATCGGACGGAGCGCCCTGACGCTGATTGGCCGCTCTGGACGCTGATGGGGCTGCCGCTGAGCCCGTTTGCGCGGCCTGAGGCTTATCCTGAGCCGCAGCGGCCCGCGCGCCTCGCGCAATCGCAGGTGCGCAACATAGGACGAAAACGACGACCGCCTGCGAAGCAACTCGCGCTCTAAAGATCGGGCCCAAACTGGTCGACCATCTTCTTGGGTTTGAAATTCACACGCACCGTCTGGTTCGCGAATTTCAAACTGAACACGACATCGGTTTCGTCGCTCGCGATCGTGGGCGCGCCTGAAGCGGTGGTCTTCGGGAAGAAGAAAACGACGTCCTCGGACGTAGTTCCCATACGCTCGTATACAACCTTGCTCGGCTGCAGCTTGAGCTTGCTGCGCCGCATCTGGAGGAAGGCGTTCTGTTGATAAAAGCTCGCGCCTTTGTCGAGGAACGGCGTCATATCATCCATTTTCAGCACGATTTGATACTGTGCCTGTGGAGCATCCGTAAATTTCTGTGCCGCCGGCGGGTCCATCATCCCGCGCAGAACCGCCTCGCGCGCGGACGCCGCCCGGATCACACGCGAAGAATACCAATAGAGGTAGACGTTCATTTGCTGCTCTGCCCCCGTTCCTCCCGTATTGCCCGCCACGTTCCCCATCACCCTCGGCCTGGTTCGCACTCCTCCCGAGATCTCCGGTTGGACGGGCTGAACTACGGTGCTCGTTCGCGAGGGACGCCATGACCGGCGGACGCTGGTGGCGACGACCCACGGCGAGTGCGTCATGATCTGCTGGATGTCCTTCGCATCCCAAGTCTGATAGGGCTTGCCTTTCCAAGGCTGGTCGCCAGCCCAAAGCAAAGTAGCGGCCAGCAGCACGCCAAAAATCACAAGCGCCCGCCCTGGCAAGCCGCCTCTGCCCACAATCCACCTCCTCGCCCGTTTCGACCTGGGCGCCGGTCTAGAGATCGGGCCCAAACTGATCGACCATCTTCTTGGGCTTGAAATTCACGCGCACCGTCTGGTTCGCGAATTTCAAACTGAACACGACATCGGTTTCGTCGCTCGCGATTGTGGGCTCGCCTGAAGCGGCTGTCTTCGGGAAGAAAAACACGACGGCAGCCACGCGGTCCCCGTTCTTCTGATACTCGGCGCGGCTGGGGGACACTTTGACCTTGCTCTTTTTTCCCTCAAGGAAACACTCATTCTGGAAAGCACTCGCCTCTTTTCCCTCGAACGGCGTCATATCCTGCATGGCCAGGGCAACCGCATATTGAGAGTTCACCGTGGTGGCGTACTTTTGCACGTCCGATTCGGGCGCTGAGCCGTTGAGAACGGCCCTGCGGGCCGATGCTACGCGCATGAGTTTCGAGGACGCCCAATAGACCATCACCTTTTGCTCAGTCTCGGAAGCCTCCCCTGATCGGTTGCTAAGGTTAGGGTTCGTCCCTGCTCCCCCACCGCCCACACTGCCGGGCACGCTCTGCACGCCTCCCGCGATCATCTGCCCTGGTGGCACATCCTTCTGCGCCAATGCGGGATGCCAGTTCCGCTGGATCGTAGTGCTCGCCACCCATGGCGAGTCAGTCATGATCTGCTGGATGTCCTTCGCATCCCAGCTTTGGTAAGGTTTTCCGTTCCAGGGCTTGTCCGCGGCCCAAAGCAGGGTGGCAGCTACCAGCACGGAAAGAACCGTCAGGGTGTATCTTGAAAACCTTGTCTTGGCCATGGCCCACCTCCGCCGCGTATTCTACTCCCAAAAGCACAACGCCGGAGCTTTTGGCTCCGGCGTTGCGCTTGCCATTTCGGGGCTGTCGCCCCGTTTTGGGGTGGGTGGAAGCTAGAAGTTGAACTGCAAGTTCAACTGGCCCCTTCTGGGCGTATTGCCCTGATCTATGCCCTCGATCAGGCCAAAGTTCGACGACTGGATGTTGTTGTTCCAGTTGTTGATGCCCCCTCCGGGACCGTTACTCAGCAGATTGCGATTGAACAAGTTGTAAAACTGGAGCGTCAAATCGAGATTGAAGCGTTCGGTGAAGAACACTCTCTTGGTGATTGACGCGTCTTCATCCAGGTACATCGGGGCCCGGATCGTGCTGTCAAGCACAGGCCCGGTCCCTATCGTCCAGTCTCCTGGGAATTGGAAGGCGGCCTTATTGATCACCGGAATAGGGGTGCCCGTCGCCAGTCCCTTGTTGTAATTGCTCCAATTCATGCCGAAGTTGGTTGACACGTAGTTCGGCCGGTTGGCGATAAAGATGTTGCCAATCAACGGATCGCAGTCGAACTGGTCACCGCAGGCCCAGACGTTCAGCGGCACGCCGCTCTCATAATACTGGACCCAAGAGACCTTCCAGCCGCCAACCAGGCTCTTCATCAGTGTGCCGCCGCTGCTCAGGAATCGCTTCCCGGGACCGATCGGCAATTCATAGACCCCGGCGACGGTCAGCACATGAGTTTGATCATTGGCGCCGACCGACCACTCCGCCCCTGGATTTGCGGGGTTCAGGCCCCTGTAATTGAAGGTCGAGAACCCGCTATCCGTATTGGTCATGTACTTCGAGAGCGTATACGACAGCAGGAAGGTCAGGCCGCTGCCCGTGCGCTTCTGGAAGCTGACTTGAAGGGAGTTGTACAGATCGGCTCCGGAGGTGTCGAAGTTGTTGGTGACAAAGGGCATTTGCGGATACGGAAGTTCCGCCTGGAAAAGCTGGATGTTGTCAAGCGTATTGCCCGCCCCAGGCAGTTGTTCGGTGCAGAAGTTGGTATACGGGACGTAATACGTTCCGGCGCAAGGACCGGACGGATAGGTCGTCTGCCCGAACGTACCCTGGCTGGCCATGAACGCCTGGGCCGCGGGCGAATCCCACGGCTGGCCCAAAACGCAGTCGCTCATCACCGTCACCGAGGGCCCCTGCGGGCAAACCGACTTCACGAAGTTATAGTCGAGCGACTGTTTGGCCGACTGCAGTGTGGCCGGCAGGTGGACGTCATGGGTGTGAATATAGCTGGCTGACAGGAACATGTTCCAGGGCAGTTGCCGCTGAACCCCGACTGTGAACTGTTCGTTGTAGGCCTGATTGACGTGCCTGGGCAACTCGTGAACCTGCGCGTACCCCAGGATAGAGGTGCCGTTGAAGAAGGTCGGACTGAAGCCGATCGCCGGCAGCGGTGGAAGCACATTCGTGTCCCATTGCCCGAAGCCGGGAACCGTGGGAGACGGCGAACCGATGGAGACAACGCCATTCAGGTTGTTCCCATAGTTCACAGCTACCTTGTTGACACCGTACTCGTATGCACCGGTGTCCAGCCAGTAGAAGGAGACACCGCCCAGCACGACCGTGTTGGGGGTCAGCTCATACGTAAAGCCGAGGCGCGGGCTGAAATGGTGCCAATCCATTTGCATCTGACTCCAGCCACTGCACGTCGAGCACGTGCCCCACTCGGCCATGGCACCGAGGAGCGGGGTGCCCGTGAGGGGATTAATCTCGGTCGGGTTCGGGGCGTTTGGATCGAAGTAAGTGAGCTGGTTGGTGTGGAAATCACTGGTGAACGGGAAGGCGATATCCCAGCGAACCCCGTAGTTGATCTTGAGTTTCGGGGTGATCTGCATATCGTCCTGGAAATACGGCGCTACGTACCAGTTGTACAGGTTCGTGTTCCCCGCACCGCCGCGGCCACCGCTGCTGGCATCGCCGAGCAGGAAGCTGGCGAAACCAATGCCTGTGCTCGTGCCGGGCGAAGTGCCGAGATCAGCCTGTTCGTTGGGGTCTGCCGTAATACCCGAGGTGAAATTCAGCAATCCCGAGCAACCCGGCTGGCCGCCGGAGCCGCCGCATTCGAAGTCGTCCTGGTGCGTCCGGCGAACGTCGATGCCGATGTTCATGGTGTGCCGGCCCTTCGACCAGAGCAGGTTGGCCATCCACGAATATCCCCACTTATGGTTGATGGTGGAGGAGAGGCCGTTTCCTGGTCCCCAACTCACCGGCTCCCACAGGCCGCCGCTGAAGCTGATGCTGGGGAACGTGAGCGGCTGCGCCAGTCCCGAAGGCGGAACAGGAGTGATGGGGCTGGACAACAGATGCGGTGGCAGGAAGTCGTTGCCCTGATAGACGTACAGGAAACCACCGGTCAAGGCCATATGGGCGTTGAGCGCGTTGGAGTAGGTGATGTTCAGGCCGCGACCCAAGATGGTGGTGATGTTTTCGTTGCTGAGGACGTTGTTGACCCAATCGCCTTGGTTCGGCTGGGGGTAAAGCTGTCGCCACCACCATGCGTGGAGAGCCTGGCTGTTCGTCAGATTGTAATCGCCCTTGATCGAATAGTCCGTCTGAAGATTCAGGCTCACCGTAGACGGAACGTAGTTTTGGATCACAGCGGAAGTGCTCGGTGCAGGGATTGGATATTGCTTCAACAGACCCGCTGACACCTGGCTGAAACAACTGGTCGGGATCTTGTTCCCTGGCCACTGCTGACCGGGAGCTGCACCGGGGGTGCAGCCCGCAGGAATGAGCGCTGAGTTGGAGGCCCAAGAGATGGGGACATAAATCGGTATCACGTTACCCGTAGCGGGATCCGTCGCCTGACTAAAATCGCCACCGAGTTCTGCCGCCGTAGGCAAAGTGACTACATTAGGAGTAAACGCCTGCCTGTATCGGTCGTAGCTGAAGAACCAGAAGGCCTTGTTCCTGCCGTCATAAACCTTAGGGATATAGACAGGGCCGCCGACTGAACCTCCCATATCGGCTTCAATGTCGCGGTTGGGCGCGTCCACGATGCCATCGTTGTTCGGATTTTGGTCCAGGTAAGCCCCCGGGGCGGCTAAGAGCTTGTCGTCGCGGTAGAAGTAGAAAGCGTCGCCATGGATTTGGTTCGTTCCCGATTTCGACGTGTACTGCTCGACGCCTTGGCCCAACCCGTACTGCGCCGAGAACGTTCCGGTCAGCACGTCCACATCCTTGATCGAATCGTAGGGCGGCTGGTTCCAGAACAAGTAGCCCTGCGTCTCAGAGAAGGCTTCGGGAACGCCGTTGAACATGACTTCGGTCTGCTGATCGACACCGCCGTTGATACGATGGCTGAATCCGCCCCCGGTAACTCCAGGCGCCAGGAAGATGAACTGGTCGATCTGGCGGTTTGATCCGCCAATCAGCTGGGGCAAACTTTGCGTGAGCGTCTCGTTGACGGTGGTGCCGAGCTGTGGTTGCTCGGTTTGCAACGCCACAGAAGGGGCTACGACCTCGACTTGCTGCGCAATCGCGCCCGGCTCGAGCGTGGCGTTCGCGGTGGACGTTGCTCCGCCCACGACCGTCACTTTCTGCTGGACGAAGGTTTTAAACCCGGTTTTCTCGACCTTGACGGTGTACGTCCCGGCAATCAGGTCGGTTACGTAGTACGTTCCGGCCGAGGTCGTGGTCGTGGTCTTCGCCACGTTCGTGTCGACGTTCGTGACCGTCACAGTGGCGTCCGCAACAGCCGCACCGCTACTATCGGTTACTGTGCCATTGATACCGCTCAACGCCTGGGCGACCAGCCGCGACGGCGCGAGAGTAAACAAGCCAAGGACCACAGCGGCAACGAGGATCGCAGGACCGAACTTCTGGTACACACGCGAAATACTCATAGATCGCACCCCTCCACGAAAAACAGAGCTTTCGTCCGCCCCCAAAACAGCGAACGGCACAAGTCAGACCACTCCCCAAACTGGCCCTACTTTTCTGTCATTTCGCGGCAAGGGTCAATGCCCCTGCATGTCGTTTCTATGTTCCCGCGTAAGTGCAGGATTCTAAGAGCCTTGTACTACATAATTCCCTGGGTGAGGAGCCCGGCAGTACCGCGATTATTCGAACCTCCATAGCGTCCGATACGCTCGAACCGTCCGAAAATGGGCAGCGGGCGGTCCGCCACGTGCCATTGTGCGGACAACGGTCTGCGGAGAGCGGGCCTGGGCGCATCGCAACCGGAGCCCCCGCAACAGGCGCTCTTTTGCCGCCGGGTTGCCCTGCGGCCCCAGGACCGCGCGCGAAACACGCGCAAAACCGGGAAGCGAGAGAATTCTTCTGCCGGCAGACGAAATCCTCTTGGTGCTTCGCCGCGGATTGGGCGAGAATCCGACGGCTGCACCGCTGTTCGCGACAGCCAAGGATGTGGACGGAATGCACCGGCGAGAATTTCTCATGCGGCTGGTCGGCGGAGCAGGCGCGCTGTCACTTGCGCCCCTTTTGCCGGCGGGCGTCATGGCTGCGGATTGGGCCGCCTTTCCCTCTTTGCAGGAAGCCACTCAGCCATACGTCGTTCATCCGCAGGGCCAATACCCAGACGGCGCCGAAGCCCGTGAAGCCCAATACCCCCTTCTCGCTGGACATTTCGAAGAAGCGCTGAAAGTTCTGATCCCGCGCGTCAAGGAGCGCCCCGGCACCATTCCGTACGTCATCGCCACCATCTATTTTCGGATGGAGCAGTACGCCAAAGGCATTCCTTACGCGCTGCAGGCTTGCCACGACGTGCCTGGCGATATCCGTTATCCCTGGATGCTGCGCGCGCTCACCCTGATGGCGGGGCGGTCCGAGACGACCATCCCCAGCGCGCTCCGCATGAAAATGCCTGCGTCCAATCCCTCCTCGTTTCGCTTTGAGGATGTGACGGCCGAGTCAGGGACGGGGCGCCTCGCGTTGGGGCGCGGCGCCGCTTGGGGCGACTTCGACAACGATGGGCGCGAAGACATTCTGGTCGGCGCCGAGCGCGCCCCCTTCCGGCTGCTGCGCAATCTTGGAAACGGTAAATTCGCTGACGTGGCGAGCCAATTGGGGCTGGTCGATCCCGTCGGACTAGGCTGCTACGCCTCGCAGTTCGTCGACTACGATAACGACGGTTTTCAGGACATCTTCCTGTCGAGCAACGGATGGGGCGGAGGCGGGCGGCTCTTTCTTTTTCACAACGAACAAGGGAAACGGTTCACAGATGTTACGGATCAAGCGGGGCTCAGCGGGACGGTCAACGCCTTCGGTTCTTCCTGGAGCGATTACGACAATGACGGCCGCGTCGATCTCGCTGTCGCGACCGGCATCATCGACCCGGCTGGCGGCGATCGTTTGCGGCTCTTCCACAATGAAGGGAATGGCAAATTCCGCGAGGTGGGCCTGGAGGCAGGTTTAACACAGAAGGCCCGGTGGATCACCGTTTGTTGGGGCGACTACGACGGAGACGGCCGGCAGGACCTGTTGGCCATGAGTTTCGACGCCGGCTGCTTCCTGTTCCACAATCTTGGCAACGGCAAGTTCCAGGATGTAAGCGAACGCGCGGGCGTACGCGATTCGCGCCACACCTACACCGCCGAATTCCTCGATTACGACAACGACGGGCGCCTCGATTTGTTCGTCTCCACCTATCCCGCCAAGTTTGGCTTGACGGATATGGTCGAAAACAAGATCAGTGGCGCGACCGTTGCGCCGGAAAACCAACAATTCCTGTTTCATAACAACGGCGACGGCACATTCACCGACGTGACCGGGAAATCCGGCATCACCGGCGAGTATGGGGCCATGTCCTCGCAGTCGGCCGACTTGGACAACGATGGCTACGCGGAGATCCTCCTCGGCACAGGCAATCCCGAACTGGACTGGACCGAGCCCAAGGCGCTTTTCCACAACGACGGCAGCGGACATTTCGTCGATGTCGCCAGCGCCGCTGGTCTCATTCACTTCGGCATGCTCCACGGCATCGCGGTCTCCGATTACGATGACACTGGGAATCTCAGCCTCTTCGGCTCTTTCGGCGGCTTCTATTGGGGCACGCGGGAAACCAGCAAGCTCTATCACAATCTTGGCTCGGGCAACCACGCACTCGAAGTGCGTCTGGTCGGCACGCGCTCAAACCGGGACGCGATTGGTGCCCGCGTTGCCGCCACCGTGCAATCACGAAAGATTTTCAAGTGGGTCAACGGCGGTAACGGCTTTGGCTGCTCGAGT